>JAEAMF010000201.1_pt1 | contig 99445 bp, 99 predicted proteins | sample 8958721 | NCBI WGS metagenome assembly JAEAMF01 (sample SAMN16933255, study PRJNA681124) | bioreactor sludge metagenome | isolation source: anaerobic bioreactor treating anionic surfactant - SDBS | place: India: Bengaluru | collected 2019-02-28
CTTTCATATGGCGCGGCGCAATGTAGCCCGCTGCACCGATAAGGGCGAAATTTTTGCTCATTAGAGTCTTCCGTCAGCGTTTTTGAGGATTGATTTAATATCGAACACAACTTGATCGGCTTGATTAAATTCGATATTTTTGTATTCATCATGAGCTACAGCCAGAACGATGGCTTCGTAACGACTAAAATCCGGGTTATCGATGAGATTGAGATTGTATTCGTGTTTGACCTCGTTCGCATCAGCCCATGGATCGGTGACATCGACGTTACAGCCGAATTCCAGAAGCTCGCGTATGACATCGATTACTTTGCTATTACGAATGTCAGGGCAATTTTCTTTGAAGGTGATTCCTAGTACAAGGACATTCGCCCCTTCTATTTTCTGGCTTTTTTTGATCATCAGTTTGATTACTTTATTGGCCACAAAAATTCCCATGTTGTCGTTGATGCGGCGTCCGGCAAGGATCACTTGGGAATGGTATCCTAGAGATTCGGCTTTATGAGTCAGGTAGTACGGATCAACACCGATGCAGTGACCTCCGACTAGTCCCGGTTTAAATTTAAGAAAATTCCATTTTGTTCCGGCTGCTTCGAGTACAGCGTTGGTGTCAATTCCCATTCGGTCGAAAATTAATGAAAGTTCATTCACAAATGCGATATTGATATCGCGCTGAGAATTTTCGATTACCTTGGCTGCTTCCGCGACTTTAATAGTCGGGGCAAGATGAGTTCCAGCAGTAATAACGCTTTTGTATAGTTGATCAACTTTTTCACCAATTTCGGGAGTACTTCCTGAAGTCACTTTAAGAATTTTGGTTACCGTATGCTCTTTATCACCCGGATTGATCCGCTCGGGGGAGTACCCGCAGAAAAAGTCTTGATTGAACGTCAGCCCCGAGGTTTTTTCCAAAACAGGAACACAGTCTTCTTCGGTACAGCCTGGATAAACGGTACTTTCATAAATGACAATATCCCCTTTTTTGAGGACTTTTCCAACAGTTTCACTTGCTTTAATAAGTGGAGTAAGATCGGGTTTTTTATAATTGTCGATCGGAGTAGGAACAGTAACGATGTAGATATTACAGTCACGAATCTCGTCAAGATTAAGTGTAAATCTCATCCCATTGGCTATTGCTTCGTTTAGCTGTTGCTCAGAAAGTTCTAGAGTACGGTCATAGCTGTTTCTGAGTTCATCAATGCGCCACTGGGCTATATCAAAGCCGATTACTTCGTATTTTGAGCTGAAGGCATGAGCCAAAGGAAGCCCTACATATCCAAGACCTATTACACAGATTGTATTTTTCATACTTTAATTTCCTTCGCGTTAAAAAAATTTATATACCAGTCTACGAAACGGTTGATCCCTTCCTGTACTGGGGTGGCGGGTTTGTATCCTAGATCTTCGATCAGGTCTGAGATGTCAGCATATGTTGCCGGCACATCGCCTGCTTGAATGGGGAGAAAGTTTTTGCGGATTGTTGCTCCCACTTTGTTCTCAATGGCGGTGATGAAGTCCATCAATCGAACGGGATTATTGTTTCCGATGTTGTAAATTTTGTACGGTGCCGATGACGTAGAAGTCCGCCCTGTTTTGCCGTTCCATGTAGGATCGGGTTTGGCGGGGTTGTCGATGACACGAACAACCCCTTCGACGATGTCGTCGATGTAGGTGAAATCCCGGAACATTTCACCGTTATTGAAAACGTCGATAGTTTCTCCTTCGAATGCCGCTTTGACAAAGAGATACAGTGCCATGTCTGGTCGTCCCCATGGGCCGTAGACGGTGAAAAATCGGAGTCCCGTTGTGCTAATACCAAAAAGATGGCTGTAGGTATGGGCCATCAGCTCGTTTGATTTTTTACTTGCAGCATATAGGCTGATTGGGTGATCAACATTATGATCGGTGCTGAAAGGAAGTTCTTCATTCAAGCCGTACACACTCGAACTGCTGGCATAGCAAAGGTTATTTACACTGTGATGACGGCACGCTTCGAGGATATTTATAAAGCCTCCAATATTGCTATCGATATAGACTTGAGGATTGCTGAGGCTGTACCGTACTCCTGCCTGAGCAGCAAGATTACAGACTGCATCAAATTTTTCTTTTTCAAAAAGCTTCATTATCGAGTCTTTATCCTCGAGGTTGAGTTTAATGAACTTATAGCCGGGATATTTGGAAGATATCATAAGCTGATTGTAGGTAATGTCGGGGCCTTCGTTAAGATCGTTTAAAATACCGCCGCGCACTAGTCGTCCATATTTAACCCGCTGATCATAGTAATCGTTGATGTTATCGAGCCCGACGACTTCGTCACCGCGTTCTAAAAGTGCCAAAGCCAAGTGGCTCCCGATGAATCCAGCTGTCCCCGTGACTAAGATTTTCAATGTTTAAGCCCCTTAAATTTCTCAAGTTCATCCAGTTTTTCCCATGGATAGTCGCTTTGACCCACTTGCCCGCGGCTGGCGACATCGGCATACAGAAACGTTTCCTCGCTCGGATGGGCCAGACCGAATTTGTGGATGATCCAGTTTGGTGTTAACGGGAAATTATCCAATACAAATTGTGAAAGGATGTCGTCATTTAAGCCGTCAGCGGCTGTACCGCAGGTATCGACCGCGACAGAAGTCGGTTTGGCAATCCCGATCGCATAACTGATCTGAACAATCGCTTTTTTCGCCAGCCCGGCTGCAACGATGTGCTTGGCAACCCAGCGTCCGGCGTAGAGGCCGGAACGGTCAACTTTTGTATAGTCTTTTGAACTTTGAGCGCCGCCGCCGATAGGGGCATAGCCTCCGAAACTATCGACAATCAATTTGCGGCCGGTGAGGCCGCTGTCGTGCAAACTGGAGTGAGAAACGTATTTGCCGGTCGGATTGATGTGGATGATACACTCTTTTGGGTCAAAAAGCTGTGTCGGAAGACCGGTATCAAGGATAAGTTCCATAATGAGTTCGCGTACCTGCTCAATGCTCATCGTATTGACACACGGCGCGGAGACGACAATGGTGTGGATTTTCTGAGGATGGCAGTTCTCGTAGTTCTCTTTTTTGCCGTAATCGATCGTCACTTGGGTCTTGATATCGACACCCAGCTTGTGAGGGTGGGCGAGAGCATAGTGATAGACTTTTTCCATGAGTATGCGCGCATAAGTGATGGCACTTGGCATATAATTAGCTGTTTCACAGTCGGCGTAACCGAACATGATTCCCTGGTCCCCGGCTCCCGTTTCGCCGCCTTCTTGGTCAACACCCTGATTAATATCGGGGCTTTGGTGATTGAGGAGTACCTGAACTTCAACGTCATCGGGGTGGAGACATTCCGTACGTGTAAAATGCGGATGACCATTGTAACCGATTTTTTTGAGTGCGTTGAGGACAATTTGTTTGTAATCATCTGTATCAAGAGCAATTGTAGATGTGACTTCTCCACCGATAATGACGTGTTTACCAGCGACGAATACTTCGCTGGCAACTCGGCTTTTAGGGTCCCCAATAATGAGACGGTCGACGATGCTGTCGGCAATGATATCGGCACATTTGTCCGGGTGCCCCGAGCTGACTACTTCACTCGTAAACAGGTACATACGTTAAATTTTCTCCGTTTTATCAATTTGGATATTTTTTATGATCATAATTTTAAATCTATGAAATATTGTAGGCAAAAGCAACTTAAATACTCCAAAAATCGGTACTTTCAGGGTTTATTTGTTATTATCGCCACCTATAATTTATCCAAATATGGCGACCAATGGGAAAAAAAATCTGTGAACTGTGTCTCTCACCCGACTTAGGGGGGTTGGAGCTGTACATGATGAGGGTTTCGCGCTACATCGGCGAATCCTGCATCAGCGTCATCAATGAAAAAGGTAAACTGAAAAGCTATTATGAGGAGACGCCGTATCGTTACACCGCCCTGACACGCAGCGGCCTATTACTTTCGTGGATCAACGCCCGGCGTCTTGCCCGCCTCATCGATGAGGAAAAGATCGATGTCGTGCATCTGCATTGGACAAAAGATTTGCCGCTGGCGATCATGGCAAAACTTTTGTCCAAGCGCAAGCCCCACGTCATTCAGTCCCGCCATATGACGATGACCCGTTTTAAAAACGACTTTTATCACCGCTTTCTGTATAAAAACACGGACATGATGCTGGCGGTCACGCAGCAGGTCAAATCGCAGATCGAAAAATTTGTCCCCGCAGAAGTTCGTCCACGCGTCGAGGTACTCTATATCGGCGCCGAACAGCCGGCAATGATTACGGATGAAGAGAAAAAAGCCCGCCGCGCACAATTAGGAGTGGGCGAATCGTTTTGTGTAGGGATCATCGGACGGATCGAACCGCCGAAAGGACAGCATCTGGTGCTCGAAGCGGTTCAAAAACTGCGCGGCGAAAACATCGATGCCAAAGCGTTGATCGTGGGGCATGCGATGGACGAGGGGTATTTGCAAAAACTCCAAAACGAGTACCGCGATATCGGTGTTTTTACGGGATTTACCCGGGAGGCGCAGACGCTGATGCAGCTGTGTGACGCGGTTGTTCTCGCGACGGAAAAAGAGACGTTCGGGCTGGTGCTGATTGAAGCGATGATGTGCGGCGTCTGTGTGGTTGCCAGCAGAAGCGGCGGGCCGTTGGAAATCATCGACGACGGAATAAACGGGCTGCTATTCAATCCGTTCGACTCGGATGATTTGGCGAACAAACTCACGCAGCTGCATACCGACGAAACGCTGCGCGCGCGTTTTGCAGAAGCGGGGAGGGTCAAAGCATTGGAAAAATTTGAAAGCCAAAAGCAGTTTAAACGGATGTCTGATATTTTCGGAGAGTTGCAAAAATGAAGCTATGGTATGAAAAAGGGGCCTGGGCAACCCGTAAAGCCAGAGAAACGGCGGCCTCCATGTCTCCCGAATCGGTACGCTCGATCGCGGTGATTCGCCATGCGGCGATCGGCGATATGATGGTGATGCGTCCGTTTCTGGTACAGGCGAGGGAATTTTTCCCCAATGCCGCGATCACACTAAGCATTGTGAACAATTACGCTTACGGTGCGCCGGAGGACCTGGTCGACCGCGTGCATGTGGTTCATAAGAAAAAAGATGGGAAGAAAACGTCTTACGGTGAACGGCTTAAAGATGTCAAGGCGCTCGGCGAACACGACATCATTTTCGACATGGCCGATACCTCTTTGTCCGGGATCATTTGTCTCATGAGCAAAGCGCAGTTGAAGATCGGATTCCCGTACCGTACCATCAAAAACAGCCTTTTTTACGATATTGGCATTCTGCGCTCGGATTTGATTCCCGAAGTGGAAACGCTGCTGCACATGCTTTACATTCTCGGTGCCCCGAAAAAACAGGCGCTCGATTACGGCTATCCGTCGTATGAAATCGATCGGGAACGCCCCTATATCGTCTATTTTACGACCGCGTCTCTGGGGTGGAAATGTTGGTCGCAGGAACGGTTTGCCGATTTGATCGCCCGATCAGTTGCAGCGTATCCCGATGTTGAACACGTTGTCCTTGAAGGAATCCGCGATTACGAAAAAGTTGATGCCCTGATGGAGAGCCTGCGCGGCTATCCGAATGTCCGCAAGGTCGATCCGATGCCGTTGGAGGAGTTAATGCCGTTTTTAGGCAAAGCGCAGATGGTGGTAAGCGGCGATACGGGGATCAGGAACATGGCCATTGCCGCCGGTACGCCGACGGTCGGGATCTTTTTCTTTACGGTCCCCTACCGTTATCTTCCGATCGACGCTCGTCATCACGCCGTTTTCAACGCTGAAGGACATGAACCTCAGGTTGAAGAAGTGATGAGATGTATGGAGGGATATCTGGGGTAGGTATCCTCAGGTACTAGAGCGTTGGTCTATGGGATTCAACAGGCTAAGTGCTGCCAGCAGCACCAGCGCTTTTCCGACTTCGGAAGGGATAAAAATCAGTGAAGGCCCGGCAATGATCAGAATGGACAGCGCCAGCAGGTATTGAAAGTATTTAAGATAAGGATCAGGCTGAGGATCGCGAATCAACCGATAGGCGATATTGAAGAATACGAATAGTCCGACGATGCCAAACTGGACGACGGTATCGAGGTACTCGCTGTCGAAGCTTGCACTGTCTCCGCTTATGTAATTGTAGTTAAGTGCATCACGGTTTGCCGGATCCTTTTCGAACCGGTTGATGATGTCGATCACCTCGGCGAGATGGTCGCCCGTACCGACCCCGAAAATTGGATTGTCTCGAATAACTTCCCAGCCGTAAACGTAATAGCCGATTCGTATGCCTCCCGCTGAGCTGTACGAAACGTTCATAGAATTGCGGGCGTCATCGACAATGGTATCGACCCGACTCTCAAATGACGGACTATAGGAATACAGCAGTACGTACGTCGTGCCCACCAACAGCGATGAGACGGCGGCTACCCGGTAAAAATATCGTCGGAAAGCAAACGCGATCGTAAACAGGATGCTGATTCCGTATAAGATGTATCCGAGCCTGGAATCGACGAGAAATACGGTAGTGCTGGTACCGATGAAAATGAGTGCATACAAGAACCGCAAGTAGAAGATTTCGCCGGAACGGACCAATAGGCGATACAGCATCAAATTGGCGACCAGAACGAGGCTGATGCTATAGGCGGTGTAACTCACCATGAACGGAACGTTGGGATGAATCGTATTGACCGTAACGAGGGGTATTTTCTGGAGAAGTTCGAGGATCGGAAGGCCCGAAAACATACTAAGCGAGATCAGTACGCTCAGAGATATTCCGGCTATGAACCCGCCGAGAATTTTAGAGACGAACCCTTTTTGCAGGATCATCGTGATGACTAGGACGTAAAGGAGATATTTGAACTCTTTGAGTTTGAAAAGGGCCGTCGAAATGTGCTCACTCCCGAACATCCAAAGGGCATGCATCAGATAAAAGAGGATAAACGAGAGAACCACCGGATGTTTGAGAGAGCGGAAAAATTTTTCCTTTAACCCGCCGCTGAACAGCATCAAAACGGCAATGCCGATAAAAACCTTGCTGGCCGCTTTGGGTGCAACCGGCAGCAAAAAAGCATAAAGGATAAGCAGATAATTCGCGGCCAGAGCCGACTGTTCGCGGTAAGAGCGAACGGTATCAAATGAAAATAATCGTAGAGTCATGGACGGCTTGCCAGTATAGTCTGTTTATAGCGCAAACTCTCTTTGATCGGCGCCCCGCGCAGGAAAAAAGCAAATATCGCCCATCCCCGTTTTTTTGTAGCGGTGCGGCGGAGCAGTTTGAAAAAGAGGGCGGTTTTGATCAGTACTCGGGCCAATCCCTGAAAATGTTTGTCGATGAGGAGATTGTAGGAGATGTAAAACTCTTTTTCGAGGGCAGGATTATTCCCCGAACTTCCTCCGCCTTCGTGGAAGACTTCGGCGGAGGGGAGAAAATAGACCGCCCGGCCGCTGTTCCAGACCCGTCTGCAGATGTCTTCTTCTTCGCAGTAGAGGAAAAAAACGGTGTCGAGCCCCCCGATCGCGCAAAAAACGTCGGCATCGAAAAACATGCATGACCCGCTGATGACCTCGACTTGCGTGGGGAGTTCCAACCGTGCTTTGTTACTGGGAAAACGGTTTTTGGACAGAATACGATGGGCGGTGTTCCCGAACCATTGTTTGACGACCGAGGGGAACTGTTTGTACGACGAGGAAAAATTGCCGTTTTCATCGGTAATTTTTGCGGTCAGGGCCCCGGCATCGGGATGCGATTCCATAAACTCCCTTAGCCGCGATGCGGCGTCGTTGAGGAGGAGGCAGTCGTTGTTGATGAAGAAATAATACCGTCCCGACGCGACGTTCACGCCCAGCATGTTTCCTCCGGCAAATCCGCTGTTGATCCGGTTGCGCACGAGTTTGACCGAAGGCGAGCCTTCGAGTGTACTCTGAAGACGGTTGTAGTCTTCGGCTTCGGAGGCGTTGTCGACGATGACGATTTCGTACGACGTTTCATCGGAAACATGGGTACGGATGCTTTCGACGAGTGCGACCGTATGGGCCGAAGAGTTGTAGTTGACCGTGATGAAAGAGATATCTATGGTATTCATCGGAAGAGGGTATCCAGACGTTTTCGGATACTGTAGAACAATTTTTTATTGATGATACGGTTTAACAAGGGGGCACACGTTATCAGCATCATGGTGCAGGTAGTGCGGATCGCCATCGGGCGGACGATCCGTGCGTATTTATCCATGAAAGCATTTTTCGACGTGAAAAAGCTTTCGTTGCAGTTGCCGCCGCTTTTGTGGTAGAGATGAAAATCGATCACGTAGGCATTCCAGCCGAGCATATCGGCAAGAGTGCACAGGTCGGTGGCGTAGAGGTGGAAGCCTTTGAGATCGTGGGAAAGCGCCAGGTTCGCGTCGTTTTTGACAAGGAGAAAATTTTCATCGAGGCTGCGCGCCCGCGCGGGGAGGGTGCCGATTTTCTGGTCGGCCCCCCAAGGATCAGTAATTCGGTAGAGTTTGGTATTGAAGTCGCCGTACCCGGCATTCCCCAAAACGGCCCAATCGGGATCGAGCCTGTCCATTTCCGCGATCCGTTGCTTCAGCACGCCGACATCGTCGAACTGAAGCAGAATGTCCTGATGGCAGATAATGATGTATTTCCCGGAAGCACGGTTCAAAAATTTGTTCAGACCGCTGTAGCCGTCTTCGGTATTGCCGTTGGAATTGTCGGCGTACAAAAACTCGGTGTCGGTGAAGCCGGCGCGGTTAAACGATGCGACCATTTCACGGTACTCGCCGAAATCGGTAACAAGCGTGCAAACCGAAAAATCGACCGAGTGGGGCAGCTCATTGATATTTTTCACGTTATTCTTTCCGTTCGAAGACGCTATTCTTCATTATGGGTTTGTTTGAAGTCTTTCCGTTTCGCTTTCAGGGTGTCGATGAAAGATAAAAACAGTGCCGGCGTTAGCCAAACACGGAAAAAACGGGTTAGAAACTTCAGGCTGTAGAGATACATCAGTGCATTGTCGGATGTTTGTTGTCTCTTGATTAGTTTGACGATGCTTCTGGACGCATCTCTGAGGATTCTTCTGCTTTTACGGACATCGGCGGCGTAGAGGTCGTAACCGAAACGATGATTGAGAATGGCGTTCCGGCGATATTCGGCATATTGCAATGCATTGAATGCACGTTTTCTTTGATCGCTGTTGAGATGGACCGTCCCTTGTTCCTCGTGGATTCTAAACGAAGACAAAACCTCATCGATGACGTAAAGGTCGCCTACACGGAGGTGCCGAAGCCACATGTCCTGGTCTGCGAACATCAGAAGCGAAATGTCAAAAAGGCCAAGATTAAGGTTCTCGCGCCGGATCATAACTGTAGTCGGTTCGCCGATCCAGTTCCCATAACGCAATGAGGACAAGATCGCTTCGCGTGCTTTGATCCGCCCTTTGTTCGGAGGGATCAGGATATCATTTTTTGAGCCGAAATATTTACGATAAGAGGTCACGACCGCAATGGCGGGGTCGCTTTCCATCACATCGACGAATTTTTCCAGTAGGGTAGGCTCGAAAGTATCGTCCGCATTCAAAAATTTTATGTATTCGCCCGAAGCGTACAAAAGCGACTGGTTGTAATTCCGGTACATTCCGATATTGGACGAATTTTTAAAATACAGGACTCTGGCGTCTTTTTCCGTATAGCTTCGGACGACTTCTTCGGTATTGTCCTCCGAGCAGTTGTCCATGACGATGATTTCGAAATCGCCGTACGTTTGTGCTAAAACGCTTTCTATCGCTTCCCCCAGATAATGGGCGTAGTTGTAGGCTGGAATTAAGACGGAGACTTTTGGATTAGCCATGAACAAACTCCCGTATCGTCGTACTCATATAGTCGATCGCTTCATCGGCCATCCCGGGGTAAAGACCGATCCAAAAGCTGTCGTTCATAATCTTGTCGGTATTGGGCAAATCGCCGACAACGCGGTAGTCAACCCCTTTTTGCAGACAATCGAACATAGGATGACGGAGCATATTTCCGGCGAAAAGATTTCGGGTTTGTATGTTGTTTTTTTCGAGATGTTCCACCAGGTCGTTTCGGGTGAATTTTACCCCGTCTTTAAGGGTCATCATGAACCCGAACCAGCTGGGATCGGAATTTTTCTGTGCCGAGACCAGGATCAATTCTTCGACGTCACGTAAAGCATTGTTGAGTTTGGCATAGTTTTCTTTTCTTTTTTCGACAAATGCTGGGAATTTTTGGAGTTGAGCCACACCGACGGCGGCTTGCATGTCCGAGACTTTCAGATTAAAGCCGAAATGGCTGTACACGTATTTGTGGTCATATCCCTGCGGCAGTGTTCCAAAACTCTGGGTAAACCGGCATCCGCAAGTGTTGTCGATTCCGCTTTCGCACCAGCAGTCGCGTCCCCAGTCGCGCATCGAGAGCATGATTTTTTTAAGGAGAGGATTGTCGGTGTAGGTTGCTCCCCCCTCTCCCATCGTCATATGATGCGGAGGATAGAAGCTTGATGTTCCGATATCCCCCCACGTGCCGGTCGGTTTTCCCTCGTATGTCGAACCCAGAGCGTCACAGTTGTCTTCGATCAGCCAGAGATTATGTCTGTCGCAGAACTCTTTGACGGCACGCAGGTTAAACGGATTCCCCAGAGTATGGGCGATCATTACGGCTTTTGTTTGTGGACTGAGCGCTTTTTCCAGTTCATTGACGTCGATATTGAAATGTGTCAGTTCCATGTCCACGAAAACCGGGACGGCGCCGTATTGGACGACGGGGGCCACCGTTGTCGGGAACCCGGCAGCGACGGTAATGACTTCGTCTCCTCGTTTGACTTGCCGATCTCCGAGCAGGGGAGATGTGAGGGCATAAAAGGCTAAAAGGTTTGCCGAACTCCCGCTGTTGACCAGGAAAGCCCACCGTACGCCCAGATATTTGGCGAGTTCTTTTTCAAACTGTTTCGAATAGTCTCCGTAGGTGAGCCAAAAATCCAGGGAACTGTCAACCAAATTGATCATCTCCTGCTCGTCGAATACGCGACCGGCATAGTTTACGCGGCTTTTACCGGCTACGAAAGGTTTCGTCTGTGCGGGCTTGTGAAAAAGTTCGTAGTACTCTTTTGTTTTTTGAAGAATTTCTTGTTTGAGTTTTTCCGCTTCAGTCATGGTATTGCTCCCGATGTTTTTTGTATTGCTTCGTGCAGGGTGTAATGAGACCCCCATCCCGGGACGGGTTTGCCCCCGGTCCAGGGGATCATCACTTCCCTCTCGCGATAAGGTTTCGCGCCCCACGCAATATTGAGTTTTTTATGCGTCGCTTTTTCAAATTCGCCGGCTAAATCTTTGAGGCTCATCCGGTTAGCGGACATGACGGCGAAGGCTGAACCTTTGAAATCGTTCGCATGTTCAGAAGAGAGATGTTCGGTCAGTTTAAGATACGCCGAGACGACGTCGTCGATGTAACTGATGTCGATGAGCTGTTCACCGCCGGACATTTCCAGTATTTCGTCTGTCCGAGAAATTTTGTCCCACAACGTAAATACCTTGTTTCGAGTGTCATCGGGACCGAACGTATCGTTGAGTTTGAGTGTTGTAAAAATAAGGTCCGATGTTTCGGAATAGTAGGCGGCTATTTTTTCGAACGCTTCTTTGGTGGCCGCATACAAATTGACCGGATCGTAGTCACGATCACAATAATGCTGCCAAAAGGTTCCCGTATTGATAAACCATTTGACTTTTGACGTTTTGGACGCTTCAAGCAGTAACGTTCCGAAGGTTACATTAGAAGTGATCAGTTTTTCGATTTGGTCTGCCGTATGGGCGGCTAGGAACAACGAAGCAAGATGGATAACCCCGTCGAACCGTTCACGCTCAAAATAACCGATGAGATCGGCAACCGTTTCATCGTGAATATGTACGTTTAGCATCGGGTCCAAACGCTGGCGGTCGCTTGAATTTCGAATGATCGCATGGACCGTATGACCGGCTTCAATGAGTTTTTGGCTTAAGTGTTTTCCGATGAATCCCGTTGCCCCGGTGAGGAGTATTTTCATGACTCTTCTCCATACGTAAACGGGGTTTGAAAATCATTGAGCGAGGGAAAGGAAAGATCTCTTTCCGATATTTTGGGATCGGAGCACTCCCAGTCGAACCCGAACGAGCCGTAGTGTATTCCGGCATCGTGATCCGGGGCGTATACGGAAGTTTGCAGATAGGTGACGTTCGTATCGTCCCGCAGCGATTTGAAACCGTGGGCCATCCCTTTGGGGATGACAAGGATGCGACCGTTTTCCTCGGATAGTTCCAGCGTATAGCAGTGTCCGTACGTAGGGGAGTTTTTGCGTATATCCAGCACGACGTCCCTGATCGAACCGCGAGGGACGTATACCAGCTTGATATGGTCGTAAGGTGGAGTTTGGAAATGCATTCCACGGATAACGTTTCGGTGTGAAACCGAATAATAGCTCTCCCGGATTTCGATGTTCAGGCCGTTGTCCCGGAAAAAGCCGTCCGAAAAGGTTTTGATAAAACGCCCGCGCGTGTCTTCAAAAAGCCTAGGTTCGAATATTTTCAGACCGATGATAGGAGTATCCAGCAGTTTCACGAGAGGGCCCATTCGATTTTTTTCTTTTTCGCATCGGCAATGTAGGTTTCCAAATTGTCATTCGTAAGCGTTTGGCCGTTTTCGTAAAACCTTTTGTACCATAAAACCGTTTTTTCGAAAGTCGTATCGCTGTCCCATACATTCTGCCATTTGAGCTGGATATGCGCTTTCGAACAGTCCAGTTTCAAGAGATTCGCTTCGTGAAGAGCTTTCGGATCCCGATGAACTTCATAATCGATTGCATCCCAGTGCTTTTTCACGTTTTTCACGACTTGTTCGACGGTGATGCTCCCCTCGTCGCTGGGACCGAAGTTCCATGCTTCCCCGAATTGCGCTTTTCCCTCCAGCAGTTTTTGTCCAACCGCCAGATAGCCGCTAAGCGGTTCGAGAACATGCTGCCACGGGCGCGTCGCGTTCGGATTCCGAATACTGACTTTTTGTTTTTGGGAGACTGCGAGGATGATATCGGTCATCAACCGGTCTTTGGCCCAGTCGCCGCCGCCGATGACATTCCCTGCACGGCATGAAGCGAGGAGGGTGTGGTGGGATTTCCCGTATTCGGCCGGGTTGAAATACGAATTCCGGTACGAATTTGCCAGAATGTCGGCGCATCCTTTGGAAGAGCTGTACGGATCATATCCTCCCAGCGGATCGTTTTCGCGGTATCCCCATACCCATTCTCTGTTTTCGTATGCTTTGTCGCTGGTAATATTGACGATTGCCTTGATGCCGTTGGCACGACATGCTTCAAAGACCTTGAGCGTTCCAATGACATTTGTTTCGTACGTTTCGATCGGGTTATCATAGGAAAGTCGTACAAGAGGCTGCGCGGCAAGGTGAAAAACGATATCGGGACGGTGAGCTTTCAATGCACGGTCTAGATGGCCGAGATCACGAATGTCACCGAGAATGGATTGGATGTCCGGAGACAAGAGCGTAATGTGGTTTGGCTCTGTAGGAGGTTGCAGGGAATAACCGACGACATTGGCCCCCATCCGTCTAAGCCAGTAGACAAGCCAACTGCCTTTAAATCCCGTATGCCCCGTTACAAAAACGGTTTTTCCCCGATAGGCGCCGCCGAATAGATTTTCCACTACCATACTTTCCACGGTGCTTTTTTGGTGTCCCAGAGCTTTTGAAGTTCCTGTTTGTCTCTGAGAGTATCCATCGGTTTCCAAAAGCCTTCATGTCTGAAAGTATAGATTTCTCCGTCACGGGCGAGATTCTGAAGCGGCGCCTGTTCGAAAATGGTGTCGTCACCTTCGGTAATGTAATCGAAGACTTTCGGTTCGCACACGAAAAATCCGGCATTGATCCAGCCGCCGTCTCCTTTGGGTTTTTCGAGAAAGTGGGTGACTTGTTCGTTTTCGGCGATGTTCAGCGCTCCGAATCTTCCCTCCGGTTGAGCGGAAGTCATCGTCATCGCTTTGCCGTGCGATTTATGAAATTCGACCAGGGCTTTGATGTCGATGTTGCTTACGCCGTCTCCGTAGGTCAGCATAAACGGTTTGTCGCCGACAAAAGACTGTGCCCGCTTGACGCGTCCTCCCGTCATACTGTCGAGGCCCGTATCGAGAAGCGTAACTTTCCATGGCTCGCTGGAGTTGTTGAGTATTTCCATTTTTCCGGTCTGGATGTCCAGGGTAACGTCGCTTTGATGCAGAAAATAGTTGGCAAAATACTCTTTAATGTAATAACCCTTGTAGCCGAGCAAAATAACGAAGTCGTTGAATCCGTAATGGCTATAGAGTTTCATGATATGCCACAAGATGGGTTTGCCCCCGATATCTACCATCGGTTTGGGCCGGATATCGGTCTCTTCGCTTAGTCGGGTTCCAAGCCCTCCGGCCAACAACAATACTTTCATTACGGCTCCTTGTTAATTCCGTTTTTGCATACGAAGCGGTTTTCATCGAAGTTTACTTTGAGGATCTTGTTGTTGATGATCCCTTCTTCTTCGGCGAATCTTTTCTTGTGCCATAGGTGCATCATGCAGGCGTTGTTGCGGCATGATCTGAGTTCGATCCCAAGGCCGCGAAAACGCCATCCCAGGTCGATGTCTTCGCCGACCGAGGGGAGACGGTAGGTTTCATCGAAACCGTTGATCTTCAAAAAATCCTCTTTGTAGCACGAGAAATTGCATCCGATGATGTAGCGCACATAGCGTTTGCTGACGTTGCTGAGCAAACTTCCCGAAGGGAAATAGAACCCTTCTTCAACGTGTCTCGCTCCGTCTTTGACCATCCATGGCAGGTACCATAAAAAGTGTTTTTCCAGCTGCGAAAAGGAGAGTTTGTGCTCTTTAATTCTGGCGGTGTAGTCGGGACCGAGTTCGAAACGTTTGCCGCACAGAACGATCCCTTTTTGCGCGTTTTCGAGATGTCCTTGGATAAACGTGCTGTAGGGAACGCAGTCGCCGTCGATAAAGATGAGGTATTCGTTGGTAGCGGCTTTGATCGCGTTGTTCATCGCGATATTTTTGCGCCATCCCTCATCCGTCTGGGTCAAATGGATGAGGTTGGGGAAACGGTTCTTTTGAGCTGCGACGAAGGCCGCCATTTCATGCGAGTCCCCGTCTTCGGAAATGATAATTTCATTGACCGGATGCGTTTGGCGTTCCAAACTGTCTAAAATAAAACCGAGGGCTTCGGTGTCTTTGTATACAGAGATGATAAGTGTTGCATGAGGATAAGACATAAATGGACATCTCCGAAAAGTGATAACACTATTTTACAAAACGTTTGCTGATTTTAACGATGTAAAAACCATTTGGGGCGTAATCTGGCTCATGCAGATATTGTCGCGGCATTGCCGCATCGTTTCCGTTTTGTAGCAAGGTGAGCAGGGAAGCCCTGCGGAGAGAATATGGACGTCGTTTTCGGCAGATTGGTACGGTCCCGTGACGTTCGCGGGAGTCGGTCCGATCAGGCAAAAAACGGGTGTATTCATCGCCGATGCGATGTGCGCCGTGCCGGTATCGGTAACGACGAGAGCTTTCGCGTGGCCGATGATGGCGATCATCTCGGAGATTGACGTACGCCCCACTAAATCGATGACATTGCCGGGGTAGGGCTTGATGGCGTCGAAAAACGCTTCTTCTCCTTTGCCGCCCACGACTATCAAAGGAAGGTCTGCGGGGAGCATGGAAATGAGTGTTTTCCAATGAGATTGGGGCCACGCTCGGTAGTTCAGTCGGCTTTTTTTATTGTGCGAGTTGCTGGGGCTGAGGACGATATAACGATCGGGAAGCGTTAATCTGTCCCGTACTTCCGCAAAATCTCTTCCGACGATTCTGGGCATCGCGTTTTGAAGGATATCGGGCGTTACGACGGAGGCATAAAACGATTTGCAGATATCGACCATATGCGAGTTCTCCGAAAAAACGGGCTGACTGAAAAACCACCCTGTTTTATGTTTCGCCGCAATGGCTTCCGAGAGCGATCGGAACTGTTTTCCCATTTCAAAATTGATAAAAAGATCGTAGGGCTTTTCTCTGGACGCGCGGATAATGGAGCGTTTTTGCGGACTAAGCCAAATGGGGAGTTTTTTGTGTTTGAGATGAAAGACATGACGGACGCGCGGGTCGTATTCAAAGAGCTTGGCGGTACCCGGAGTGCAGATGAAATCGATGATGACGTCGTCTCCGTACTGGGCTCTGAGTGCATCGATGACGGATGTCGAATAGACCAAATCCCCCAGTGCCCCGCAGCGGAGGATCAATGCGCGTTTAACATCCTTGGGCGGGGTCATGATCAGTTCACACTTTGGCTGTATTTTTTCAAATACCATTCGACCGTTTTAACGATCCCGGTATCGAAGTTCTCATCGGCTTTCCAGCCCAGCTCGGTTTCGATTTTGGTCGCATCGATGGCGTAGCGGCGGTCGTGTCCGGCACGGTCCTCGACGTACGTGATCTGGTCGCGGTAGCTTTTCCCGTCGGGACGGGGCTTCATTGTATCCAGCAGGGTGCAGATGCGTTCAACGATCTGGTTGTTATTGCGCTCGTTGCGTCCGCCGATGTTATAGACTTCGCCGCTTCTGCCGGTGTGGTAGACCAGATCGATCCCTTTGCAGTGATCGAGGACATAGAGCCAGTCTCGGATGTTTTTGCCGTCGCCGTAGATGGGGATGTTCTCGCTTTGCAGCGCTTTTCGGATGATGGTCGGGATCAGTTTTTCATTGTGCTGTTTGGGACCGTAGTTGTTCGAGCAGTTGGTGATCACCGTGTCCATCCCGTAGGTATGGTGATAGCTGCGCACGATCATATCGCTTCCCGCTTTGGATGCGCTGTAAGGGCTGTTGGGAGCGTACGAGGTCTCTTCGGTGAACAGACCGCTCTCTCCGAGGGTTCCGTAGACTTCGTCGGTGCTGATATGGTGGAATCGGCAGCCTTCATAGCCCGCTTTGTACACGAACGGCTTTTCCATCCATGCTTTATACGCAACGTCGATAAGTGTGAATGTACCGTTGACGTTGGTTTGGACGAATACGCCCGGGTTTTTGATCGAATTGTCGACATGGCTTTCGGCCGCAAAATGGATAACGCCGCGAATATCGTATTGTTTAAAAAGTGATTCGACGAGGCTGCGGTCGCAGATATCCCCCTGAACGAAGACGTGACGGTCGTTATCAACGACTTCCGAGAGATTGTCGGGATTTCCGGCATAGGTCAGCAGATCGAGATTGATCAGACGCACATCGGGATATTTTTCGAGGAAGTAGGGGACGAAATTACTGCCGATAAAGCCGGCGCATCCAGTGACTAAAATGGTTTTCATTGGGATTCTCCTAAGTGTTCAAGGCATTGTTTAAGGCTGTCTTTCCAGTACGGAATGACGAGATTGAAATCGTTTTTGATCTTTGCTTTGTTCAGCAAGCTGTAATGGGGGCGTACCGCCGAGGTCGGATATTGATCGGTCGTCAGAGGGTTGATGGCACACTCAACGCCGGAAAGTTCGAAGATCGTTTTGGCAAAATCATACCAGCTGGCAGCGCCTTCGTTGCTGTAGTGATAGATTTCGGGTGCGGCGTTGTTGATCTGCGGCAGAATTTCCAAAATCGCCGCGGCCAGATCGCGCGCATAGGTCGGAGTCCCTATCTGGTCGTATATCACTCCCAGCGAGTCGCGTTCGCGGCCCAGACGGAGCATTGTTTTGACAAAGTTGCTGCCGAAAGAGGAATAGACCCATGAGGTGCGCAGAATCACCGTATTGGCCGGAGCCACGGCGAGGATGGCGTTTTCGCCGTCGCGTTTGGTCCGTCCGTAGGCGCCCTGAGGATTGGTCGGATCGCTTTCGACATAGGGGCGATAGTTTTTCCCCTCAAACACGTAGTCCGTGGAGACATGAACGAGGGCAGTATTGTTGATTTTGGCGATCTTGGCAAGCATGGAGACGAAGCGGTGGTTGATCGTGTTGGCCAGTTCATATTCGGTCTCAGCTTTGTCCACGGCGGTATACGCGGCACAGTTGATGATGGCATCGAACGTTTTGTCCGTAAAATAATCTTCCATCACGCAAAGATTGCTCAAATCGAGCGTATCGCGGTCCGTAAAAGTAAATTCATATTGAGGATAAAAGAGGCTCAGCGCACGCAGTTCGCTCCCGAGCTGTCCGTTGGCTCCCGTTACCAGAATCTTAGGCATAGAGATCGACTCCGTATTCGAACAGATCGGCATCGCTCAGCAACGGCTGTCGCGTATCTTTGGCGGAGAGTTGAAGCCCGGTTTTTTCAACGATCCAGTCGATGTCCAGTGCAGGGTCGTTGAACGCGATTCCCCGGTCGCATTCGATACTGTAGTAGTTGTCGACTTTATAGGCGAAAGTACACATTTCGCTCAAGACCACAAATCCGTGGGCAAACCCGCGCGGGATAAAGAGCTGACGTTTGTTCTCGCCCGAGAGGCGAACGGCAACGTGGTGCCCGAAGGTAGGAGAGCCTTGACGGATATCGACGGCGATATCGAGCACTTCGCCTTCGATCACGCGAACCAGTTTGCTTTGGGCATGGGGAGGAAGCTGATAGTGCAGGCCGCGCAGTACGCCGTAGCTGCTCGCGGATTCGTTGTCTTGGCAAAAAGGGACATCAAAGCCAAGGAACTCCGAGAGTTTGTCGGCACGAAACGTCTCCATGAAATAGCCGCGGGGATCGCCGTGTACTTTGGGATCGATGATAACGACATCGGGTATGGCAGTTCGCGTAAACGTCATTCTCCGACTTTCCCTTCGTTGGCTCTTCGGATCAGGTATTGGCCGTATTGGTTTTTGCTTAGAGGCTGAGCGAGTTCCAAAAGCTTCTCTTTTGTGATGTATCCCATTTCGTAGGCGATCTCTTCGATACAGGCGACTTTGAGCCCCTGACGGTTTTCGATTGTCTGGATGAACATACTCGCTTCGAGCAGGCTTTCATGGGTTCCGGTATCGAGCCATGCGTATCCTCGTCCCATCAGCTCTACTTTGAGGGCGTTTTGGGACAGATACGCCTGATTGACGGTTGTGATTTCGAGTTCTCCCCGATCGGAAGGTTTCACGTTTCGGGCGATTTCGACGACGCTGTTGGGATAAAAATAGAGTCCCACGACGGCATACGAACTTTTGGGATCGGAGGGTTTTTCTTCGATGGAGAGGACGTTCCCTTCCTGATCGAATTCCGCGACGCCGTAGCGTTCGGGGTCTTTGACCCAATAGCCGAAGACGGTCGCTTTATTCTCTTCGGTCACATTGCGTACCGATTGCGCGAGCATTTTGGTCAGGCCGTGGCCGTGAAAAATATTATCGCCGAGTACGAGACACACATCGTCGTCACCGATGAAATCGGCACCCAGGATAAACGCTTGTGCCAGACCGTCGGGAGAAGGCTGTACGCAATACTCAAACCGCATCCCGATATCGCTGCCGTCTCCGAGCAACTCTTCGAAGCGGGGCAGATCGTGAGGGGTTGAAATGATCAATACTTCACGGATACCGGAGAACATCAGTACGGAAAGGGGGTAATAGATCATCGGTTTGTCGTAGATCGGCACCAGCTGTTTGCTGACCCCTTTGGTGATCGGATAAAGTCGCGTTCCGCTGCCACCGGCTAAGATAATCCCTTTCATAGCACTCCCGTAGATAGACTAAATAAAGAGAGATTATACGCAATGACGGATTAGATATCAATTTAAAAACGAGAGATCGTGTGCCGAACGACGGGAATAATGGTTTGAAACGGTCAAATCAAGAATCATAAGTTGATAAAAAAAGATGGAAGTTGATAAAAGGTGGCTCCGAATGCTGGATTCGAACCAGCGACCAAGTGATTAACAGTCACCTACTCTACCGCTGAGCTAATTCGGAATGTATAAAAAAGAAGTTCTTAAAATGGCTCCGAATACTGGATTCGAACCAGTGACCAAGTGATTAACAGTCACCTACTCTACCGCTGAGCTAATTCGGAATATTTAAGAGGCGTAATTATACGTTATGAAGGTTGAATTGTCAATAAAGAACGGCTTATTTCGAGCGTTTTCTCTCAATATTCTGGGCAGGAAGATAGAAAATGACATTGGATCTCTCAATTTTTCCGATTCGCCCCTCGTTGCAGAGTTTTTGAAAACGTGTCTGAGAGGCCTCGTCAAACAACGCGTTGATGTCGTCTCGCGTCAGAGGACGCTTGTCAAGCGTGGTGAGGATATCCTCCTCGCTGTACGAACCCGGCTGTGCCGAAGCATGGGTACGGGAGACGATATGGATCGGTAACGCGGGATCGAAGCGGTGCGCGATGGCATGAAGCTCGCCGAAGCTTAGCCCTTCGACCGGATAGGCCGGAGGACGGTCGATCGTACCGATATCGATCCGGTCGCATCGCACGTTCCGCAACGCGTTGTTCAGGGCTTCTATCTCTTCGGAAGCGTCGTTGACCCCTTTGACAAAAAGGATTTCGATGAAGAGTTTCCCGCTGAAGCGGTGTGAAAAACGTTCGATCGCGTCGATGATCCGGTCGATATCGATCCCCTCGGCAGGGCGATCGATTTTTTTAAAAGTGGCCGGTCGCGCCGCGTCGAGAGAGAGTTTGACCTGATCGAGTTTGAGAAGCGTATTAAAAACATTCTCATCGCTCAGGTTGGCGCTGTTGGAGAGGATCAGTGTTTGAATCTCCCCTTTGATGTCGTCGATGCGGTCTATGAGCTCGCTTAGGTGGGGGTACATCGTCGGTTCGCCGTTCGCGGTGATCGTTATGACGTCGAGGGAAGGGTGCTCTTTGAGTGCGGAGCGCAAATCGGTAACGATGGTATCGACCGGGATGACGTCGTGCTGATGACGGATGGCTTTGGCGGGAGCAAGCTCGCAATAAAGACAGTCGAAATTACACTGCTTGAGTGACGCGGAGAGATCGACCCCGAGCGATGCGCCGAAACGGCGGGAATAGACGGGACCGAATATGACGCTCATCGGTCTTAGCTTTTTTTACTCACCCGTTGACACTCGGCAACGAAGTGTTTTGCGTTTTCGACCGGGACGTCGGGGAGGATTCCGTGTCCGAGGTTGAAAATATGGCGTTTGCCGCCCATGATCTCCTGGATCGCTTCGACGCACGCCGTTGTTTGTTCTTTGGAATAAAGGCGGCAAGGCTCCATGTTCCCCTGAAGAACGTAGCGGTCTCCGAGTTTTTCTTTGGCCAGCGTCATGGGGGTACTCCAGTCGACGCCGAAGACGTCGAAGTTGCCGTAGACCTGATCCAAAAATGCCGGGATCCCTTTGGGGAACATGATAATCGGAATATGGGGGTATTTGCCTTTGAGGTACTCGGCAATTTCGACCATGTAGCTCCACGAGAACTCGTCGTACCGGCTCGGTTCGATAGCCGCAGCCCAACTGTCGAAGATTTGAACGACGTCGATACCCGATTGGATCTGTTTTTCCATATAGAGTTTGACCACTTCGGTCACTTTGCGGAGAATCTTATGCAAAAGTTCCGGATTGGAATACATCATCTTTTTGCAGATGTTGTAGGTCTTTGTCCCTTGCCCCTCGATCATGTAGGTTGCCAGCGTCCACGGTGCGCCGGTAAATCCGATCAACGCTTTCTCATCGTCTCGTGCGTCGAGCTGTGCACGCAGAATTTTGATCGTTTCATAGACATAGGTCAGGCGCTCTGCCGCTTCGTCCCCGCCGATGAGTTCATTCAAATCCTCTTCGGACGCGATCGGTTTTTCGAAAACCGGGCCTTCGCCTTTGATGAAGTCGAGTTTCATCCCCATCTCGTTGGGAACGACGAGAATATCGCTGAACAAAATCGCGGCATCGACGCCGACAAGATCTACGGGCTGGATGGTCACTTCGGCCGCCATATCGGGAGCGTGGCAGAGGTTGAGGAAGTTTCCGGCACGTTTACGCACTTCCATGTATTCAGGGAGGTATCTTCCGGCTTGGCGCATCATCCATACGGGAGTGTAGGGGGTTTCCTTGCCGAAGCAGGCGTCGACGAAAATTTTGCTCATAGTGGAATCCTTTGTTTTATGTCTTCTCTTTCTTTTCTTTGTCCGCAAAGAAAAGAAACAAAAGAAACTCTATCCTTTCGGCAAAGCGCTCGCATGCTCCCGGCACTGCTGCCTCCGCATACGGCTTACAAGGATGCCGAAAGGATACAAATTTGTTTAATGGTCGTGGTGCCCGACTTTACTCAGGAAATAAAGACCTACGGCGACGGCGGTAATCGAGAGGGCGAGGTACAACAGTTCCAGCGCTCCTGTAAAGACCGTATGTCCGACTTTCTGGAAAAATCCGACGACCAAAACCATGACGATGACTTTGGAAATTTTATCCTTGAGTTGGTCGAGCGAATGGACGGCAAGGAGCTGGTTTTCTTTGCCGTTTTCGTCTTTGGCAGGATCGATGTCGGAGATGAACAGCTCGTACAGACCGAACGAGAAGATGATCATGACGACGCCGATCAGGTACAGATCAACCGCACCGATAATGCCGCCGACGATCTCTTCATGAAAATGTTCCGGATGGGTGTGCGTAGCATAGGTATTGAGGACATACACCGCCGTGTTATAGATATCGACGCTCGCGACCGTAAAAAGAAGCAGTGCACCGACGAGACCGAAAACAACGGCAAGAATAATGATGAACCGGGTGCTCCACAAACCGTTTTCAAAGAGTTTTTCAAAGAAATTCATACTCAAGCTCCTTGCATTTCAACCCATTTTTGGGCAATTCGCACGGCATTGGTCGCCGCTCCTACGCGAAGGTTGTCGGCTACGACCCACAAATGCAGGACATTATCGCGGTAAAGGTCGCGACGGATACGGCCGACAAACGTTTCGTTTTGGTCCATACACATGGACGGCATCGGATAGATGCTTTCTTCGGGCTCATCAAGGACGATGATGTTGGGGGCTTTGCGGAGCAATTCGCGTGCTTCGTCCGCATCGACCGCACCGTCGAAGGTAAGGGTCAAGGTTTCGGCATGGCCGCGAAGTGTCGGGATACGGACACACGTTGCGCTCACTTCGATATCCTTGTGCATGATTTTTTTCGTTTCATTCACCATTTTGAGCTCTTCTTTCGTATAACCCGTATCGGTGAACGAATCGATTTGCGGGATGGCGTTGAGCGCAATACGGTGAGGAAATTTTTTGGCTTCGACTTCATCGAGTTTGAACGCAAAAAATGCCTGCATCTGTTCGACGAGTTCTTCCATTGCCGATTTTCCCGCACCCGAGGTCGCCTGATACGTGCTTACATCGACACGCAGAAGGTCATAGGCTTCATCAAGCGGTTTGAGCGCCTGAACCATCTGGATTGTCGAGCAGTTCGGATTGGCGATGATACCGGTGTTTTTCCACTGAGCGATATCTTCGGGATTGACTTCGGGAACGACGAGAGGAATATTCTCGACCATACGGAAATGGCTGGTGTTGTCGATGACGACCGCTCCGGCCGCAGCCGCATACGGGGCGAATTCCGCTGACACGCTTCCGCCCGCGCTGAATAGGGCGATATCGATTTTTTCTTCATCGAATACGGTAGGGGTAAGTTCTTTGATGACAAGGTCGGAGTCGTTGAAGGTCACCGTATTGCCGGCACTGCGCGCACTGGCCAAAGGTACGAGTTTGCCGAGTGGAAAATCGATCTCTTCAAAAATGCGTAAAATTTCTTCACCTACGGCACCGCTGGCACCTACGATCGCGACGTTGTAACGTTTCATTGGAAGCTTTCCTTGAGAGGGAAGTGAAATCGCCTCTGTATTTTTGTCGCGATTATAGCAAATGAAGGCTTGGAGGTGATTGAAAGCGGTGGCTTACTATACTCTGCCCAAGCCCCGCGCTTCCAAAAACAGATCCTCGACGCCGATAACGTCACCGTCGCTGAGAATCGCAGAGCGCTCGACGACGGAGATCAATTCTCGGATGTTTCCGGGCCAGTTGTAGTTTTCGAGTGCCGCTTTGGCTTCGGCGCTGAAGGTTTTGGAAGCAAAGCCGTATTGCGTGCAATAGCGCTCCAGCGCCGCTTCGGCGATCATAAGAATCTCTTCGCGCCGTTCGCGCAGCGGAGGAATGAGCAGCGGTATCGTATTGAGACGGTAATACAAATCCTCGCGGAACTCGCCGTCGCTTATTTTGCGGGTCAGGTCGGCATTGGTCGCCGTGATGATGCGGACATCGATTTTTGTATTTTTGGCCGCACCCAAACGCCGAATCTCTCGCTCTTGCAGTACCCGCAGCAGTTTGGCTTGAAGCGGGTAGGGCATTTCGCCGATTTCATCGAGGAAAAGTGTCCCCCCTTCGGCGAGTTCGAATTGTCCCGCCTTGGCTTCTCCCGCATCGGTGAAGGCCCCTTTTTCAAAACCGAAAAGTTCGCTTTCGATCAGATTGTCGGGGATCGCGGCCATATTGATCGCGACAAACCCTTTGGAAGCACGGGGGGAAGAATCGTGGATGTGGCGGGCCAGAACTTCTTTTCCGACGCCGCTTTCGCCCAGAAGCATAATGCTCGCATCCGTGGCAGCCGCTTTGGAGATACGTTCCAAGAGCTTTTCAAGCGCGGGAGATGTCCCCAAAAAGCATTCCCCCGATTGTGGTTTGGCAACCGCGCCTTTCGGAGCTTTCTGCGCCACGGCGGCGGTTCGTTCGATCGCAGCGATGAGCGTTTCGATTTCGAACGGCTTGAGGAGAAAGTCTTTGACACCCAGCTGGATCGATTCGATGGCACGGGTGAGCGTCGCGTTGCCGGTGATGATGATCACTTCGTATTTTCCGCCGAGCGTTTTAACGAATTCGATCCCGTCCATGCCGGGCATGTTGATGTCGCTGATGATAAGATCAAAGGTATCGTCTAGTTTTTTGAGGGCATCCCGGGCATTTTTGAAGGTGTGGACATCGTATTTTTCGTAATCACCCATCGCAATTTCGAGTGATTTGCGCATATTGATATCGTCTTCGACAATCGCGATTTTCATCCGTACCCTTTTGAACAGCGTTATTTTAATACGCTGATTGTAACAGAGTCATCATTAAACTCGACTGCATAGCATTGTGTCGGGAGGGTCAGTGTCTCTTGTGTTTTGGCATCTGAATCGAGGAATCTGGCAGTGCTTTTGATGCGTATCGCATCCGGCAGGGTGTATTCGATGAAGGTGTCTTTTTCCCGTTCGAGTACCGCTTTTAAGGATTCATCAGGAAAACGCCGAAGAGAGAGTGTTGAAAGTTCGGAGGCCGGACACGGCTGCATTGCTTTGGAGACGGAAAACGTTTCGTGGACAGGTTGAGCATTTTGGGTGGTGAGCCGATACCCTATGTAGTAGTGATCGGCTCCGATGCAGAGGGTAGAGATTAGCGCAATACCCGCGAATAAGACAGGGCGATTTCCATTTCGACTTCGCACAGACCCTCTTTAAATGTCGTATTGGTAACGTTGGCACCGCGTACCAACGCTTCGACCGATGTTCGGGTACTGGATTGAACGAGCATCAAATTTTTGATGGTGTCTTGACCTTCGACTTGAACCCCTTTGACCTTTTCGGCGATCTGGCGGTAGCCATCCGCCATCGCCGCGCGTTTTGCCAACGCATAGGCTTGCGCCGGAGAAGCGGTTACCGACGGAGCAACTCCTTGACCGACGACGGTGATGACGAGTTGGTTTTCGGCATTTAAAATCGGTTCGACGCAATTGCCGTCTGTGCCGCTGTAGACACATTTGACATTTGGTTCTTCACTCGATAAAAAGCCCGCATGAAGGGCAGAGACACTTAGTAGAAGTGCAATGACTGCAGAGATTCGCATTCTGTATCCTTAGGAAGGTTTCAATTAATTAGCTGTTATCAGCAAATATCATTCCAACTCGAAGGTGCTTTCGTCACCTTCGCCTTCACCTTCATCCTCTTCTTCGGTTTTAGGGCAGCGTGAAATACTGGCGACGTCGTCTCCTTTGACGATATAGACACCGCTAGTGTTGCGTCCCGATTTGGCAATAGTCTGCATGTCGACGCGGATCATTTTGCCCGCTTTAGTCAAAGCCATCATGTCCATGGTTTCATCAACCATGAGACATCCGACGACGGTGGTTCCCGTTTTGGCGTTGAGTTTCATCGCAATGACACCGGAACCGGCACGGTTGGTCAAGCGGTATTCTTCAGCGGTGGTTCGTTTTCCGATCCCTTTTTCACTGACCATGAGAATCTCTTCTTCATCGCTTTTGATGATGTTCGCATCAACGACGACGTCGCCGTCGATTTTGAATTTGATACCGCGAACCCCGCGGGTGCTGCGTCCCTGATCACGTGTTTTGTCAATCTCGAACTTGATACATTGCGCAAATTTGGTGACAATGAAGAGGTATTTGGTCTCTTCGGTCGCGATGTGCGCTGTGATAAGGGTATCGCCATCATCGAGGACGATGGCGCGTACGCCGTTGCTTCGGATGTTTGAGAATTCGTTGAGGGCTGTTCGTTTGACAATCCCGTTTTGGGTGAAGAACACAAGCGATTTGGTTTCGCTGAAATCGGTCGTCGGGATGACGGAACGGATTTTTTCGTTGGCTTCGAGGTTGATCAGATTGACAACCGCTTTGCCTTTTGCCGTGCGGGAACCTTCAGGGATTTTGTACACTTTGAGCCAGTGCAGCTGCCCGCGATCGGTCACGAACATCAAGGTATCGTGCGTGTTACAGGTATAGAATTTTTCGATGAAGTCGTCGTCGTACGTCGTGACGGCGACTTTTCCTTTGCCGCCGCGGCGTTGTTTTTCGTAGGCGGCAAGAGGAACCCGTTTGATGTATCCGCGGTGGGTGATCGTGACAACCATCGGCTCGTTCGGGATCAAATCTTCGATATTAATATCGTCGTAGTTGTCTTCGATATCGGTCAGACGGGGGATGTCGTACTGCTCGACGAGTTCGATGAATTCCTCTTTGATGATCCCTTTGAGAACGTCTTCGCTGCGGAGAATCGATTCGAGGTATTCGATCAGTGCAAGGATCTCTTTGAGTTCATTTTCGATTTTTTCGCGCTCTAGGCCGGTGAGGCGCTGCAAACGCATATCGAGGATCGCCTGGGCCTGGATCGGTGAAAAATCGAATTGGGAAATCAGCCCTTCTTTGGCAGCTTCGCCGTCAGTGCTGCCGCGGATCAGCTTGATAATCGCATCGATATGGTCGAGCGCTTTTTTCAAACCTTCCAAAATATGCGCGCGCGCTTTGGCTTTTTCAAGATCGAAAATCGTGCGGCGGATGATGACCGTTTTGCGGTGATTGATGAAATGTCCCAGCATTTCCAGCAAGGCGAATACGCGCGGTTCCTGATTGAACGTCGAGAGCATGATAATCCCGAACGTCGTCTCCATATTGGTCGATTTGTACAGGTTGTTCAAAACGATTTCGCTCATCGCGTCGCGCTTGAGTTCGATAACGACGCGGATACCTTCACGGTCGGATTCGTCACGGATCTCGCTGATCCCTTCGATGAACTTGTCTTTGACCAGTTCGGCGATGTTTTCGATCAGGCGCGCTTTGTTGACCTGATAGGGAAGCTCGTCGATGACGATGACGTCTTTGTTCGATTTTTTTTCAATGTGGGTTTTGGCGCGGACACGGATACGGCCGCGGCCGGTCTCGTACGCGTCCAGAATCCCTTTTTTACCGTAGATGGTTCCGCCCGTCGGGAAATCAGGAGCTTTGATAAACTGCATAATGTCGATAAGGCTGGCATTCGGATTGTCGATCAGATAGACAAGAGCCTGCAGAACCTCCTGCGGATTGTGCGGAGGGATGTTGGTCGCCATACCGACGGCGATACCGCTGGAACCGTTGATCAGAAGATTCGGAACCCGCGTAGGGAGGACATCCGGTTCCTGCGTCGTACCGTCGTAGTTGTCGACCATATCCACGGTGTCTTTGTCCAAATCTTTAAGCAGTTCGCCCGCGTAACGGGTCATACGGGCTTCGGTATAACGCATTGCCGCCGCGTTGTCGCCGTCAACCGAACCGAAGTTCCCCTGACCGTCGACAAGCGGTGCACGCATGGAAAACGGTTGTGCCATACGAACCAGCGCGTCGTATACGGACGTGTCGCCGTGCGGGTGATATTGACCGATGACGTCCCCGACGATACGGGCCGATTTTTTATACTTGGCACCGGCAGAAAGGTTCAGCTTGTCCATCGCATAGAGGATACGGCGGTGAACGGGTTTAAGCCCGTCACGTACATCAGGAAGCGCCCGTCCGATGATAACGCTCATCGAGTAGTCTAGGTAACTGCTCTTGAGAGTGTCTTCAATATTAATATCGTTTATTTCGCTGTTGTCTAGCAGATCGTTCATTTCGTCCCCGGAAAGTGAAGATTAGGTGACTGATTATAGCTGAACGAGACTTAAAGTCTTAAAATCTGTTTTTTTGTGGTGTCAGCCCTGGTTCCATTTGCTTAATTAGTTAAATAAGGTTACAATTATTCAAAATATCTTGCGGAGTTATGCATTATTATGAAAAAAGTGGAAGCGGTTATCAAACCATTTAAATTAGAAGACGTCAAAGACGCATTGGCCGAAATCGGTATTACCGGGATGACGGTAAGCGAAGTCAAAGGATACGGACGCCAGAAAGGGCACAGCGAACTCTATCGCGGTGCCGAGTATGTCGTCGATTTCCTCCCTAAAATCAAAATGGAGATGGTTGTCGATGACGCGATGGCCGATCAGGTTGTCAATACGATCGTAGAAGCCGCACGTACAGGTAAAATCGGTGACGGCAAAATCTTTATCAGTGATATCAACCGAATCGTTCGTATCCGTACCGGCGAAACCGACAGCGACGCTATTTAACTTCCACATTTCGACATCCGGCAGTATTGCGGGGTGTCTCTGCCTCTGCGAACTATAATAAATTTCTACAAAATAACTGCTTTTTAAATGATCTCTAAAATTGATTAAAAATTAATCAATTATGCTTCTCTTCTCTGTCAGGTTAGCCTGTACAATGGTACGTGACATTTCAGTTAACACAGAATTGTTCGAAAGATCAATCTGAAAAAAGGAGAGGATAATGAAAAAGTGGCTTTTAGCTTTATCGCTACTTGGCGTATCGGCATTTGCCGAGGATGCTGTTGCACCTGTGCTTAATGCGGGAGATACGGCTTGGATGATGATGTCGACGGCACTGGTAATGCTGATGACCCCGATCGGGCTTGCGTTGTTTTACGGCGGGATGACCCGTTCTAAAAACGTTCTTAATACGTACGCAATGGTTTTCGGAGCTTTCGTTGTTTCGTTTATCGCATGGGTTGTTGCCGGTTTCTCGGTAGCGTTCGGTACGATGGACGGGGCGATGAATCAGGTTATCGGCGGATTCGGCCATATCATGCTCAACGGCATCAGCTGGACGGAATTTGCAAGCGTTGATTTGGGACAACTCTATCCGAAGTTTGTATTCGTCGTGTTTCAGGGGACATTTGCCGCGATCACGGTAGCGATTGCCGCCGGGTCCGTCATCGAGCGGATGAAGTTTTCCACATGGATGGTGTTTGCCTTTATCTGGACGATTGTGGTATATGCTCCGATTACCCATATGGTATGGGGCGGCGGTTACCTCTTCAACGAAGGGGCTCTTGACTTTGCAGGCGGTACGGTCGTACATATGAACGGCGGTTTGGCCGGGCTTGTTTTGGCTCTCCTGATCGGTAAACGTGCCGGATATCCGAAAACGGCAATGAAACCTGGCAGCGTTGTATTGACGGCGGTGGGTGCCGGACTGCTGTGGTTCGGATGGTACGGATTCAATGGAGGATCGGCTTTCGGTGCGAACGCTATCGCCGGCGTCGCCTATCTGACGACGACGATTGCGGCTTCAGTGGCTACGGTTACCTGGATCGTGGTTGAGTATGCGGTGTTCAAAAAACCGACGTTGCTCGGTGCGGCTACCGGCGCGATCGCAGGATTGGTTGCGATTACCCCTGCGGCAGGATTCGTCGGCGTATCGGGTGCGTTCATTATCGGTTCGGTCGGTGCCCTTATCGCATTCTTGGGTGTTACGGCACTCAAGAAAAAATTGGGCTACGATGACAGTTTGGATGCGTTCGGGGTTCACTTCCTCGCAGGTCTTTGGGGTGCGATAGCAACCGGTATCTTCGCTCTGTACGCTCCGAATACGGACAACGCTTTGCTGTGGGCAGGACCGCTCAAAGATTCGGGTGACCGTATGGGACAAATCATGGTTCAGGCTGAGTCTGTATTGATCGTCGGGTTGTTTACGCTGATCGGTACGATCGTGGTGTACTATGTCTCGATGGCATTGACAGGCGGTTCACGTGTGAACGATGAACAAGAGAGCCAGGGCCTGGATGAATCGGTGCACGGCGAACGTGGATTTAACCTCTAATAAGGAATAAACAATGAAAAAAATTGAAGCGGTTATCAAACCTTTTAAATTGGAAGATGTCAAAGACGCGTTGGCTGAGATCGGGATCACCGGGATGACGGTGAGCGAAGTCAAAGGGTACGGACGCCAAAAAGGGCACAGCGAACTCTATCGCGGTGCCGAGTATGTCGTCGATTTTCTCCCTAAAATCAAAATGGAGATGGTCGTCGATGACGCGATGGTCGATCAGGTCGTCAATACCGTCGTCGAAGCGGCCCGAACCGGCAAGATCGGGGACGGTAAAATTTTCGTCAGCGATATCGGCAAGATCGTCCGTATTCGAACGGGTGAAACCGATATTGAGGCCATTTGATTAATTTTTAATCAATTTTTCTTCTTCGATCCGCACAATAGCATTTATAATGCCCGTCTTTATACCTTAATAAAGGCGGCGCATGGATACGGCTTACGTTATCGATACTCTTTTTGCTTTATTTTCCATCACATTGATCATTTTAATGGTTCCCGGTTTCGCGATGCTCGAAGCGGGTCTGGTACGCACCAAAAACGTCTCGAGCGTTTTGACGGTGAATGTCATGATTTATGCCGTGGCATCCATGGCGTTTATTCTCATCGGATTTCATCTGGCATTCGGCGATTTCCAGAGCCAGAGCATGAGCCAATGGGCTTTTTTCATGTTCCAGATGGCGTTTGTCGGTAAGGCGATCAACATTATGAGCGGCGGTGTCGGGGAGAGGGCGCGTCTGCTTCCTCTGACCCTGTTTACGGTGATCATGGGGGCATTGATCTATCCTACGGCGGTCAACATCAGCTGGGGAAGCGACTGGCTCAAAGAGACGGTGCTCGATTTGAACATGGTGGATCTGGCCGGTTCGACCGTGATCCATTCAACGGGCGGCTGGGCATTGCTGGCGGCGATTTTGATTATCGGCGCGCGCAAAGGGCGGTATGTCGGCAATCAGATCCGGGTTATCCCCGCATCCAATATCCCCCTCGTTGTTTTGGGGGCGATGCTGCTATGGATCGGCTGGTTCGGATTCAACGGGGGATCGGTCGGGAGCATCGCGACGAAAGAAGCGGCGGACAGCGTGGCATTGACGATATTCAATACGAATACGGCCGGCTTGGCGGGCGCCATCGCGGCGGGAATTTTGACCTATGCACGCTATCGGCTGTTCGATATCACGATTATCCTAAACGGCGCGCTGGGCGGTCTGGTTGCCATCACGGCGGGCCCTCATCTGTATGAGACGTTCGATGCGATTCTTATCGGAGGGATCGGCGGCTCGCTGGTTGTGTTTGCTGTACCGCTGTTTGATAAAATCCGTATCGACGATCCGGTCGGGGCGTTGTCGGTGCATTTGATCAACGGAATATGGGGGACGCTTGCCGTCGGCCTTTTTGCTGCCGATCCCGCCAACGGCATAACGTTTCTGAACCAGCTCAAAGGGGTCGGCGTCATCGCCGTATTCGTTTTCACGGTATCGTTTGGCATGATCTATCTGATAAATAAATTCATTCCGTTCCGCGCGTCGGATGAAGATCAGGTGCAGGGGCTTGACATCAGCGAATGCGGGCTTGAAGCGTATCCTGAATTTAAACGGGCCATTTAACACTACTGTAACACTTCTTCACTATTCTTTCCCGGGGCGAATCGCCCCGGAAACAAAGACTCTTTTACCAACCTCATTGTATAATCGGTTATTGTTTATTGAAAAGGGATTTGATGAGTATTTATCGGGAATATGACATCCGAGGCATTTTTGAGAAAGAACTGAACGAAGAGACGATCACCCGTTTGGGGTATGCGTTGGCCGAAGAGATAAAACCGTACGGAGAGTATGCGGCGGTCGGATACGATGCGCGCTCGCATTCTCCGGTATTGTTCGAATACCTGAGTGCCGGGCTGAATGCGGGAGGTATCAAGGTACTGGGCATGGGGATGGTACCGACTCCGGTGAACTATTTTTGCAACTATCAGTCCTTTGAAGGGATTACTCCCTGCGCGTCGGTGATGATTACCGGATCGCACAATCCGAGCGAATACAACGGGTTTAAAATCACGATTAACAAAGCCCCGTTTTTCGGCGAGTCGATCTATGCCCTCGGGCGCAAGATCGATACGTTGCCTTTTCCTCCCAAAGTACAGCGGCAGGTAACCGAGATCGACGCGCTGGAGCGCTACAAACGCTTTATGGTCGAGTCGTTTGCCCATTTGAAAGGGATGAAAGAACGGATCGTTTATGACTGCGGCAACGGCGTAGCCGGGCTGGCTCTGACCGATATTTTCAAAGAGCTCGATCTGAACGCCAAAGGAATATACACCGATCCTGACGGGACGTTCCCGAATCACCATCCCGACCCGAGCGAAGAGCACAATCTCGAAGATATCAAAGAACTTTTGAAAAAGGAAGGAGATATCGCCTTTGCCTACGACGGCGACAGCGATCGGATCGCGGTGTTAACCCATGACAACAACATCAAAGGCGACATGATGGCCTTGTTGTTTGCGCTGAAAATGAAAAATCCCACCGTTATCGGGGAAGTCAAGTGCTCGCAGGTCATGTACGATACGCTCCGCGAACGGGGAGCGACGGCGGTGATGTACAAAACGGGCCACTCGAATCTCAAAGTGAAGATGAAAGAGCTTCACGCCGATCTGGCGTGCGAAGTGAGCGGCCACGTCTTTTTTGCCGATCGCTATTTCGGGTACGACGATGCCATTTACGCAACGTTACGGATGCTAGAACTGATTCAGGACGGGATCGATCTGGACGGTGAAATCGCCAAATTGCCCAAAGTGTTTTCGACCGAAGAGATCAAAGTAAAGACGACCGAGCAGGAAAAATTCCTTCTGATCGCAAAGCTGAAAGAACTTCTGAAGAATCCGCCCGAGGGATTCCCCTCAATCCGGGAGATTATCGACGTAGACGGGGTTCGGGTTATTTTCGATCACGGATGGGGACTCGTGCGCGCCAGCAATACAACTCCGGTTTTAGTGACGCGGTTCGAATCGACCGAAGAGGCAGAAGCCAAGAGGTATGAAGAGGCGCTGAATGCGCTGATTCAGACCGCGCAAAAAGAACTAAAGGTTTAAACATGAAAACGATCACGTTAACGATGCCTCTGGACATGCACCTGCATCTGCGCGATGGCGAGATGCTCGAGACCGTCGCTCCGCTGACGTCATACAGTTTCAGCGGAGCGCTAGTGATGCCAAACCTTGTCCCCCCGGTGACGACCAAAGAGATGGTTGTCGCCTATCGCGAACGGATCAAGGCGGCTATCGGCAGGGATGATTTTGAGCCGTTCATGACCCTCTTTTACCAGAACTATTCCCGCGCTTTTTTGGAGAGTGTTCAGGATGAGATCGCGGCGATAAAGCTCTACCCAAGCGGGGTGACGACGAACTCGGAAGGGGGAGTGGCCAGTTTCGATATCGAGTCGATGCGCGAGACGCTCGAGGCGATGAGTGATCTGGGGATAGTCCTCTCGGTTCACGGCGAAACGAACGGATTCGTCATGGACCGCGAAGCGGAGTTTATGAGCGTTTATGAGATGCTGGCCTCTAATTTCCCGAAACTCAAAATCGTCATGGAGCACATCACGACCCGCGAGGCGGTGGAAATGCTGGAGAAGTACGACAACCTGTACGCGACGATCACGGTACATCACCTGATCATTACCCTCGATGACGTTGCGGGGGGGATGCTGCGGCCGCACCTGTTTTGCAAACCGATAGCCAAGCGTCCGCATGATCGCGAAGCGCTGCTCAAAGTGGCCCTCGAAGCCCATCCGAAGGTGATGTTCGGTTCCGATAGCGCACCCCATCCCAAACACGCCAAAGAATCGTGCGGATGCGGAGCCGGGGTTTTCACTGCTCCGATCGCATTGCAGCTATTGTGCGACGTCTTTGACGCCCACGACAAGCTCGACAATCTGCAGGCTTTTGTCAGCGACAACGCTCAGCGCATTTACGGCATCTGTGCCGAGTACAAAGAGGTTACTCTGGCGAAGCGCGAATTCCACGTCCCCGATATCTACGGCAGCGTCGTACCGATGATGGCCGGCGAAACTTTGAAATGGTCGATTGAGCGTGTCGACTAAAATCCTCCTCCTCGAAGACGATCTTTTGTTTGGCGAATCGATTGCCGATCTGCTCGAGGAAGAAGGATTCGAGGTGACCTTGTGCCGAAACGGCCAGGAAGCCCTCGATGAGACGTTTAAGAACCATTTCGATCTTTATCTGCTGGACATCAATGTACCGCTGATCGACGGGTTGTCGTTGCTGAAAGAACTCCGTCGTGCCAATGACGCGACGCCGACGATCTATCTGACGTCCCATCAGGAGTTGGACACCCTTGCGGCGGCTTTTGAACTCGGGGCCGAAGATTATCTCAAAAAACCGTTTGATACCCATGAACTGATCGTCCGGGTTCATGCCCTGCTTCGCCGCAGCAAAAGCAAAAGCCGCCGGTGCGCGGGCGATCTGTGTCTGGACGAGCTTCATAAATGCGTCATGATGGGAGACAAAGAACTGCCTTTTACCCTCAAAGAATATCAGCTTATGGCGCTGTTTATCCAAAACGTCGGAGAGATCGTAACCAAAGAGATGATTATGGACGCGCTGTGGAGCCCTTCGGAAATGATCAGCGACGGTGCGATACGGGTCTATATCAACCGTCTCAAGCAAGAGATCGGAAGCGAGCGTATCGTCAACATCCGCGGGGTAGGATACCGTCTTGTTCCGTAGCGTAGAGATTGCCCTGACGTCGCTGTATGTCGTTACGACCGCTTTGCTCCTATTTGGGGTCTATTATCTCCATCAGGTGAGCGGGATCGAGCAATGGGGCATACTTGCGTTCGGAGCGCTTTTGATTACCGTCGTGACCGGAAGAGTGTTGGCGAAAATAGCGCTTGATCCGCTGAGAGAGCATTTCGATCATCTCGAACGCCTCTCGAAAGAGACGCTGCATGAGCTGAATCTGCCCGTCAATACGATAACGGCCAATGTCGAAATGCTGCGTAAAACCAATACCGACGAGAAAAGTCTGAAGCGGCTGGAACGGATCGAAACGGCCGCACGTATGCTCAAAGAACGCTATAATGAGCTCGATTATTTGATCAAAAAACAGATGGAGCGGGAACGGATCGAAAGTTTCGATCTCGAAAGCGCGCTTAAAGAGCGGCTTGAATTCATGCGTCCTCTTTATCCCGGCGTAGTCTGGGAGATTCAAACGGCTCCGTGGAGCGTTCAATGCGACCGGATCGGGCTGGGAAAAGTAATCGACAATCTGGTGGAGAACGGGATCAAGTACTCCGTGCACAATCCCCGCATCATGATCACGATGGAGGCTAACGTGCTGAGTATCTGCGATCAGGGAAAAGGTATGGATGAAATCACGCTGATGCGTGTTTTTGATCGCTATTACCAAAACGACGGTGCGATGGCAGGATACGGTATCGGCCTTGGGCTGGTCAAACGCTATTGCGACCGGCATGCAATACTGTTGCACGTCTCTTCCCGTCCGGGAGAGGGTACGTGCGTTAAACTTGAATTTAAAAAAGGAGAAAAATAGATGGACAACAATTGGCTCTCATGGGCGGAACAGGCGATTGATTACGGTGTGATCGGGATTTTGGTGGTAATGAGCGTGGTATCGCTGTGGTTTTTTATCGAGCGGGTAATGACGTACGGATCAATTCGGATCAGCGATTACGAGACCAAAGAGGAGCTTGAACTTGATTTGGGCAATAACGTCAGTACGATCGCGACTATCGGTTCAAATGCCCCGTACGTCGGATTGCTCGGAACGGTTTTGGGGATTATGATCACGTTTTACAGCCTCGGCGATGTCGGCGCGGTGGATCCGAAAAAAATTATGACCGGTTTGGCATTGGCTCTTAAAGCAACGGCGATGGGGCTGGTCGTCGCGATCCCTTCGATTGTGTTTTACAACATTCTGCTTCGCAAGATGGAGAAGATCATTACCCGATGGGAAATTCAAAACAAAAAATAAAGGGTAACCCATGAAAAAAATGAAACGGATCGATTCGATCAACGTTATCCCTTTTATCGATATCATGCTCGTACTTCTGGTCATGGTGCTTACGACGGCGACTTTTATTAAAACGGGGTTGATTCCGGTTGATCTTCCCGAGGCCAAAGGCTCGGCGGCGGAGCACAAGCCCAGCGAGCTGAAACTCACGATCAAAAAAGACGGTACCCTCTGGATTGATGAAAAAACCTCCGTGACGCTCGAGCAGTTCGAGCAAAAAGTGACCGAAGGGGGCAAAGAGATGACGGTCGTCCTTTACAGTGACAAAGAAGCGGCGTTCCAAAACTTTGTCGGCGTCATGGACGTTCTTAAACGGCTTGGGCACGAGCAGCTCTATATCGTCACCGATAAAAAATAAACCGTGCATCAAATCAGCAACTACGTTTACGCACGCGACGAACTGCTCGGATGGGATATTCCCACTAAGCGGCTTCCAAACCCCTATCACGATTTTCCGTATATGGTCATCGAAAGGGTGCTCAGCCCTGCCGAATGCCGTGCGATTACCGATGCGGCATTGAACGACCGGGATGCGGTAGCCGCAGAACTTCGGGGGAAATCGCTCGATACGGCAATCCGCAAGACGGACATCCATACCCTTAGCCCTGAGCTGCGCGCGGTGTATGACGGACGTTTTGCCGCCGTGAAGAGCGAGATCGAGGAATTTTTCGCCCTCTCTCTTTCCGGGGCGACCGACGTTCAGGTGCTCGGATACGAGAACGGATCGTTTTATGTCCGTCATTCGGACGATTCGAGCGAACTGCGCGATCAAGAGGGGAATACCGTTGGATTCCGTACGGTGGCTCCCGAACGGAAGCTGACGACCGTATTGTTTACGACGTCCTACACTCCGCACCCGACCGACAAGGATCATTTCAGCGGAGGGGAACTGCTGTTCAACTATCTGTGCGATGAGTCAGGCAACACGATCACGCTGCGCCCCGAAGCGGGGGACATGGTCGTTTTTCTCTCCAACCCCTATTTCTCCCATGAAGTTCTTCCGGTCAAAGAGGGGTTTCGCCTTTCGCTTGTTCAATGGCATGATTGCTTTTAGTAGGCTATAATTTCACATCTACTTTTAGCAAGGGTACAAATGCGTTACTTTTACAGTTCGTTTGCGATTATGGCGTTAGGCTTGATCGCGGCGTATTTCCTGGGCGGGGTTGCCGCTATCTACATCACCTTTTTGCTGGTCATTCTGGAAATATCACTTTCGTTCGACAATGCGGTTGTGAATGCCAAAGTGCTCGAAACGCTTGATCCGATCTGGCAGAAACGCTTTATCATTTTCGGTATTCCCATCGCCGTCTTCGGCATGCGTCTCATTTTTCCTCTCGCGATCGTATCGTTTGTAACGGAAATGGGCATGATCGAGACGCTGCAGGTCGCTATGAACGAGCCGGCCCGTTATGAAAGTATCCTCAAAACGACGGAGTCGACGATTTTTGCGTTCGGTGGTGCCTTTTTGCTGATGGTCTTTTTGGACTTTTTCTTTGAGGAACGCGACATCAAATGGGTGACGATCGTCGAAGGGTCCAAATTTATGGAAAAAGCTTCTTCGGTCGCCAACATCGAGCTGATTACTGCCATCATGGTCGGTATCGCGCTTGGGCATATCACTCAGGATTTCGGCGTTGTCCTTGCATTTATGTACGGTGTACTGCTGCACTCGCTTCTGGGGATGCTGGATCATTTCCTCTCCTCGGGCACGGTAAAAAGCGGGATCGCGGGATTCATCTACTTGGAAGTTTTGGATGCGAGTTTTAGCTTCGACGGTGTTATCGGTGCGTTCGCGCTGACAAGCAATATCTTCATCATTATGATCGGTTTGGGTGTGGGGGCGATGTTCGTGCGGAGCATGACGATCTATTTCGTGCAGCACAAAACGCTTTCTCACTTCCGCTATCTCGAACACGGCGCCCATTATGCGATCGGTATTCTGGCGCTTATTATGCTGATGAAGATCACGATGCACGTCAGCGAGATTGTGACGGGAACGATCGGTATCGGTCTCATCGCCATCGCGTTTGCCCATTCGCTGTGGGAAAACAAACAGGCCAACGAGTTGAATCAGTAGTCCGCTTCTTCATTGCCGTCATACTCTGGCGGCACGGCCCCTTTCTTCTTTATCCGATAATATTTCAGAACGCCGTACAGGCTGATCATCATCCAAATAAACTCCATCAAAAACGATGCCAGATTCCACTCAAAAAGCAACGATACGATAATGAGAAACGCACCGACGGCATTGAGCAGTGAAAAGCTCAAATCCTGAGCATCCATTTTTTCAACCTGCAACAAAATGTAGGTAATGACGATGATTGTAACGCCGAAAATGCCGATCAGGTCTGTAAACGAGAGTTCCATGAGCCATCTTTAGTATGAAGTAGGATGGTATTATAGCGTTTTATGCGAAAGAAGGGTTTACGGTAGGTAATTTACTGTTTTTTGCAGTTTAAAACTTAAATTTGATAAGGCGAGAAATTTTTAGTTATGCCAAGTCCGCGCTGATGTGCGCATTGCACACCAGCTGCGGTTGCGGACCTGAAAACGTCCCTATAGGACGTTTTTTACGGTCCTTACATCATACCCGGCATTCCGCCCATTCCGCCCATGTCCGGCATGGCAGGTTTGTCTTCTTTGATCTCGTGGATCGTCGCTTCGGTGGTGAGGAGCATGCTTGATACTGACGTTGCGTTGGTCAACGCGACGCGTTCGACTTTGAGCGGATCGATGATTCCCGCTTCGTACATATCGACGTATTCACCGGTTGCGGCGTTGAATCCGATGTTCTCGTTTGTCGCGTTTGCAATCGTATTGACGACGACGCCCGCATCGTATCCCGCATTTTCAGCGATCTGTTTGACCGGAGCTTTGATCGCGCGGAGGATGATTTCGCATCCGATTCTTTGGTCGCCGCTGAGGTCGAGGTTCACTTTGGCCGCCGCACGGATAAGTGCCGCACCGCCCCCGATAACGATCCCTTCTTCCACGGCCGCTTTGGTCGCGGAAAGAGCGTCATCTACGCGGTCTTTTTTCTCTTTCATTTCGGTTTCGGTGGCGGCTCCGACTTTGATAACCGCAACACCGCCGGCGAGTTTCGCCAGACGCTCTTGGAGTTTTTCTTTGTCGTATTCGCTGGTCGTTGTTTCAATCTGAGCGCGGATCTCTTTGATGCGCATCTCAACCATCTCTTTCTCACCCGCACCGTCGACGATGGTGGTGTTGTCTTTGCTGATAACAACGCGTGCCGCCTGACCGAGATCGGCTACGGTTGCGCTGTCGAGCGTGCGTCCGATCTCTTCACTGATCACTTGCGCGCGGGTCAATACGGCGATATCTTGCAGCATCGCTTTGCGGCGGTCGCCGAATCCCGGAGCTTTGACGGCTGTGATGTTCAACACGCCGCGAAGTTTGTTGACGACAAGGGTTGCCAACGCTTCGCCTTCAACATCTTCGGCGATGATGAGAAGAGGGCGTGAACTTTTTTGAACCTGTTCCAATACCGGAAGGAGATCTTTGAGGTTCGAGATTTTCTGATCGAAGAGGAGGATAAACGGATGATCCAGCTCAACGGTCATTTTTTCGCTGTTATTGATGAAATACGGACTGAGGTAGCCGCGGTCGAACTGCATCCCCTCGACGACGTCGAGTTCGTCGTTGATCCCTTTGGCTTCTTCGACGGTGATGACGCCGTCGCGGCCTACTTTGTCCATCGCTTCGGCGATCATGGCACCGATACGCTCATCGGAGTTGGCGGAAATCGTCGCAACCTGCGCGATCTCTTTTTTGTCGTTGATGACGCGCGAAGCGGCTTTGAGTTCTGCGAGAATCGCTTCGGTCGCTTTGTCCATACCCCGTTTGATCTCAATCGGATTGGCTCCTGCGGTGATGTTGCGCAGACCCTCTTTGAAAATAGCGTTGGCAAGGATGGTTGCCGTCGTCGTACCGTCACCCGCTTCATCGGCCGTGTTGGAAGCGACTTCGCGTACGAGCTGGGCGCCCATGTTTTCCAATGCGTCTTTGAGTTCTACTTCTTTAGCGACCGATACGCCGTCTTTGGTAATGGTCGGTGCGCCGTAGCTTTTTTGGATCAGGACATTGCGTCCGCGCGGTCCCATCGTTACTTTGACCGCATCGGTCAGTTTCTGTACCCCTGCGGCCAACTTGTTGCGTGCATCGTCTGAAAAATGGATCTCTTTTGCCATGATTATTCTCCTTGAATTTTATGTAATCAATGTTAGCGCAAAGCGCGTGAGCTCTCCGCTGAGGAGAACCCAGTGTTAACGTAGCCTGCGGGGCTTGCTCAGAAGGCGTTTTAAATTATTTCAATATTCCAAGTAAATCGTCGGTCTCGATGACCAAGTAGGCTTTTCCATCCAGGGTGAGTTCGTTCCCGGCATATTTTCCGAATACGACTTTGTCGCCCGTTGAAACGTTTTCTACCTCATTACTGACGGCAACGACGGTACCTTGCGAAGGTTTTTCTTTGGCGTTGTCGGGGATAATGATTCCCGAAGCGGTTTTGGTGGCCTCTTCAAGGCGCTCTACCAAGACACGTTTTCCTAGCGGTTGGAAGTTCATAGCGTTTCCTTTTAATATAAGATGAATTTTAAGACGAGGATTGTACACGAGTTTGGGTTAATTGTCAATAACTTTAGCCTTTTAGACTCAATAGTTGTGAGCTTAAATATCTTCATAACTGTGAGTCTTTGATGTGTTTATAGAGCTTTGCTTTACTTTTAGCTTATAATAAGTTAATCACCATTATAATTCCGGTCTTTCAATTACGATGGCTGGGTAGCTCAGCTGGTTAGAGCGCTGGTCTCATAAGCCGGAGGTCGGGGGTTCGAGTCCCCCCCCCGCCACCATCGAAATCCTCAAAAATCTTCTTTTTTATTAATAGCATCCGATACACAATTTTGAATAGCTGTTCGCTTTATTTACGTCATAATACCTCTTTGTTATAATCCATGCTATTGGATCGAAAAAAGAAGGGGTGACGTCATGCGGATCGTAATCGTCGGCGGCGGGATCGTCGCGGCCTACATGGCCAACGCGTTGAATGAGCAAGCCCCTGAACATGACGTCGTCATTGTGACCAAAGAGCCTTATCCCCCCTATGATCGGATCCATCTGTGCGCGCTGGTGAACCAAACCGCCACGATCGAGCAGATAGCCCTTCCTCTGCCTCCCAAAACCCGTGTCGAACTCAATTCCGAAGTAACGCATATCGATACCGAAGCAAAACGGGTCTACACCGCTTCTGCGATGATCTCGTATGATGTGCTGATTATCGCGACCGGTTCCAAACCGCGGACGTTGTTCGATACGCGGGGGATTTCCAATGCTGTGACGTTCCGCAGTGCGGCCGATAGCGACTGCATCGCCAAATGTATGGAGGGGAAAAATGTCGTGATGATGGGGGTCGGGCCGATCGGGCTGGAGCTGCTTGATACCCTCGCGACGATGAACGGTCCCGCAAAGATTTACCTCATATCGCGCGGAAGCCATCTGTACGACAAGGCAATGACCCCCGAGGCTGTGGCCCTGATGAAACACATCTATGAAGCGTCCGATCCGCGCGTCGAGATCATCCTCGAAGACGAGATTGTCGAGCGCAAGGTCGAAAACGGCGAAATTACGCAGATCGTTCTCAAATCGCGTATCATCGACAACCCTTTCCTTATCTTCGGGGTGGGGATTGTTCCGAGCGTTGATTGCGCCAAAGACTCCGTTGCCTGCGATCGCGGCGTTTTGGTCGATGCGCACATGCGCACATCCGACCCGTATATTTACGCGGTCGGGGAAGCGGCGCAGATGCCGGATGGCTATATCGCCGGACGGGTCAAGGAATGCACCCTGCAAGCCGATGCGGCGATTGCCTCGATGTTGGGGCGGGAGCATGAGGGATTTCGCGAATTTGTGACGATTGACGGACTCAAAGTGGGGTCGTTTCTCCTCTCGGACGTTACGTCGACGGCGTATGAGCCGGGCAATGCGGACAATGAAGAGATTGTGATCTCCTCGCGCAGCGAGAACCGGATCGACCAGTATATCCTTAACAACGAACGTCTGGTCCGCTTTATCGGGATTAACAGCAACATCGATGCGCTGGCATTGAAACGGATGATGGAGAGCGCACAAAAAGTCGATCCAGGGTATTTTTATGCCAACCGTCTCATCAGCGAACGGGGCAAGCTCATCTGCAGCTGCACGGGCTCTTACGAACACGACCTGATCGATCTGATCAGGGAAAACTGCGTGGAGGATTTCGCCGGTCTTAAACCCTACAGCGAAGCAGGGCGTGTCTGCGGGCGGTGTAAAAAAGACGTCATGCAGCTTATCGCCGATACTCCCGTCGATCCTGCAGAAGCGGCCCGTATGCGCGCGGAGCGCGAAGCGGCGGCCAAAGAAGCAGAGCTGGCCAAGGTGCGTGAGCGGATCGAAAAATACAACCGTCTTCATCCCGCTAATCAGCTCAGCCCTGAAAATTTTGAAGAGGCGCTCGAATCGTTCGAGATGAGCCGCGAGTATAACCGGTGGGTTTCGATGGTCACGGCATCGATGCATCTGCATCCCGATTATGAGGAGAGTGTCAAAGGGGCGGTAACGCAGCTGAACAAAATACCGATCATCTGGCTGGAACTGGCCGACTGTACGGGCAATTCCGAAGGGTTTATCAAATCGGCGCACCCCAAAGTCGACGATCTGATCCTCAAATACATTTCGCTCGATTACCACGAACTGCTGATGGCGGGTTCAGGGGATCAGTCCGAAGCGGTGCTGGAGAGCGTGATCAATAACGACAGCGGCAACTATATTCTCATCGTCGAAGGGGCCGTGCCGCTGGGACTGGACGGGAAATTTCTGCGGATCGGGCCCAAAGGGGAGACGGGGCTGGAACTGCTTCGGCGGGTTGCGGCCAAAGCGGTCGCGGTCATGGCCGTCGGATCGTGTGCGTATGACGGGGGGGTCGTCGCCGCCGAACCCAATCCGACGGGCGCGGTCGGCGTGAGCGAAGCGCTGGGGCGTAAAGACATTATCAATCTTCCCGGATGTCCCGTCAATCCGATCAATATCGTCGGAACGCTGCTGCATTACATCATGTTCGACGAGTTCCCGAAACTGGATGCGAAAAACCGCCCGGAATGGGCGTACGGTTTCCGTGTCCACGACAACTGCGAGCGGCGCGGCCATTACGAGCTGGGCGAATTCGTCAAAGAATGGGGAGACGAAGGGGCCAAAAAGGGGTGGTGTCTATTCGAGATGGGATGCAAAGGGCCGTATGCCGATTTGAACTGTTCGCTCGTCAAATTCAATGACGGCACGAGCTGGCCGGTACAGGCGGGGCACGGATGCTTCGCCTGCGGACAGGGGAAAATCGCCTTCGACCTCTACGCAAATCACCGGAAACTGGAAGAGAAACACGATGAATAAACTCAAGAAGATTGTCATAGACCCGATCACCCGAATAGAAGGGCATCTGCGGATCGAGGTGGAGATCGATGAGAACAACGTCATACGCGAAGCATGGGCTTCGGGACAGCTGTTTCGGGGGATCGAGACGATTCTCAAAGGGCGTGATCCACGCGATGCGGGACTGATCGCTCAGCGGATCTGCGGGGTGTGCACGAACGTCCACTACCGTGCCTCGATCAGCGCCGTCGAAGACGCGTACGGCATCACGATCCCCTCCAATGCCGAAATTGTCCGTAATCTTGTGACTCTCTCTTTGTTTGTCCAAGATCACATCGTCCATTATTATCATCTTCACTCACTTGATTTTGTCGATATTACGGCGGCATTGAAGGCCGATTGCAAGATGGCTTCCGTCGAATCGGAGCAATGGAGCGAACACCCTTACCGCAATTCACTCGACCATCTTGAAAGCGTTCAGGAAAAACTCTCGAATTTTGTCAAAGCCGGAAGGCTTGGGCTGTTTGCCAACGGCTATTGGGGGCATGCGGCATACCGCCTCACGCCGGAGCAGAACCTCATTCACATGAACCATTATCTCGAAGCGCTTCGGGTCCAGAGGGAGATATCTGCAGCGATCGCGATTTTCGCGGGGAAAACTCCCCATCCGCAAAACCTTGTCGTAGGCGGGGTGACGAGCGTTGCCGATATTCTCAACCCGCAGCGGCTGAACGATTTCATGTTTATCATCAAGGATGTGCGCGATTTCGTGGAGAGGGCGTATATTCCCGATCTGAAAATGATCGTTTCGGCGTACCGCGAATCGATCAAAGCAGGAGAAGGGCGTGCAAGCGGAAATTTCATGTGCTGCGGGGGATACCGTTTCGGCAAAGATTCGCTTCTTTTCGAGAGCGGCGTGATACATGGTCATAATTTCGATGAGGTTGCTTCGTTTGACCCCTCCAAAATCACCGAGGAAGCATCCCGTTCATGGTATGAGAATGATGCGCCACTTTCGCCGTATGAGGGAGATACGACACCGTTTTATACGGATCTTAATCCCGACGGTACCTTGAAAAGCGAGGGAAAATACAGCTGGGTCAAAGCCCCGCGCTATGATGGCGATGTGATGGAGGTGGGGCCTCTGGCAAGGATGATCGTGGGGTATGTCAAACAATCGCCTACCATCCGCCCCTATGTGGAACGTTTTATGGATTCGGCGAAGATGGAGCTGATCGATTTCTCGACGAGTGTCGGGCGCAACGCCGCGCGCGCCGTGGAAGCCCAGATATGCTGCGATTACCTGTTCGATATGATGAGCGACCTGATCGAAAACATCAAATACTATGACGAAGAGACATGGACGAAATATGTGTTTGAATCGCTTCCGAAAGAGGCCAGAGGAGCCGGCATTTTCGAAGTTCCCCGCGGCGTACTGAGCCATTTCGTCCGAATCGAAGACGCGCGCATCGCCAATTATCAGGCGGTCGTACCGACGACATGGAACGCCTCGCCCAAAGATGCCCGCAACGTCCGCGGTGCGTACGAAGAAGCCCTCATCGGGATCACTCTAGCCGATCCTTCCGCCCCGCTGGAAGTGTTGCGTGCCGTCCATTCGTTCGATCCGTGTCTGGCGTGTGCCGTTCATGTCATTGACACCAAAGGGCGGGAATTGTCGCACTATAAGATTATGAATAGTTGTTCGCTATAATTTCGGCAGACACACTAAAGGAACACATTTGGCCCGTCCGAGCAAAGAAGAGCGCAAAATTTCGATCATGACCAAAGCGCTGGAGCTTTTTTCCAAAGAGGGGTTTTATCAGACTACGATGCCCTCCATTGCCGAGCGTATCGGAATGAGCGTCGGGAATCTTTACAACTATTTTACGTCCAAAGAGATGCTTGCCAAGGAGCTGATCCTCTTTATCGCGAACATGCTGGGCGAAGAGATACGGCGGATCAACGAAAGCACGCTGGATACCGAAGGCAAAATTCGCGCTATCGTCCACATGTATTTCAAAATTGCGCAGGATCGTCCTGAGACGATCGAATATTTTCTGCGCGTCTATCTTTCGAACCGCGAAGTATTTCGTGAAGGGTGCGAGGGGATGATCTGCGTATCGGCGTTTGTGACCGAGTTGATGATTTTCTTCGAAGAGGGGGTCCGATCCGGGGAGCTGAGGGATCAGGACTTTTTCAGCGCCTTCGGCCTTTTTATGGGATACCTGGGGGGAATGGTTTTTTTAAACGGCGAAAAAATCCTTCCCAACGCGTTGGAGAGCTACGAAACCTCCATCGCCGAAAATATCTACAATGCCCTCAAAACCCGCTAAACTTCAGATCATCTGGCTGCAGGGGATCACCTGCAACGGCAATACCCATTCGTTTTTGAACGACTCTGCGCTGGGAACGCTGCTTCAGGACGTTCAGTTTTTGCATCATCCGATTTTACCCTCTGCATTGACGCTGCGCGAGCTGGTCTCGAAGCTTCCAAAATCCGACATTCTGATTGTCGAGGGGGCGTATGAAGCCGGTTTCGAACGTGCGGGTATGCGGATGGATAAGCTTCTAAGCGCGCTCGCATCCAAAACAAAGCACGTTGTCAGCATGGGCAGTTGCGCCAGTTTCGGGGGAATTTTCAAAGAGGGTTCTCCCGATACCATCAGCGGTATCGTGTTTGATAAAACCAAGCTGAGCGGCCCATTGCAGGGAATGCGCGAAAAAGTGATTACCCTCAGCGGATGTCCCGCTCACCCGGAGTGGCTGAGCTTCGTTATCAACATGATCCGATGCGGTAAAACGATTATGCTCGACGAATACCGCCGCCCCAAAGAGCTGTATGCCTTCACGGTGCACAACGGATGCCTGCGGAACGAATATTTTGAATGGAAAGTGGACAGCGAGCATTTCGGGACCAAAGAGGGGTGCCTGTTTTACGTTCAGGGATGCCAGGGACCGTTCACCCACGGCAGCTGCAACAAAATACTCTGGAACGGGGTCAGCTCCAAAACCCGTGCCGGAACCCCCTGTTTGGGATGTACGGAGCCGACATTTCCCAAAACGGAGCTGTTTTCGACCAAAACCTATATGTCGATTCCGGCCGAAATGCCGCTGGGGGTTCCGAAACGGAGTTACCTCGCGTTGGCGGGAGCGGCCAAGTCGTTTCATATCAAACGGCTGGAAGAGAGACTGATCGATGATAACGCATGAACTGATCGAGCGGATCGAGGGGGAAGCGGTCATCGACTTTCGCTCCGATGAAAGCGGGCGTGTGGAGGATGCGACTATCCGTTTTTTGCATTTTCGGGGGATGGAAGCGATTCTGGAAGGACGCAGCGCTTTGGACGCTCTTGTGATTGCCCCGCGTGTGTGCGGGATTTGCGGCCATTCTCATCTGATCGCCGCCGCAGAGATGCTCGAATCGCTCTATCGCAACAGCGGTATGGAGATAACGCTGAGCTCAAAGGCGCAAAGCATTCGCAGTATTACCCGGCTGAGCGAATTGCTCCAAAACCATCTCAAATGGCTCTACCTGATTATGCTTCAGGAGAGTGCAAAAATGCTGGGGACGCCGCTGTCCCTGTCGCTCAAAGCGCTGTACGCCTCGTCGCAGATCAATCGTCTGGCGGCGTTGTTCAGCGGTCAATGGCCGCACAGTTCGTATGCACTTCCCGGAGGGGTGAGCTGCGATCCGACACAGATCGAGGTGATGCAGGCATTGAAAATCGTCTCCGAGGCGGAGCGGTTCCTCGAATCGGAAGTATTGGGAACGTCGATGAAAGAATTCGAATCGATCCGTACACGCGGCGATCTGTTGTCGCTGGAGGGAGATTTCGGGACGTTAGTGCGCAACGTTGATCGGCTGGGGTTGCTGGAATCCGGTCAAAGCCACGGACGTTTTCTGGTGTTGGGCCTCCACCCCGGATGCGAGCGTGTGTCGATGGATGAAAAAGGACGCCGAGCCGCCGATGCCGGCAGGGTAAGCGAAGATGCTTCGCATGTTTATGAGGGGAAAACGTATGCCAAAAATGCATTGTACGAAGGGACCTTTTTCGAGACCGGTCCGCTTGCCCGCGCCCTCGTTTCGCGTCGAAAGCTGATCCAATCCCTCCACGGCGCGGGTGGTGACAGCGTGTTGACACGCATCACCGCCCGCGTAGATGAGATCGTCTATCTGCTGCGTCATGTACGAACTCTTTTGGAAACACTGGATCTTTCTGAACCCTCTTTCATTCCGCCGCCGCGCATCGAGACGATCAGCGCAGAGGGGTACGGGATCGTCGAAGCCCCGCGCGGGTCGCTGATCCACCGTGCGACGCTGGAGCGGGGACAAATAACCTCGTATTCGATCATTACCCCGACCCAGTGGAATCTGGGAAACGGTACCTCCGCGGCCCCCGGAGTTGCCCAAAAAGCGATGATCGGAGCTGAAAATAACGACAAGGCCTCTTTTATCTTCCGAACCTTCGACGTCTGCTCGGTCTGCACCACGCATTGATTCTGAACGCCAAAGGACTTTGCCTTTGCGAATCAGACTTCTAGTCCTGAAAATAACTAAGAAATAATCTTTTTAAATCAATTTTATGTTTTAAATATTACTTTAAGTTATTGAGATTTATCATACTGAACGATCATTCAGTAATAGGAGGGGAACCATGGCCGAGCGTAGAGAAGCGTTTAAAATGCTGTTTAGTGCAAACAGCGCGAAAGTGGAGACGAACAAAGGGGATGCGTATTACGACAAACTCTTCAAACAGTGCCGTGCGCGGCTCGATGAGCTCAAAGCGACGCAGCCGCTGCAAGCGATCGATTTTCAGGAGATTCTGAGCGACGAGGGGTATGACCGCCGCGAATTCATGAAATGGGCGAGTGCCGCGACGGCGATGCTGATGCTCCCTCCTATGTTTACACCGCTGGTAGCCGAAGCGGCGGAATTGATGACCCGTGTACCGGTCATCTGGCTCGAACTCCAAGACTGTGCGGGGAACTCTGAAGCGCTGCTGCGCAGCGACGGGCCGAAAATCGATGAGATTTTGCTCGACATCATCTCGCTGGAATTTCATGAGACGCTGATGATGGCGGCAGGGCATCAGGCCGAAGCGCAGCTGCATGACGCGATGGAGACTTTCAAAGGCAAATACCTCCTTTTCGTCGAAGGTTCGATTCCGATGGGAATGGAAGGGCAATACGGAACGGTAGGTGCCAGCGGCGAAACGTTCCATGAACATTTGCTCCGCGTCGCGGCGGATGCGGCGGCTATCGTTGCGGTCGGAAGCTGTGCGACGTACGGCGGTGTTCCCGCCGCGGCTCCGAATCCGACGGGTGCGGTCGGCGTAATGGACGTTATTTCCGGGAAACCGATCATCAACATTCCCGCCTGTCCTGCCAATCCGGCCAACATGGTCGGCGTGATCTTGCATTTTGTCCTGACGGGGCAGATTCCCGAACTCGATTCGCTGCTTCGTCCGAAATTTGCGTTCGGCTACCGGATTCACGACAACTGCGAGCGCCGTGCCCACTTTGATGCGGGTGAGTATGTCGAAGAGTGGGGCGACGAAGGGGCCAAAAATAATTTCTGTCTGTACAAAGTAGGCTGTAAAGGACCGATGACATTCAACAACTGCTCCATCATCCGTTACAACGATGCCGTCAACTGGCCGATCGGGGTCGGACGCGGATGCATCGGGTGTTCTGAACCCGATTTCTGGGACAAATACGCGTATGAGCGTCCTATGGCGGATGCCAATATCAAAGCGCCTACGGGCGGAGTTGAAAAAACCGTCGATGAGTTCGGATTGGGCGTTCTTACCGCCACGGCGATCGGTATCGGTATCCATGCGGCCGCAAGTGCGGTAGCGGGCAAAAAATCAGATGAAGGGGAAGCACAATGAGTAAACATATCGTAATCGATCCGATCACACGCATCGAGGGACATCTTCGTATCGAGGCGGTAATCGATGACAACAATAAAATCGTCGATGCCTACAGCTCATCGACGATGTTCCGAGGTATCGAGGAGATTTTGAAAGGGCGCGATCCCCGTGACTGCGGTCTGCTTGCGATGCGTATCTGCGGCGTCTGTACGGGAACGCACTATCAGCGCAGCATCGAAGCGGTCGAACACGCGTTTAACGTGACGATCCCCAAAAACGCGCGTTTGGTGCGCAACCTGATTCAGGGGGCGCTGTACGTACATGACCATGTTGTCCATTTCTATCACCTGCATGCACTGGATTGGGTCGATATCACCAAGGCGCTCGAAGCCGATCCGGCCAAAGCGGTCGAAGAAGCGCAAAAATGGGCCGGTGTTGCGGGCGTTCACGCATGGGGCGACAGCGAATCGGCTTACAAAGCGGTGCAGGAACGGCTTACCAAATTCGTCAAACAGGGGCGCCTTGGGCCGTTTGCCAAAGGATACTGGGGGAACAAACATTATAAACTGACCCCTGAACAGAATCTGGTAGCGGTATCGCACTATCTTGAAGCGCTCGATCTGCAGCGCGACGCGGCGAAAATGCAGGCGATCTTCGGGGGTAAAAACCCGCATCCGCAAAGCATCGTCGTCGGAGGGGTTACCTGTGTGCAGGATATTCAAAATCCCGCGCGTATTGCCCTCTTTAAAGACCTTTTGATGAAATTCCGCGATTTCATCAAACGTGCGTATCTCCCCGATGTCTATATGGCCGGAACGATGTACGCCGATGAAGCGCTTGACGGCACCGGCGGGGGACTGAAAAACTACCTCAGTTACGGGGATTTCCGTTTGGATGACACCGGCTTTTATTCTTCGGCGCTGTTGTTCCCGAGCGGTATCGTCGTCGGCGGTGACATCTCGAAAGTCATTCCGCTCGATCAGGGGAAAATTGCCGAAGACGTGACCCATTCGTGGTACGAAGGGGCCAAACCGCTTCACCCGTATGACGGGCAAACCATCCCTTACTATACCGGATTCGGTAAAAAAGAGGGGGGAATCGCGTATCTGGATACCGAGAAAAAATACAGCTGGATCAAATCGCCGATTTACGACGATACCCGTATGGAAGTGGGACCGTTGGCCCGTATGGTCATCGGGGTTGCCGCAAAAGACGAACGGATCACCAAGTATGTGACAAACTTCCTCACACGCGGCAAGTTGCCGACATCGGTACTGTTCTCGACCGTCGGACGCACTGCCGCCCGCGCGATCGAGACGGAATTGATGGCCGATGTCATGGTCGAATGGGTCGATGAGCTGGCCAAAAATGCCGCGTCGGGCGATTTGCGTACGTGGACCGAATTCGATTTCAAAACCGTCAGTAAAAGTGCCAAAGGGTACGGCATGGCGGAAGCTCCGAGGGGAGCACTGGGACACTGGGTTCGTATCGAAGAGGGAAAAGTCGCCAACTATCAGGCGATCGTTCCCTCGACGTGGAATGCCGGACCGCGCGACTACAAGGGGCGTATGGGAGCGTATGAATCGAGCCTGATCGGAACGAAAGTGGCCGATCCCGAACAGCCGCTCGAAATTTTGCGCACGATCCACAGTTTCGACCCGTGTATCGCGTGTGCGGTTCACCTCGTCGATACCAAAGGCAGAGAACTCGGCGTCTACAAAGTCGACAGCGTCTGCGCGATATAGAAGGAGCCGATTATGAAACCCGGATATAAACAGATTACCCGAATGACGCCGGCGATGCGGACGGTCCACTGGATCAACGTTGTCTCGGTGCTTGCCGCGGTAATTACCGGTTTGTACATCGCCCATCCGTATTATCAGAGTCTGATTGCCGATCCGGCGTTGGACAAATACGTCATGGCATGGAACCGATGGATCCATCTCATCGGTGCGATTATGATTGACGTCACGTCAATCATCGTAGTGTATCTTTATTTTTTCAGCCGTTTTGACAAACCGTACAAAAAACTGATTCCGAATCGCGCGAACGTTCAGGAGTTTTTCGAGGTCATTTACAACCTGGTCACGCTCAATCGACGCAAGATGTTCGATTCGACCCATAGCGACAGTTTTAACGTCGTCTATTTTACGATCATGCATCTGATGCTGCTGTTTATGCTGTTCACCGGCTTGCAGCTTTATGTGCAGGGGCTTGCGTCCGGGCAAAGCTCGATCGGCGCATGGTGGCCTTGGCTGCTTCATCTCAGCACCGATTGGACCTTGTGGGTATTCGGAAGCAAAATGGGGGTAAGGATCGCCCATCATATGACGATGTGGTGGATCATCGCATGGGTGATGTTCCACGTCTATTATCAAGTCTGGCGTACAATCTTCTGGCAAGAAGGGGATATTGCCATTGCATTCGGCGGCTCCAAATTTAAAAAAGAGACGAAAAGCGAATAACCGCGGTGCCTTCGGGCACTTCGATTGAGTTTATGCTATAAATTGAATCGAGAACATTAAAAAGGGTGTGTATGAAAAGCGTCGTCGTGGTCGGGATCGGCAATATCCTCTTTAAAGACGAGGGGGTCGGAGTATATGCCGGCCGGTATCTTGAAGAAAACTACCGTTTCGAACCCCCCATCGATATCATCGACGGGGGGACACTCGGGTTTAAACTGATGACGTATTACCAGTCGTATGACAAAGTACTTATCCTTGACACTGTTTCAATCGAAGATGCTCCGGGATCGGTCTACCATCTTCCCGCCGATGCGCTGATGGGGTTGGGAAGCTATCGGCAGACGGCCCATGAGGTCGAAGTGGTCGAGATGCTGGAAATCTGTTCTTTGCTGGACAAAATGGCGGACGTGAGCGTGGTGGGGATCATCCCCGAAGACATCGAAAGCGTCGATATTGATCTGACCCAGACGCTTCACGGCCGGTTCGGTACGATGATCGAGACGACGCTCTCGGAGCTGAAAAATGCCGGAATATCGGTCATTCCCAAAGATCATCCGAAAACACTGGATGAGATTATCTATCTTTACAGCAATCCGACGATGGCATCGTACAATGCCGTAAACGCCTAGGCCTTATCATGGCACTTGTTTTGGAAATCGGGTGTGAAACCCATCAAACAACGATCGCCAATACTCTCGTATCGATTTTACGGCAGTATGGGGTCGATGGTTCGCTCAAACATGAAAACGGCCTCATCACCTGTGCGATGAATGAAGACCATCCGCGCCTGCAGGAGGCGTTTGACGCGATGGGGGAACTCCTCCCGGCATCGGTTTTTATGCGGGGGAGCAACCACCGTTTCGATGATTCTGTCATTGATGGCGTGCCCGAATTTTTGGATCGTCTGCCGCTGGGGATCGGGATGTGCCCCCGATGTCAGAAAGAGATGTTCGATCCCGCTTCCCGCCGATATTATTATCCCTTTACCTCCTGCGCGAATTGCGGCGGACAGTATGCGTTTTTCGAGCACTATCCGTACGTGCGGGAGAATACGGCATTGCGTTTTTTCGAGCCGTGCGCCGCGTGCCGCGAAGAGCTCGTTTCGAATCCGTTTCGCTCCGCGTACCCTCAAATAGGATGTCATGAATGCGCCATCCCCGTCACGTTATCGGAGGGGAATTCGGTACGGCGCGCCGAGAATGGGGCAAGTTTTAAAACCCTTTTTGAAACGGCGGCCCAAGCAATTGTCGAGGGAAAAAAAGTACGTATCAAAACGACAATGGGAATACGGACGTTTTTCCGAACCGGCCGGTTTGACGTCTCATCGACGGTAATGGCGATCAATGCGTCTAAAATCATGGCGCTTTTTTCCCTGATCGATGAGGAATTTAATGCGCTTTTATCGATCGAGAGGCCCATTTTACATGTGGCGGTGAGAGACGAGACGTTAAAAGCCGAGGTAGGCGACACCGTGGATGTGCAATATCCCGATGAGGGATTCAGCCTCTTGCTCGGGCGCGAACTTCTCGAACGTGGAATCGATGCGGTCGCGTATGTCGAATCGGACGCCGAATCGGATGCCGATCTCAGTATCGATTACGATCTTGCAATCAATACCCAATCGCCGATGCGTCTGTTTCTCAACAAAGATGTCCGGTTCGTCGCACACGGAGAACGTGGGAGTTTTCCGGCGTACGTCGCGCCGGCGGCGGATGTGGCGAGTTTCGCCCACGCTCTGGCGGCAGTTCGCGAAGGGGATCGGATGTTGATCGACCGCCCGGAACATCTGGGGGGGACGACGACCTCGAAAGTCAACGCGCTTGCGGGTGAAGAACTCTCTTTCAGCCACGGTAATCTGCACAGATTCGATCAGGATACGGCGTCGTTCATGGCGGTGTTGAGTGAACATTCCCTGCGGGGAAAAAGTGCGGTCTGCGCGTACTTCGACGAAACGATCACATTTTTGTACACCAAGGGGGAGCATATTACGCGGGTAATTCCCTCCGAGCCGTTTACGTCTGCAAACCTCATAGAGCGGATCGGATCGCTGCGGGAAGGATCGAACAGGCTGATAGAGAATCTCAAAAACCGCCACCTGTCTTTGTATGCGACGCTGGAGACGATCGAGGACTCATCGTGCGATTTGTTTGAAGCGGCGGCTGCGATTATGGAGCTCAAAGACCCCGGCATGAACGCGCTGGTAAAAGAGGCTCTGAAGTTCGTCGGAAAGGGAGGGCTTCAGATCGATACGAAACTGCGTGACAACCGCTTTGACACGATCGCTTTTCTGGCAAGCATCATCAGTTATAAAATTGCGGACGTTCCGACAAGTCTTCTGTGCTATTCCGTTTTCGAGTCGTTGGGAGATTATTTCAGTGATATACTTACTGAGCTCAAAAACCGTTCCAAAGCAGAGCACATCGTTTTGTGCGGAAGCGGTTTTGCCAATCAAAGTCTGTACAGCCGCGTTACGCGCAATCTGAAAAATACGCCGCCGGTTTTAGCGCGGAGTTTTCCGATCGGGAGGGAAAATGGGGTCGTCGGAGGGATCTATCTCTAAACGTCTTCTTATTACTGTCCGGGGCATCGTGCAGGGGGTAGGATTTCGTCCTTTCGTGTATCGGACGGCCAAACGGCACGGCGTCAAAGGGTTTGTGATCAACACCTCCGAGGGTGTATTGATCGATGCCGAAGGGAGCCGTCTGCGCGGCTTTATGGACGCGCTCCGAGCCGATCTGCCTCCACAGGCGAGGATCGATTCGATCGATGCCGCCGAAAATTTGCCGATCGGATACGACGATTTTGAGATCCGTCAAAGCATCAGCACAGAAGCGGGAGCTGTCATCCCTCTTGACAGTGCTTTATGCCCTGCGTGCGAGCAGGAGATGCGCGATCCAAAGAACCGCCGATACCGTTATCCGTTTATCAACTGTACCGACTGCGGCCCGCGTTACACGATCATCCAAATTCCCCCGTACGACCGTGTACGCACCTCAATGAAACATTTTGCGATGTGCGATGCCTGTCGGGCTGAATACAACGATCCGCATTCACGCCGTTTCCATGCCGAACCGATTTCTTGTCCTAAGTGTGGTCCACAATTATCATTTTGGACGACGGCAGATGGGCAAAGTCCGTTTATCGAAGTCGAAGGTGATCCGATCGACCGGGCGGTGGAGATGCTCAAAGCCGGGAAAATTATCGCTCTCAAAGGGTTGGGAGGGTTTCATCTGATGTGCGATGCGACCTCCGAATCGGCCGTGCAGGAACTGCGCCTTCGCAAGCGCCGCCGCGCCAAACCGCTTGCCGTGATGTTCGGCTCGCTCGAACAACTCGAATCGTGTGCACGGATAAACGATGGCGAAAGAACCCTTATTACCGGGACGCTCAAGCCGATCGTGATCGTCGATGCAAAGCCGCAAAACGACCTTGCCCCCTCCATCGCTCCGGGAATAGGGCGGATCGGAGTTTATCTGCCCTATACGCCGCTGCATCGTCTGATTTTTGACCGGATCGATCGTCCGCTTGTCGCGACCAGCGCCAATATCAGCGACGAACCGATCATCCTCCGCCGCGAAGAGATCATCAGTCGTTTGGGAAATATCGTCGACGGAATTTTGGATCATGACCGCAGCATCGTCAATGCTCTGGACGATGCGGTCGTACAGATTGCGGCGGGCAAAACGGTGATGTTGCGGATGGGGCGCGGATATGCCCCTTGCACATTGGCTCTGACCCGTCCGCTGGGAAAAGCCCTTTTAGCGGTCGGAGCACACCAAAAAAGCGCCGTGGCACTGCGAACCCGATATAACCTCGTTCTCGGAGGACACGTCGGCGATCTTGGGAGCATCGAAGCCGATGAGTATTTCGAGCGCAGCGTTCATACGCTGGAACGCTTTTACGATTGCGATCCTGCGGTTATTGTGCATGATGAGCATCCGTTTTATTCATCAACAAGGTACGCGGCGGAGCGGAAAAAAACAAGGGTCGGCATTCAGCACCATTACGCGCACATACTGGCATGTATGGGCGAATACGGCCTTACCGAAAAGGTGCTCGGGTTTGCGTTTGACGGAACGGGTTACGGGGACAACGGCATGCTCTGGGGAGGAGAAGTGATCCTCGCCGATGCCCACGCGTATAAGCGCATCGGTTTTGTAAAGCCGTTTGCTCTTCTGGGGGGCGACAAAGCCATCAAAGAGCCGCGACGAATAGCGCTGTCGCTGTTGTTTGAACGCTATACCCTCGATGAGGTTCTGTCGATGGATATTCCGACGGTTGCGGCATTTTTGCCGCATGAGATTCGGCAACTTCACCACATGTGGGCCAAAAAACTGAATTCTCCTCTGAGCAGCTCGATGGGACGGTTGTTCGATGCCGTCGCTTCGCTTGGGGGATTTGTCCAGAGTCTTGATTATGAGGGGCAGGGGGGGCTTATCATGGAAAGGTATGTCGACGGATCGATTACGGAGCCGTTTACGCTTGATTTGAGTGCAGAAGCGATCGATGTCGTCGCGATGATAGAGGAGATCGTCAGTCTTTCCTCCGAAAAAAATGCCAAACGTCTGATCGCCAGCCGTTTTATCGCAACCATCGTACAGATCATTGCCGGGTTCAGCGAACGCTATCCGCAGCTGCCGATTGTTGTGGGGGGAGGAGTGTTTCAAAATCGCGCGCTGATGAGCCGATTGTATGATCGTTTCGGGTCGGGCCGTTTTTACGCCCAGCAGCGCACCCCGCTCAACGACGGAGGGATCGCCCTTGGGCAGGCATGGTGGGGAATACACAACCTTTAATCTTTGGCCTCCAGCCACAGCCGGCGGAGTACGTCGTGACGTTCGGCTTCGGGATAGTTGAATTTGAATTCCGCCTCTTTAAGATAATAGATGAAATGCTCTGACTCGACGCCCCGATAACTCAGGATAAACGACTCGAAAAATCCCCAGAATTTTGTGATCTGATTGTTTTGTTTTTGGAGCTTGGCAATCCGGTTGAGACGGAGAAATTTGGTGAATTCCTGATAATAGACATCGTGCAGATTGTCTTCTAAAAACTGGTGCTTGTAGCGGTGCAATGAGGGCATCATGAGGGTGTATATCCAACCGCCGTAATCGAACGTGATGAAGTTGTGCGCATCGAAGATATGGCGTTGGTCATGCCGTTTCGCCGCCTCGAGGTAGATGTACTCTTCGTATTCGCCGATAGCCTCTGCGCGGTTTTGATAGCGCGTTTCCAGATGCTCGGTAATCAGCGTGCGCAAAAGGTCGTACCGTTTTTTGACCGTAATGTAATTGAGCTGCAAAGCCCGCGCCGCCGCGGATGCGCTCGCCCCGTCACAAAATGCGGTGATGACGGAAAAATCGGTCCGAATTTTTTGGAGACTGTATTTTTTTCGACACGATGGGCACTTGACCATTCCGTCGCTGAGACGATAGAGCCGGTGATGACAATAAACGCACTGTTCGATCGGTTCCATACCGATCATTGTAGCATCTATTAGTCCTAAAACCATATAAGAAATCCCCTTTTTTAGATTACTTTCATTCTAAAAAAATATAATATCTGAATAATGATTCATATTTAAGGAAACCAAAGATGGAAATAGGGCTGATGGTCATTTTTTGGTATGGGATTCTGCATGCGTTCGGGCCGGACCATTTGACGGCCATCGCCGACTTTTCGATCGGAAGGGATGCGAAGAAAACCTTTATGACCGTCAGCGCATTCGCAATCGGGCACGGATTGATGCTGTTTGCGTTTGCCAAAATGCTCGAACACGTCGCGATTCCCGAAAGCATCACGGCGTATGGCGACATTATCGCTTCGAGCGTCATCGTCTCGATCGGCATCTATCTGCTCTACATGGTCGCCCGGAACAAAATCCATCTGCGGTCTCATATCCATGACAACAAACGCCATGTTCACATCTGGTTCGGAGACGAACATGCGCACAACGAAGGCGTTAACGGTACGTCGGCATTGGGCATCGGGATGCTGATGGGGATCGGCGGCGTGCGCGGCATGCTCGTGACGCTGGGGATGATGGAAGGCCAAAGCATCGATGCGACGATGATACTGGCCTTTATCGCCGGAGTGATGGTTGTCTTTATTGCCTTTGGTTGGGTAATATGGTGGGTCAACAAAGATATTCTGACCAATATCCGCAACGTACGCCGGGCGTTCGCGACCGTCGGGGCCGTCTCGATCATCGTCGGCGGCAATATGCTTTTAGCTTGATTTAGGAGAAACTGAAATAATGTGTAAAGATTGCGGCTGCTCGATCACCGATCACCATCACCACGATGAACATCATTCCCATGAACACCATCATGCGCATGAGAACCTTCACCACAACCCTCAACTCAACGATCCGAAAACGATTTCGGTCATTACGAAAATTCTGGACAAAAACGATCACGAAGCGCAGCATAACCGCGAACATTTTAACGAGCACGGCGTTTTGGCGATCAATTTGATGAGTTCACCGGGGAGCGGCAAAACGACGCTGCTGGAGAAGATGGCCCCTCTTGCCCCGTTCAAATACGGGGTGATCGAAGGGGATCTGGAGACGTCGCGCGATGCAGATCGGCTCAAAGCGGTGGGGATACCTGCCGTGCAGATTCAGACGGGGAGCGCGTGCCATCTCGATGCGTTTATGGTGCACAAGGGTCTGCACGATCTTCCGCTTGTACCGCTGGATGTCTGTTTTATCGAAAACGTCGGTAACCTTGTCTGCCCGGCTAGCTACGACGTGGGATCACATCTCAACATCGTCCTCGTCTCGGTCCCCGAAGGGGAAGACAAGATCGCCAAATATCCGGTAATGTTCCGTGCCGCCGATTTGATCCTGATCACCAAAACCGACCTGCTTCCCTATTTTCAGTACGATATTGAGCGTGAAAAAGCGGAAGCGCGCAAGATCAAACCGAACGTCGATATTCTGGAAGTGAACATCAACGACGACGCTTCGATCCAAAAAGTGATCGAGTGGATCGAATTCAAACGAAAGATGAGAGCCTGATATGTGTCTGTCCATCCCTTCAAAAGTGGTGAAAATCGACCCCGAAACCAACACCGCCACCGTCGATACGATGGGGGTACAGCGCACCGCCGGGCTGGATCTGATGGAAGAGGATTCGATAAACGTAGGGGATTACGTCCTGCTGCACATCGGCTTCATCATGAACAAGATCGACGAGGAAGATGCCCTCGAATCGCTGAGGGTCTACAAAGAGATACTGGATGTAATGGACGAGCAAGAGCGCCTTGCCGCCATCGAAGAGGCCGAGAACTGTCCGAACGGCGGAGTCTGAGATGGGATTGGAACTCAAAAACCTCTACGATGATTTCCGTAACGCGGATACGATCAAAGCGTATGCCAAGATCATCGCCGAGGATGCCAAAAAGCTCACGCATCCGATCAACATCATGGAGGTGTGCGGCGGGCATACCCACACGATCATGAAATACGGCATTTTGCAGTTGTTGCCCCAGAACATCCGCTTCGTCCACGGCCCGGGATGTCCGGTATGCATCATGCCCAAAGAACGGATCGACCACGCCTATGTTCTGAGCATGCAAGACAACGTCATTTTGGTAACGTTGGGTGACATGATCAAAGTCCCCGGCAGCAACGGAAGCCTCCAAGACGCCCGGAGCAAGGGTGCAGATGTCCGGTTCGTCTATTCGCCGCTCGATTGTGTCAAGATTGTGCGGGAAAATCCCGACAAAACGGTGATCTTTTTTGCCATCGGGTTCGAGACGACCACCCCGATGACCGCCGCGCTTTTGGAGACGGTGATCAAAGAAGATATTAACAATATCCTGCTGCATCTCAACCACGTCACGGTTCCCGAACCGATGCGCGCTCTCATCAGCGACGATGCGTGCATCATCGATGCGTTTTTGGGCCCCTCGCACGTCAGCGTCATCAGCGGGAGTAAGATTTACGAGGAGTTTCCCCGCGACTGGGGCAAACCCGTAGTCGTGAGCGGATTCGAGCCGGTGGACGTAATGCAATCGATCAGCATGATCGTCAAGCAGTTTATCGAAGGGCGATGCCTTCTAGAGGTGGAGTACAAACGCGCCGTGACGCGCGAGGGGAACCTAAAAGCGCAGGCGATGGTGGACAAATATTTTCAGAAAGTGGACTTTCGCTGGCGCGGACTGGGGGACATCCCCCAAAGCGGGATGGGTCTGAGAACCGAGTACGACCGCTACAACGCCGAGAAGATTTACGATGCCGTGCTCCCCAAAGAAGAGATCAACGATCACAAACTCTGCATCTGTGGCGACATCCTCAAAGGCAAAGCGACCCCGCCGCAGTGTTCCATTTTCGGCACCGCGTGTAAACCGACGAGTCCTGTGGGAAGCTGTATGGTCAGCTCCGAGGGGGCGTGCGCGGCATATTACAAGTATGGGAATCTGGTATGACAAAAACGATTACGTTAGCCCAAGGCAACGGCGGCGAAGAGAACAACGATCTGATCAAAAAGGTCTTTTACAAGGCCTTTAAAAACGAGATTTTAGAGCGGAGCGAAGACGCGGCGGTGATCGGGAATCTGGCGATGACGACCGACAGCTTTACGGTGAGTCCGCTGTTTTTTGCGGGGGCGGATATCGGTAAGCTTGCTGTATGCGGGACGTGCAACGATCTGGCCATGATGGGAGCCGCGCCCAAATACCTCACTTGCGCCGTCATCATCGAAGAGGGCTTCGACGTAGCGAGTCTGGAGCGGATCGTCGAGAGCATGCGGCGCGAACTCGAAATCAACGGGGCGGTAGTCGTCAGCGGCGATACGAAAGTAGTGCCGAAAGGGAGCGTCGATCAGATATTCATCAACACCACGGGTCTGGGGGAAATCGTCAAAACAGGGATCAGTTCGAACGCCATCACCGAAGAGGATGTGATCCTTATCAACCGCGACATCGGATGCCACGGCGCGACGATCTTCGCCGCACGCGAGGGGATCGAGATGAACAGTACGCTCAAAAGCGACTGCAATTCTCTTTACCCGCAGGTGAAAGCCCTCATCGATGCGGGAGTAAAGATCACCGCGATGCGCGACGCGACGCGCGGAGGGGTTGCGGCGGTGCTCAACGAGTGGGCGAGACAATCCAACGTCTGCATCGAAGTGGACGAAGCCAGAATCCCGGTGAGCGATGAGGTACAAGGGATCTGCGAGATGCTCGGATTCGAAGCGACGGCGCTGGCGAACGAGGGGACGTTTGTGTTGGCGGTCAAAAAAGAAGACGCGCAGAAAGCCGTAGAAATTCTGAAGGGTTTTGAGGTGTGTACGATGGCGTCACAGGTAGGGGAAGTGAGCCAAAAATATCCTCAGAAGGTGATTCTCAAAAGCCCGTGGGGGACATCGCGTTTTCTGGAGACTCCCAGCGGCGAACTGCTCCCGAGGATTTGTTAATGCACGAGTATTCGATTGTTCAGGCGTTGTTAACCCAGTGCGAAGATATCGCCCGCGAGAACGAAGCCGAATCGGTTACGAAGATCGTCGTCAAAATCGGCAAGATGAGCGGTGTCGAACCTCATTTGCTCGAAATCGCGTTCAATACGTTCAAGGAAAAGACGGTATGCGACGGGGCGGAGTTCGTGATGAACGTCCAGCCTCTGGTAATCGAGTGCAACGGGTGCCGAGTACAGACGACGCTGGAGGAGATTTATTACAAATGTCCCGCGTGCGAGAGTCTGGACGTCCGGGTGATCGACGGCGAAGATATGTTTTTGATGAGCTTGGAGATGGAGTAAAAGAAAAACGCCTTTATTGAAAGTTCATTCACTTTTAAGATTTTTTAATCTCTTTGGTTTCATAATGTTTAACAATACAACACTACCAAAGGACAACGCGATGCAGCACGAAGACTTGTGGAAAAAAATCAAAGAACACCAGGAACTCTCTCGACGGGACGCGTTGAAACTGATGGCACTCTCTCCGGTTGCGGCAAGCGTATTGGCCTCATCGGCGGCTCCAACGTCGGCGCAAGCCGCCGCATCGGAAGCTAAAGGGCGCGTCGTCATCGTCGGCGGAGGAAGCGGAGCATTGATGGTACTTGCGCGTCTTCGCCGTGCTTTGGCCAATCCCGATATTACGATCATCGCTCCGAATGAAAAGCATGTCTATCAGCCCGGACAAGTCTTCGTTGCCGCCGGCGAGTATGAACCGGACGATATTATTTTCGACAACACGGGGTACATCGGAGACGACGTTAACTGGATCAAAGACGAAGTCGCCACGTTCAATCCCGACAATAACAAACTCACTACCAAGGGAGGCAAAGAGGTCGAGTACGATTATCTCGTTGTCGCGACCGGAATGCAATACCATTATGAGCAGATTGAAGGCCTTAGTGCTGATATGATCGGACAGCACGGAATTTCAAGCGTCTATCTCAGCGACCTTGCCGCAGGAACGGCGGAAGGGGGAACGATTACCCGTGATTGGTTCCATGCCGTTCGGGAAGCATCAAAAACATCCAAACCCCGTGTTCTGTTCACTCAGCACTCGACCCCGATCAAGTGCGGCGGTGCGCCACAGAAAATGCTCTACCTGTGCGATGATTTCCTTAAGCGCGACAAACTGAGTGCCGATTTCATTTTTGCCTCTGCGAGCGAGAAACTGTTCGGTATTCCTGAAATAGAAACGTCGCTGCACAAGGTTCAAAAAGGGTACGGCAATATCACTAACAAGTTCAGCCACGAGCTGATCCGCATCGATGCGGAGAAAAAAGTCGCAACCTTCCTGCACAAATATCAAGTACAGGGGGAGTATGACAAAGAGTATGAAGAATACGAGATGATCGACAAAGAAGAAGAAGTTGCCATCCAGTACGATTTCATCCATGTCTCTCCTCCGGTAGCTTCGGTCGACGCGGTGGCCAATTCACCTCTTGGATGGCAAAAAGGGAATGCGAAAGGGTGGCTTGAAGTGGACCGCGAGACGCTGCAGCACCGACGCTATAAAAACGTGTTCGGAATCGGGGACGTGTGCGGGATACCGATCGGGAAAACAGGGGGAAGCGCACGCCATCAAGGGCCGATCGTCGTCAAAAATCTCATTGCGGCGATGGAGGGGAAAGAAGCGGCCGAAAAATTCGACGGCTATACCGTCTGCCCGCTCAAAGTCTCTTACGGCGAGGTCATTATGGCCGAATTCAACTACGACGGGCTGGCGCCCTCTTTTCCTCTCGATCCGGCTCAGCCGCGCTGGATCTGGTGGGTATTCGATTTGTACATGCTCCAGCCGATGTACCGTTATTTGATGCTGAACGGGCTGATGTGATAAAAATTTGTTACCTGAGTACACATATTGTCTAAATTAATAGGCAGGGGTGGCAGTTTCTGACGATATTTTATCTCATTGGTACGTCACTTGCATTACCATACCTGAATTATGTAAATTTTACGTAAAAAGGTGTCTGATGAGTGTGGAGTACGTGCTAAGCGATACCGATTTTTTGGTATCGCAGACAGATGAAAAAGGGAACATTCTTTTTGCGAATGATGATTTTTGCAAAATAGCCGGTTATACGCTTGACGAGATGATCGGAAAACCGCACAATATTGTCCGGCATCCGGATATGCCAAAAGCTGCGTTCAAAGATTTGTGGGAGACCGTCAAAAGCGGCAAAATCTGGACCGGATACGTCAAAAACGCAACCAAAAGCGGAGGGTATTACTGGGTATATGCGACCGTATTCCCTAATATCGCCTGCGAAGAAGGCAACTGCGGCTATATGTCATGCCGCCGCAAACCCTCAGTCGAAGAGATAGCCGAGGCGGAACGCCTCTACAAAACGATGCGGCAGGGGGAATAGAATGAACAAAGCGGCAAAAATAACCCTTCTTATCGCATTGGGACTGGGCGGCGCACTCGCCGGTGCAGTCATGGAAAGTACCGGCGTATTGGCCGGTGCGCTTGCGCTTGTTGTAGCGGTTTCGGTCGGTATGATCGCTCAAACGCCTCAAGAGAGCAAAGCGATCCATACGTATCTCGATCAGTTTTTAGAACTGATGCAGTACAAACGCAACCGTTTGGCACCGATAGCAGACGCGCGTGCGGGGAGTGTGGAAGCAAAGCTCAATGCGTTGGCCAAAGCGCACGATCAAGCGCTGCTGGCGGATACGCACGTTGCCGGAGAGATGGTGCTGCTGGCGGACAAAGTCAGTCAGGGGCATTACAAATGCCGGGTGGAGAGCGATACGAAAACGCCGCACGTCCATCTGCTTCGCAAGACGATGAACAACATGCTCGATGAAACGGAACGAAACATCGATCGGGCCATTTTAGTTCTTGAAGCGCTGAGCGAAGGAAAGTTCGCGAGCCGCGCCGAAATCAGCGTTACCGGAAAAATGGGCCAAATGCTTTCCAAGATCAATGACCTCGGTACAGCGTTGCAATCGATGGAGCATCAAAACAACGAAGCCAAAGAGGTATTGAACAACAATACCCTGCATTTGCGCGAAACGATTGAAACCCTCCGCTCGACGAAGTTCATTGAACTCAACGGGATGATCAATACGACCGTAGAACGGATACAAAACGTTGCCGGAAAAGAGCATGAACTCTCCGGCAACCTTCAGGCGTTGGCCGGCAACGCGCGTGAAACGAAAGAGATTCTGGTAACGATCGGGGATATCGCCGACCAAACCAATCTGTTGGCGTTGAATGCGGCGATCGAAGCGGCACGGGCGGGAGAACACGGACGGGGATTCGCCGTGGTTGCGGACGAAGTACGCAAACTCGCCGAGCGGACCCAAAAGAGTCTGGCTGAAACAGCCGCCACGATCAATATCCTGATTCAGTCCATCAGCGATAACAGCGAAGCGCTCAACCGGAATATGGATGAGATGATGGATTTGACGCAGTATGTCAGCACGGTCGATCAGAAAATGGAAGAAGTGCTCGAAGCAATGGATTCGATGGGCTGATGCGCGTTATTTCGTATACAGATGAAGGAGCACCGCCGCTCCGTTGACGTTCCCTTTTTCAAGTTTTAAAGCCGCCGCATAGATGCGCCCGAGCATTCCCGTGTGGGTGATGAGGGCGTCTTCGATTTCAATATCGGGTTTCAGCTCTTCGACAACGCGCTGAATCGGTACGTTCATCAATCCTTCCAGTAACGAAAACATGGCGATGAGCCGCGTCTGTTCAATCACTTTTTCGCTTGGCGAGGGGGAAATCTTGCTCAGCAGAGAAAGCATCGTTTCAATCCGGTTTTGCGCGAAAACGGTATAAGGGTTCTTGTCGTCGATCGATTTTGTTCCCGATTTGGAATAAATAATCAGCATAAGCCACTGGGTCAGGTTCGTTTTTCCCAGCCGTTCGATCATTTCGCGCAATGACGATGTCCCTTCGACGTGTTCGGGATGCGCCGAACGCAAAAACTGGATCAGTTGCAATGAAAGGCTCCCCTCCCGTTTGAAAAATTCGCAGATTTCATCCAGCGAGGCATCTTTCTGGAGCAGCGAAAAGAGCGACATTACTTCGGCATACTGCGGATCGATCCGTTTTTGGGTGATGAGGTGCGCTTTCGCAAAATAAAATCCCTGAAAATATTCAAATCCGCACGCTTTGTACGCTTCGGCCATTTCGTAAAATTCGACCTTCTGCGCAATCCATTTCATTTTGCCGTACGGATTGGGAGAGAAGCGGAACTGTTCGATATCGGTTTGGGTGACGTCAAATTTGGCAAATTCGATAAACGGGAAAATAGGGGAAAAGGTCTCCAGATAGTGGGGATGGAAGGATGCGTTGTCAAGGGCGAAACGGTATCCCAAAGAGGAGTAATAGCGGAGTGCTTCGTGAACTCGGGCGTTGATCTTGGTTGATGAAGAGAGTTCAAACACAAATTTTTCTTTGGGCAGCGTCCGCAGAATATCGGTCAGCAGCAACGGTCCGTCGGTGTTGACAAAGGCGATGACGTCGCCGAATGCTCCGGCTGAGCCGATCTGATTGAGAAGATTGACCAGAACCGACGCGGTGGCATGACGTGCATCATCGATGACACACTCTCCGTAGGTGTTGCGGTAAAAAAACTCGTAACCGACAATTTCATCCAAATGGTTTAAAATAGGTTGGCGTGCTAAATTTAGCATGTTGTTCAACATTGTTTCTCATTGTTTGAGTTGCTGAAGTGTATCGTAATTTGAGTATTATTACAAAAATAACATCTATACCCGAGGCCAAACCGATGAGTTCAGAACATACAACAATTTTTTTGCAAGATTACACTCCGAGTTGCTATACGATTCCTGAATGCAGATTGGAATTCATCATCGAAGAAGGCTCGACACGGGTTGATAACGTCATGCGCATTGTCCGTCAAAACCCGAATGCGAAAGAACTGCGGCTCGATGGTGAGATGCTGGAACTGGAATTGTTGTGGGTCAACGATGTCGTCCAAAACGAAGAGTCGTTCTGTATTGACAAGAAAGGGATCACCATTGCGCTTGATGCGGATGAAGCGATGATCCGTGTCATCACCCGCCTCTATCCCGATGAAAACACGGAGTTGGAGGGGTTATACCGTTCCGGAGGTATCTGGTGTACCCAGAACGAGCCGGAAGGATTCCGCAAAATTACCTATTTTATAGACCGCCCCGATGTGATGACAAAGTTTACGACCAAAATTATTGCCGACCAAGAACGTTGCCCGATATTGCTGAGCAACGGCAATCTTCGCGGCACGGCGAATCTGAACAACGGCAAACACCTCGCTTTATGGGAAGACCCGTTTCCGAAACCCTCTTACCTGTTCGCGCTGGTGGCGGGGGACTTGGGCCGTATTACCGATACCTTTACGACGATGAGCGGCAAAAAAGTGGATTTGGCGATCTATTGCGATAAAGGAAATGAAACTAAATGTTTTCATGCGATGCGCAGCTTGAAAAAATCGATGGAATGGGACGAATATACTTACGGGCGCGAATACGATCTGGAGATTTACAGCATCGTCGCGGTCGATAGCTTCAACATGGGGGCGATGGAGAACAAAGGGCTAAATATCTTCAACTCCCATTACGTGCTGGCGGATGAGGAGACGGCGACCGATACCGATTTTTTAGGGATAGAGAGCGTTATCGCCCACGAATATTTCCATAACTGGACGGGAAACCGTATTACCTGCTGCAACTGGTTTGAACTGACCCTCAAAGAAGGACTGACGGTTTTTCGCGATCAGTGTTTCAGCGCCGACATGAACTCGGCGCGCACCCAGCGAATCGACGACGTCCGCGCTCTGCGCGAGCGGCAGTTTGTCGAGGATGCCGGCCCTACCGCGCATCCGATCAAACCCGATCATTACATCGAGATCAACAACTTTTACACGGCCACCGTCTATGAAAAAGGGGCGGAAGTGATCCGAATGATGTACACCGTTTTAGGGCGTGAACGCTTCCGTGCGGCGATGGATCGGTATTTTGAGGCGTTTGACGGCCGTGCTGTGGGTACGGAAGAATTTTTATGGGCCATGCAAAATGAAAGCCCCGTTGATTTGGGGCACTTCAAACGGTGGTATTCTCAGGAACGTACGCCGACGCTAGAAATCTCAACCACACATAATCCGATGACGAACGCGTTGACGATGCGGATTGTCCAGAAAATTCCGAAAAGTACGAAGAACACCGAACAGCTCCCTTATGCCATGCCGCTGAAAATAGCGCTGCTGAACGAAAACGCGGATCCCTATCCGCTGAAAACTTCCGATATTACAGTGCTCCACGGCGACGTGCTGTGGATTGAAAAAGAGGTAAGCGAGATCGTCTTTGAAGGGATCGACAGCGCTCCGGTGTTGTCATTGAACCGGGAGTTCAGTGCACCCGTTATCATTCATTGCGACGAGCTTGATTATCCGTTTTTGATGGCGCGGGAGAGCGACGGATTCGTCCGTTACGAAGCGGCTCAGCAATACGGGATTGAAACCATAGAAGCGATGATGCGCGGCGAAGCGGTTGGCGAACCTTTTTTGACAAGTTACGGCGCGATATTGAGCGATACGACGATTGATCCGATGTTCAAGGCGCAGCTGCTGGAACTGCCTTCCGTGACGACACTGATGCAGCGGCAGGAGATTATCGACGTCGAATCGATCGTTGAAGCCCAGGAAGCGCTGAAGCGGGCGCTGGCTTCACGCTACGGCGAGCTGCTTCGCGTACAGATCGAAGAGCTGCACGCGACTGCCGATTGCTCGATAGATGGGATCAGTATCGGCAAACGCGCATTGAAAAACCGACTGTTGGGATTGCTGATGAGTCTGCAAGAGGAGCAATTCGCCCTAATGTGTCATGAACATTACGAGGAGGCATCGTCGATGACCGAACGACTTGGTGCACTTGAGCTGCTGGAAAACTACACCGCCGAACATGCAGGGAATGCGCTGGAACATTTTTACCGCCGCTTCTGTGATCAGACACTTGTCATGAACAAGTATTTTACCGTACGTGCATCTTCCCGCAGGGAGGGGACGCTGGAGAGAGTCAAAGCCCTCTTGAGCGATCCGGCATTTGACATCAAGGTTCCCAATCTCGTGCGCGCGTTGATCGGCAGTTTCGCCCGCAATCCGGTAGCGTTCTATCATCGAAGCGGCGAAGGATACCGGTTTGTGGCCGATAAAATCCTTGAAATCGATCCGCTCAATCCGCAGGTTGCATCGGGACTAGCCGGGGCATTTAAAAATTACGGACGCCTTAGCGTCGAGCATAAATCGATGATGGGTGGAGAGCTGCAACGGATCAAAAATCATCCGGGGCTTTCCGACAATGTTTATGAGATTGTCTCAAAAATTTTGGGATTGTCGTGAAAATTGAGAAAAAAGGTAACACCCTTATCTTTTGTCGGATTTCTAATTTAATATCTAGGGCTTCTTGTAAGGATGTGATACTATTGTGATGGAATAGTATTATAATCACTGTTAATGGATTTTATTAGAAGGAGAAACAATGGCGAGATTAGTGGTCCTCGGCGGCGGTGTCGCCGGACACACCGCAGCGACGTTTGCGGCAGATTGGCTCGGAAAAGAACATGAGGTGGTGGTGGTCACCCCCAACGCAAAATGGAACTGGATTCCTTCGAATATCTGGGTCGGTGTCGGTGAGATGACCAAAGAGGACGTTACGTTCGACCTTGCTCCCGTCTATGCCAAAGCGGGAATTACCTACAAACAGGCAAAAGCCGTCAGTATTAACCCTGAAGGAAGCGCTACAAGCGATAAGCCGTTCGTAACGGTTGAATATACCGGTCAGGGCAAAGCGGGACAAAGCGAAGAGGTGACATACGATTACCTGATCAACGCGACGGGTCCGAAACTCAACTTCGGTGCGACTCCGGGTCTGGGAGAAGGATCGCAGCTGGGCGAGCATACCGTATCGGTATGTACGGCGGATCACGCGGAACACGCCGCTGAAGAGCTTGAAAAAATCATGGATAAAATGCGCAAAGGCGAACGCCAGAAAATCCTTATCGGTACGGGACACGGTATGTGTACGTGCCAGGGTGCGGCGTTCGAATATATCTTCAACGTCGAGCACGAAATCCGCAAAGCCGGGTTGCGTGACATGGCCGACATCAAATGGATCTCCAACGAATCGTTCATGGGTGATTTCGGTATGGGCGGATTACACATGAAAGTGGGCGGTTATGTTGTCAGTAGCCGTATTTTCACCGAGTCTTTGTTTGCGGAGCGCGGTGTCGATTACATCACCGGTGCGCACGTTAACCGTGTCGAAAAAGGGAAAGTATCGTACGAATTGCTCGACGGTTCGAGCGGCGAAGAAAACTTTGATTTCTCGATGCTGATTCCACCGTTTGCCGGTGTCGGCCTTAAAGCTTACAACAAAGCCGGTGAGGATATTACCGATACGGTATTCGCTCCAAACGGGTTTATGAAGGTGGATGCCGACTATACCCCAAAAGCGTACGAAGAGTGGAAAGCGTCTGATTGGCCTCGCAAATACCAAAACCCGACGTATAAAAACGTCTTTGCGGCCGGGATCGCGTTTGCTCCTCCGCATATCATCTCCAAACCGATGAAATCGCCGAACGGAACGGTTATCAATCCGACTCCTCCGCGTACGGGTATGCCGAGCGGTATCATCGGAAAAGCGGTAGCCCACAGCATTTGCGATTTGATCAAAAAAGGTCCTAATGCGCATTTGCATGAAGCTTCGATGGCAGAAATGGGTGCGGCGTGTGTTGCTTCCGCAGGTAAAGGATGGTTGGACGGAACAGCTGCTGCGATGACCGTTTATCCGGTTGTCCCCGATTTCGAGAAATATCCCGGAACGGGTCGTGATACCGACTATACGTTTGGTGAAATCGGTTTGGCAGGACACTGGATCAAACATATCCTGCATTATCTGTTTATGTACAAAGCGAAGCTCAAAATGGGCTGGACGATGATTCCGGAATAATAGGAGAAAGAAATGGCAGTAAAAGAAGAAGAATTTAACTTCGCGAAAAATGACAAATTCCATACGGCGATGATCCCCGGTAAATTTGCCCGCATGATGCGTACGTGCAAACTGTGGCAGTTTATCCGCTTTATTATCATCAACATTAAAATGCTTATTGTAGTCAGCAAAAGCCACTAAGCTACCTACAGGTGACCTTCGGGTCATCTCATCCTCTTCGTAAAGCACTCCTTATGATACGTGAAATAATCCAATATCCAAACCCCTCTATCCGTCTTATTTCCGCCAATGTCCGTTTCTTTGATGACGAACTTCGTCAATGGATCACCGATATGACCGATACGATGAAGGCCAATAATCTCGATGCGCTAAGTGCCATCTTGGTCGGAATCCAGTACAACGTTATCGTGCTCAAAGAAGGGGACGAGTACATTCCCTACATTAATGCCCGATTAATCAAACACGCCGACAAAGCGGTGTTTACAGAACGGAGTCTGTATTATCCCGGTATCAGCGTCGAAGTAGATCGCTACACACGCGTCACGGCGATTTACGAAGACGCAGAAGGGAATCCACACCATCGCGATTTGGAAGGGGAAGAGGCGCGCCGATTCCAGCAGTATCTTGATTATGCGTTCGGCAGCACTTTTGTTGATCGGGTTGACAAAGAGATGAAACGCCGCCTTGACAGCCATCTCGAATTCGGGTTGGTTGCCGATGCACGGGGAGGAAGCTGTCCTACGGTCTTTTATCGGGATTATTTCAAAAGCGGGGCCAAAATACTTATGCTGTTGATTCTATTGAGCTTCGCGGCGGTATTCTTTGTTTCTGCCGATGCTGCCCGGACGCTGTATACCGTCGATACATTCGCATTAGCCGCAGTCCCGCTGCTGATTATCGGGTATATTCTCTACGCTTTTTACGAATCGCGAAAATACAAACAGTGCACGAGCTGCCAGACGGGAAACATCATCGGAACGACGGCAATATTGCTTGTGCAGTTGTTGATCGTCGCAGCGGGTGTTTTGTTCTGGGTCAAACCATAAATAATAAAAAATTATAGTATTATACCGTTACCGTTTCAAGAGGATAGAGCATGGAACTCCCCGATTTATCGCAATTGTATGATGCTAAAGAGATTCTGATCGCGGAGAAAGCATCGATTCTGAACGAATGGGTTTCGCAGGAAGTGTGCGAGACGATTTTGAAACGCCATGAAATCGATATCGACTTTTTTGTGCATCGCTACGCATCCAATGTTTTCGATTATTTCATGGGGGTCGTATCGGGAGATATGGAGATCGGGCAATGTCCCGTGATCGGCGATCTCATCGAATACCTCAAAGACAAAGAGATTCGTGCGGATGAGCTGTTTACTCTTTGTACCTATTTAAAACGTTCCGTTATCGATGCGACCTATCGTATGGGAGTCAACGGCCAAGCCGTTTTCAGTACGATCAGTTACCTGTTCGATCAAAATTTTGCGGGCGTGTTAAAACTTTATACCGATACGATTTACCAAAAAGAGCAGGAAGCGCTCAACGCCTCCAAAGCCAAAGAGTATTTTCTTTCGAATATGTCGCATGAGATTCGTACGCCGCTCAACGCTATTTTGGGATTTGTATCGTTGCTGCGGGATGAAACGATCAGTGCCCGTTCCCGGCAATACCTCGACATTATCTCCAACAGCGGAGAAACCCTTCTTCAAATCATCAACGATATTCTCGACTTCTCCAAACTGCGCAGCGGCGAGTTTACCGTCGATCCCCAACCGTTTAATATCCATGACGAAATATCGCATACGATGGAATTGTTCGTTCCCAGCGCCAATTCCAAAAGTATTACCCTTACCAGTTTTATCGATCCGTCTATTCCCTATGAGATGACCGCCGATGCGTTACGGATCAAACAGATCGTCGGAAATTTTTTGAGCAATGCGATCAAATTTACTGACCATGCCGGGGTCATCCACGTGGAAGCACGATACGAAGGAGGGATACTATCGTTATCAGTCAGCGATCAGGGGATCGGGATCGCATCCATTGATCAGGAGCGGATATTCGATGCCTTTTCACAGGCGCAGGAGTGCGGGAAAAAAATTCACGGCGGAAGCGGGCTTGGATTGTCGATATGTCGGCAGCTGGCCATTCATATGGGGGGAGGAATTGAACTCGAATCGCTTCCGGGGAAAGGGAGCGTCTTTACCCTCAAAATCCCTGTCACCGTCAATACGGAGTGTTTGCTCTCCAAATTTGACCCTTCCCGGATGGAGAAAGTTCGCATAGCTCTTTTAAGCCATCCTGAACATGAAAGTTACAAACTCGAATCACTGCGGCGGTATTGGGAACATTTCGGATTGGAAATAGCCGAAGTAGAGTCGCTGGACGAGGAAATGGATATCCTGATTTTTCTGGAGAGTTCCATTGACGATACGAAGCGGGAGGCGATTATAGAGCGTCAGATCCCTTCCATTGCTATTTTGGATTTTTTGGATGATCGGTACGATACCGTTTCGAACATCGTTCCGCTGACATTTCCGATCTATTGTACGAAACTTCAAGGCGCTTTCAGCGAAGCGATGGGCGGGGCTGCGATCGGTCAATGTCCCGCCGATACGCTAAAAAAGCAATCGGGATTTGAGGGAAGGGTTCTTGTCGCCGAAGACAACAGTGCCAATCAGGAACTGATAAGGATCATTCTGGAGCGCTACGGCCTGAACTGCACAATCGTCTCCAACGGAGTCGAAGTGTACGAACAGTTTTGCCGGGAACCTTACGATATCGTGTTGATGGATGAGCAGATGCCCGTGATGGACGGCAATGAAGCCACCGCAGCCATTTTGGCGCATGAAAGCCGCAATGCTCTGGAACATACGCCGATCGTTGCCCTGACGGCCAATGTCATCAAAGGGGCGCGGGAACGTTCGATCCAAAACGGGTACGACGCGTTTCTGGGCAAGCCGATCGTCCTCAAAGACGTCGAACAGGTTTTCGAGCGTTATCTACAGCGTAAAACTCTTTGCAGCCATGAGGAGACAACGGCTGCGGAGGAAGAATCGCTGATCGATATGGCTCATCTCAAAAGCGCATTGATGCTCGAGGAAGATCAGATCCAACAGCTTCTGGATATATACCGTCAAAAAATGGAGCGCTCGTTGCAGGAACTTCACGAAGCGATCGATACCAAAGCGTATGACGATATTGCGTTTGTCGCCCATTCGATCAAAGGATCCAGCAGCAATTTTCGTTTTGAGGAGCTTTCACGGCTGGCGTATGTGATCGAAGAATCGGCGGCTACGCGGGAAGATGAATTCGATTTTGGCGAAGCGTATCAGGTGCTACGCGGCGAATTTTCGAAACGGTTCGCGTAATAAAAGCTACTCTTCGAGGTAGTAGCCAACGCCCGAAGCGTTTTTGATAACGTCGGTAGGGAGTTTTGCGCGCAGGCGCCATACGAGGGTACGGACGCTGTTGTCGGTTGCCCCCTTGGTATCCCAGACGTAATTAATCGCCTGTTCGAAGTCGACAACGCTGCCAAGTTGGGCCACGAGAAGGCGGATGAAGGCGTTCTCTTTTTTGGTCAGCTTGATTTTCTGATTCTGATAATACGTTTCTCCCAACCCGATGTCATGGCGGTATCCCTCGCCGAATTCGACGATCGGTTTGTCCGAGAGTTTTTTCGCATAGACCAGCTTTTCAAGCTGCTCGCGGTCGGATTTGAGTTCGTCGAGATTGGTATTGCGCTTTTTTTCTTCTTTGAAACGGTAAATCGCCATCTGGATCGTCGTATGGAGGTTAATGGGATCGAATGGTTTGACGATGTAACCGTAAGGCTCGGTTTTTTTGGCTTTTGAAAGCATGTCATTCTCGGAATGTGCCGTAAGATAGATAAACGGCAAAGGGTGCTTGTCGCGTATGAACTGAGCCAGTTCGATCCCGTCCATCGTTTTTTGCAGTCCGATGTCGATCAATACGATGTCGGGGTTGTAAATTTTGATTTTATTGCGGGCCGTTACTGCATTGTCCGCGGTGGATACTACATCGTACCCCTGTTTTTCCAAAGACATTTTCAGATTAACGGCAGTGACTTCATCGTCTTCGACGACCAGTACCTTGATTGGGCTCATACATCCTCTTTGTGTATTGACTGTAAACGATTTAGAAAATATTATGATTCTAGCACAAGAACGTGTGAAACACAAAGCGTTCGTGTTCAAAAAAAGTAATGTTCAGCCCCGCTTTTGGAATAATGTCTCTTTTTTATCCGTTATTCAACCCAAAAGGGGCATAATCGCGAATAACGTAGGAAGCATAGGAACAAATTAATGCTTGATTTTGACAAATTTACCAAATATTCCAAACCGGGCCCCCGGTATACCAGTTATCCGACCGCGCTGGAGTTTAGCGACGCGTTTGATTATGACGCCTATCTGGCCAAGCTTCATGCGCAGGACCCATCACGGGCGCTGTCGCTTTATTTTCATCTCCCTTTTTGCAAAAACGCCTGTTACTTCTGCGGCTGTAATGTCGTGTTCACCTCAAAAGAGGATAAAAAAGAGCGTTATATCGATTATCTGACACGCGAACTTGCCATTCTCGCGCAGCATATCGACGTGAACCGTCCCGTTATTCAGCTCCATTTCGGAGGGGGGACCCCGACGTTTTTCGATGCGGACCAGCTGTACCGGATTATCGCGGCGATCAAGAGCCATTTCAAAAACTTCGCAGAAGGTGCCGAGATCAGCTGCGAGATCGATCCGCGCCATATCAATGACGAGCAGATGAAAGTTCTCAGCGAGGCAGGATTCAACCGTGTCAGTTTCGGGATACAGGATTTCGACGAGAAAGTTCAGGTTGCCGTTCACCGCGTTCAACCGTACGACATCACTAAAGACGCGATGGATCTGGCACGCAAATACAACATGGTCAGCGTGAATGTCGATCTGATCTACGGTCTGCCGTATCAGAGCTTGGAAACGTTCAAAAAGACCCTTGACCTGGCTGTTTCGCTCGATCCAGACCGTTTTGCCGTGTTCAACTACGCGCATGTGCCGTGGTTGAAGAAGACGATGCGCAAAATCGACGAAACGACGCTGCCGCATCCGAGCGAAAAACTTGCCATCATGCGCTACACGATCGATCATATGAGTGAGCGGGGCTATAGAATGATCGGTATGGATCACTTCGCCAAACCCGAAGACGAACTTTTCAAAGCGATTGAAAAAGGGGAACTTCACCGCAACTTTCAAGGATACACGACCAAGGGAGGGGCCGACCTGATCGGCATCGGCCTCACCAGTATCGGCGAGGGGGCAGAGTACTATGCCCAGAACTTCAAAGAGATGGACGCGTACGAAGCGGCCATCGACGCGGGACGCCTGCCGCACGAGCGTGGAGTTGCACTAAATACGGACGACCGCATCCGCCAGTACGTCATTATGGAACTGATGAGCAACTTCAAGCTCGATATTCCCCGTTTCGAAGCCGCGTACGGGGTAAAATTCGCGGAGTATTTCGGCTCTGCGATTGCGGAACTCAAGCCGTTCGAAGCGGACGGATTGCTCACCATTACCCCCGAAGCGATCGAATGCTCCCCTACGGGAACGCTATTGATCCGTAACATCGCGATGCCATTTGACGCCTATATGAAACGCCACGCATCCAGCGATAAAGCGTTCAGCAAGACGGTGTGATATGACACGCAAAGGCGAATTGTTTAACTTTACCGAAACTTCCGATGCGTGTATCAAGTGCGGGAAATGTATCCCCGTCTGTACGATTCACAACGTCAATGCCGATGAGGTTACCTCTCCTCGCGGGTTTATCGATTTGCTGGGAGCGTATCAGCGGGGGCAGCTGGAACTGGACAAAAACGCCAAAGAGATTTTCGAGAGCTGTTTTTTGTGTACCAACTGTACCGACGTCTGCCCTAAAGCGCTTCCGACGGATATGGTGATCGAACAGGTGCGTGCCGATATCGCCGATAAATACGGGATTGCATGGTTCAAGCGGGCATTCTTCTTTTTGCTCCGCCACCGGACGCTGATGGACATTCTTTTTAAGCTCGGATACGTTTTCCAGACGTGCGGTTTCAAGATCAAAGAACAAACGCAGTCTATGACGCCGCGCTTTTCGCTTCCGATCATCAAAAAAGACCGTTTGCTCCCCTCGATGGGGAAAACGTCGTTTCTTAACAGCCATCCCGAAAACATCCCTCACGGCGGAAAACGTCGCGTCGCGATCTTCATCGGGTGTCTGGCGAATTACAGTTACACCGAGATCGGCAAAGGGCTTCTGGAGATTCTCGAAGCTCTTGAAATCGATGCTTTTATCCCCAAAAAACAGCTTTGCTGCGGCGCACCTGCCTACTTTACGGGTGATTTCGCGACGGTAGATCACAATGCCAAGAAAAATATCGAGTATTTTGAGAGTTTTATCGATGATGTGGAGGCGATCATTATTCCCGAAGCGACGTGCAGCGCGATGATCAAAATCGATTACGAACACTTTTTCCATGATCAGCCTGAGTGGCTTGAACGGGCCAAAAAACTCAAATCCAAGATTTTCATGGCGACCGAGTGGCTGGAGCAGAAAACGGATTTGAAAGCGGTGCTGGCTTCCAAAGGACGCAGCGATTTGACGGTCACCTATCATGATCCGTGCCATGCGCGTAAAATGCAGGGTATCTATCAGGAACCGCGCCGTCTCGTGAGCCAGAACTACACGATTACCGAGATGAGCGACCCCAACGCTTGCTGCGGTTTCGGAGGGGTGACGATGCAGACGGAAAAATTCCATTTTGCGCAGGCCGCAGGCCGTCCGAAAGCGGCGATGATCGGCAAAACAGGGGCACAAATCGTTACCGCCGAGTGTAGCGCGTGCCGGATGCAGATCAACAACTCGCTGAACGAAGCGGATGTCGACGTCGTCTTTAAAAATCCGATCGAACTGATCGCGGAAGCACTCCGAAAATGACGGGATTGGAGGTCGAATCGTTTCTGGAAACGTTTCAAACCCTCGTTATCGCTTCGTTGACTCCCGAAGGTTTGCCGCACGCCAGTACGGCGCCGTACGTACGGATGGGGAGCGATTTTTATATCCTCATCAGTACCGTGGCCCAGCACGGACGAAACCTTTTAGCCAACCCCGATATCTCGCTGCTGTTTGCCGAGGATGAATCGCAATGCGCCCAGCCGTTTGCCCGCAAGCGGGTTACGATAGAAGCCAGAGCATCGGAAACGGTTCGTCCCGATCCGATGTACGCTGCAATAATCGAGCGGTTGAAGGCTCATTTCAATCCTGAACTCGTTGATTCTTTGACGCAGATGGGTGATTTTCACCTCTTCAGGCTTTCTCCTCTGGGCGGCAGCGTCGTGATGGGATTTGGCAAAGCGTACCGTCTGAATCAAAATCTTGAAGTACTCACCCAAATCATGGGACAGCACCAGAAGGAGAAGCAGTGATCATCGATCCGACCGAACTCAAACCTGACACCGTCTACAAAATGATGAGCAATACGATCTTCCCCCGTCCGATTGCATGGATTTCGACGGCAGGGGAAGGGGGATTGAACCTTGCCCCCTACAGCTATTTCATTCCCGTTTCATCGGAACCGCCGTGCGTCATGGTATCGTTCAGACAACACGAAAACGGTGGGCTTAAAGACACGATCCGCAATATTCTCGATACGGGCAAAGCGACGATATCCCTTGCCCATGAGGCTCATGCATCCCCCATCGAAGCGAGTGCCGAACCACTCCCTTACGGCGTCAGCGAAAGCGAACACTGCCGTATCGACATGAAAGTAGTGCTGGACGAATATCCGCCGATAGTTGTGGATGCGCAGGCAGCGCTGTTGTGCTCGCTGTATCAGATCACCGAGCTCAAAGATAGCCCTATGACCATCGCTTTTTTGAAAATCGAGCACTTTTACTATGCCGAGGGGGTGGTGGACGAGCGCTATAACGTGCATCTGCGAAACATCGGGCGCGTAGGGCGCGATTATTTAGTCGATGCCAAAAGAATCAAGGGGTAGAGATTGGAATACTGGAACCATATTTACGAGCATTTTAACCCCGTAGCGTTTACGCTGGGGCCTATTCCCGTCCATTGGTACGGGTTGATGTACGTCACGGCGCTCTTTACGGCGTTTGCGATCGCCAAATGGATTATCGAAAAAGACGCTATCGCCATTACCAAAGAGCAGCTGGACGATTTTTTTTCGTGGGAAGTATTCGGAGTGATTTTGGGGGCGCGGTTGGGGTATGTTTTCTTTTACGACCCTAATTCGTGGTATTACCTGACCCACCCGTGGCAGATTTTCAACCCCTTCATGGACGGGCAGTACGTCGGAATCCGCGGGATGAGTTATCACGGCGCGGTGATAGGGTTTTTGATCGCGTCGTATCTGTACGTCCGTCGAAGCGGTATTCCGTTCGGGCGGCTGATGGATGTCGTAGCGATCTCCGTGCCTCTTGGGTACGTGTTCGGACGGATCGGTAATTTTCTCAATCAGGAGCTGGTCGGACGCGCTACCGACGTTCCGTGGGGAATATACGTTTACGATACCCTGCGCCACCCTTCGCAACTCTACGAAGCGTTTGTCGAGGGGATCGTCGTATTTGCGATTATCTATCTGTACCGTAAACGCAAAGCATTTGAAGGAGAGCTGATCTTAGTGTATGGTGTATCGTACGGGATCGGACGCGGATTGGTCGAATTTTACCGAGCTCCCGACGCGCAGATCGGCTATCTGATCGGCAACTGGCTGACGTTGGGGATGGTCCTCAGCTTTGCGATGGCGGCGGTTGCGGCCGTTTTATGGATTTATTTTCGCTCGCGGAACCAAACGCAAAAGCAGTGAATTCCTGCTTCATAACTGTATTGTAAATCAAATCGGTGCAGTTCGCACACGGACTGGGCGATATAAAGCCCAAGCCCAAGACCTCCATCTCCCCGTTCGGTCACAAATGCCTGTAGCGCTTCTTCGACGGGACGTTTGAGCGGTTCGCCGCTGTTGTGTATGCAGATTTTTTCGTCGTTGCAGTCGATGTCGATGGGATAAGACGCCGCATGGCGGTACGCGTTGTCGATCAGGTTCTGCAGCGCGCTCGTAAAGAGGACGGGATCGACGCTCAGTTTCCGGTCGCATCCGGACAGGCGGATGTTTTCGGAATCGAGGAGAAGATTCTCGATGGCCGTATGAATGATGCGATCAAGCGAAGTCGGCTCTTTTTTGAGCACAAACGCGTGCATCTTTTCGATTTGCGCCATCTGGTTGATCAAATGCTCCAGACGGCTGAAAAGTTTCCCCAAAAGATTCCGGTTCGGGCTCGGTTCTTCCAGCTCGACGATGAGTTTGCCTTTGGTTATCGGCGTTTTAAGTTCGTGCATGATGTTACGCAAAAAGAGTTCGCGTGAGTTTTTCAATTTCGACTGCTTTTCGAGTGCGTCGTTAAACGCATTGGAAATGAGAGCGATTTCGTCTTTTCCTTTGCTTGTGGTGTTAACGGTTTCTTTTCCTTCTCCGTAGAGGCGTATTTGTTCATACAGCCGTTTGAGCGGCCGCAGATTGCTCCACAGCAACAGGTACATGCTCACAAGCCCGCCAAGCAGGGCGAAGAACAAAAACCAGATGAAGTAATAGGTTTTTCCCTCAACCGTATCGCGGTAATATGTTTTGCAATGCCCCCGATCAAGTTCGTATATGAAGCCTGTATCGTCTTTGTAGATCATGACGCGGACATTGCGCGACAGAAGCCGTGAACGCAACGGAGGGGGAAGCTGTATCGCTTCGCAGCGGGGCGTTTTGGCTTCGATGACCTGAAATCCGGCGGCAAAGAGTTCATCATTGGTTTGAGCACAGCTGCGCCCCTGCGTTTCATCAATGATCCGGGAGAGTTCCATCGAACGATGGGCAAGAAGGTGAAATTTTTGCCGTTCCTGCTCCTCCAAAGCCGAAAAGAAGAGAAGGATCAAGACGAGCAATGCCAGAAAAAAGAAGGCGTGGAGTTTGAAAAAAACCGAATGGCGGCGGGAAATCATAGGGTAAACTGATAGCCCATACCGCGGATGGAACGGATGAGTGTTGGATGTTTGGGGTTGGCTTCGATTTTTTGGCGTATCCGGCTGATCAGGACGTCAATGCTCCGCTCCGAGCTTTCCCATCCGATCGCTTCGACGTTGTTCGCGATAAAATCGCGGGAAATAATCTGACGGCGGTGTTTGATCAAAAGGGCCAGAAGCTCGAATTCGGCGCGTGTCAGCGGAAGAAGCTCGCCGTCTTTATAGATGCCCGTGTCATCGACACGGAAGGTATCGCTGCTGGCTTGGATCGTCTTGCCGTTGATTCTGCGCAGAAGGCTTTGTATGCGCGCAACCAGTTCTCTGGGCTCGTAGGGCTTGGGGAGATAGTCGTCCGCACCCAATTCAAGGGCGATGACTTTGTCTCCCAAATCACTCCGGGCCGAGGAAATAATGATCGGAATGTCGCTGCGTTCTCTTAAGGCTTTGCATACGTCCAAGCCGTCGATATCGGGAAGGGTTAGATCGAGCAATACCAGATCGTATGACTCGATCCCAAGTGATGCCAACGCGGCTTTGGGATGTTCGTACGCGATTACCTCCATCTGATAACGGCTCAAGTACTGGGTCAACAGATCCGAGATTTCGAGGTCGTCTTCGATCAGGAGGATTTTAATCATGGCGTTACTTATTTATTGTCGCACTGTTTGCAGCCCATGCCGCTGCCCATGCCCATGCCACCGCCCATGCGCGGCCCTTTGTCTTCCCATTTTAGCTCTCTTAGCTTTCGCATGTAGTCTAGCTTTCCGCGTTGTTCAGGCGTCAGAACACCTCTCATTTTTTCGCGTTGTTTGTCGTGGAACGCTTGTCCTTCTTCACGCAGTTTGATGATCTGTTCTTTTTGCTTATCGTTCAAATCAAGCGCTTCCAACGCTCTTGGAAGTTGTTTGGCGTCGCATCGGCATTTTTCCATCAATCCGCTTCCGCACATACCGCCGTTCATACCGCCTTGCATCATCCCCTGACCCATCGGGCATGCCATTAGGGCAGTCGTTCCGAGGATCAGAGCCATACTTAGAATCTTTTTCATTGTGTTTCTCCGTTGATTGGGTTTGTACACTGTCATCATAGATGATCTCTCTAAACGCTCCATCAACTCAATGTTAACGGGATTAATGATCGTTCTCTTCGTGTTGGGCCTCGGTGATCCGCAGAAGGGTTAAAAACAGCACCGTGATGGCCGGCCCGATGATCATCCCCCAAAAACCGAATGTCGCCAATCCTGCGATAATGGCGAAGAAGATAACGAGTTCGTTGATTTTCTCTTGCGGTTTGATCAGTTTTTGGTTGATGATCTTGATGATGATCGGCTTGACGAACGTATCGGCGATAACCGAGATAACGATGATCGTATAGGCAGAGATAAAAAGAGCGTTTTGGGTATTTCCGACCGAGAGTTCGTACAGGGCAAACGGCACCCACATGATCACGCCGCCGATGACGGGGATAAGCGAAGCAAATCCGTACATGATGCCAAAAAGCAATCCGTTGTATCCCATGTACCCGACTGCTACGCCAAACAGTGCTCCCTCCAACACGGCGGTTGCAAGAATCGAATAGAATACGACGCTCATGCTTGAGCGCATCTCGAACAGGATCAACGTGCTTTCCTGTTGCGGCAAATGGGTGGAGCGTTTGAAGAACTCGAAAATATCTTTGCCGTAATAGTGTGCTATGAAATAGAAGATGAGGATAAAAACAGCCCCCGAGACAAACGACATGGCGAAACTCCCGATCTGGGAAGCGTAATCGATGGCATGCTGTGCCATTGCCCCCGTATCGAGCTGATTCAACGATGCTTCGATTTTCGTTTCAAACTGTGACAGGAAAGGGGGAAGGTGTTCCATCCACCCCCGGACTTTGGCTTCGAAAGCCATCAAGGACGCAGGATCGAGGTTTTGCAAAAAGACGGAAAGATGAAACAAAAAATACCCCAGCGGCGCAAAAAAGAGAGCCGACAGGACGAGCGTCGAGAGAAATGAAGCCCAAAAACGGCTTCGGGTCAGATGGGCGAATCCCATTTGGATATGATAGGTTGAAATCGCCAGCAATACGGCAATGACGATATTCGTCCAAAACGGCTCATAAAGACGGTAAACCCCATAACTTACAAACAGCAGAAGGATGAGGGTGAAATGTTCTTTTTTAATCATTCAAACAAACCGCTTTGAGGGGTTCCGAATTTCAACAGATCGTAGGTTTTCGGTGTGGCGACACGTCCTCGGGCCGTCCGTTCCAGATAGCCGTTGGCGAGCAGGTACGGCTCGAGAACATCCTCGATGGTCCCTTCGTCTTCGCTCAGGGCCGCCGCGATCGTACTGAGACCCATTGCCCGGCCTTTGGCTTCCATCAGAAGCTTGAGAAGTCGGATATCCATCTCGTCAAAGCCGTTGGAATTGATCCCCAGCTGATCGAGGGCGTATTGGGAACGTTCATGCACGATGGTGTTTTCATTGGCGACGTCGGCGAAATCGCGTACCCGTTTGAGGAGGCGAAGCGCAATACGAGGTGTCCCGCGGGAGCGTTTGGCAATCTCAAGAGCCGCTTTTGTGTCTATGGATTTTCCCAATTTCAGCGATGCTTGAGCGATAATATCGCACAGCTCGTCAGGGGTATAAAACTGCATCCGAAAATTCATTCCGAACCGGTCACGCAGCGGGTTGGAGAGCATCCCGGCCCGCGTTGTCGCGCCGATGAGGGTAAAGCGGGGCAGGTCGATCTTGACCGTTTGCGCCGCAGGGCCGCTTCCGATAATGATGTCGAGGCGGAAATCTTCCATCGACGGATAGAGAATCTCTTCGACCGCAGGGGAGAGGCGGTGGATTTCGTCGATAAAGAGGATGTCTCCTTCTTCAAGATTGGTGAGGATGGCGGCGAGATCGCCGCTTTTTTCGATCATGGGTGCGGCGGTGACTTTGATGTTGCTGCCCATTTCGTTGGCGATAATGAGGGCCAGCGTCGTTTTTCCCAGACCCGGAGGGCCATAAAAGAGGACGTGATCGAGGGCTTCGGAGCGTTTTTTACTCGCTTCGATAAAAACCCCGAGATTTTTTTTAATCTGTTCCTGCCCGATGTAATCGTTCCATCCGCTCGGGCGCAGCGACATTTCCGTCGCATCCTCGGCGCTGAATTTTTCAATCTCTACAATACGTTCCACGTCAGAAATTCCTAATAGACATGGTTTTCATCGGGGAAACTGCGCTGTTTGACGTCATCGGCGTAGTTTTTGACCGCTTCTTTGACCAATGCGGCGCCGTTCATGTACTGTTTGACAAATTTTGGGACGAACGGCTCATACAGTCCGAGCATATCGGAGAATACCAGTACCTGACCGTCGACACCGTTGCCCGCGCCGATCCCGATGACGGGGATAGAGACGCTTTGCGCTACGCGCGTTGCGACATCGGCTTTTACCCCTTCGATGACCACGATAAAGGCTCCCGCCTGCTCGATGGCTTGGGCATCGGCAATCAGTGAGAGGGCTTCATCTTCGGATTTGCCCTTGACTTTGTATCCCCCTTCGGCGCGTACCGCTTGGGGAAGCAGGCCGATATGGCCGCATACGGCGATTCCGTTGGCGGTGAGATGACGCACGAGGTCGGCTTTATCCGCCCCCCCCTCGATTTTGACCGCATCGGCAGGCGTTTCGCGGTAAACGCGCATGGCATTTGTCAAAGCGCTCGTAGTGTCGATATAGCTTCCGAAAGGCATGTCCGCAATGACGAACGTTTCAGGAGCACCTTTGCATACGGCTGCCGTATGGTAGATCATCTGATCCATCGTGGCACTCAGGGTGTCCGGGTTCCCGCCGAAGCTCATGTTGAGGCTGTCTCCGACGAGAAGGATGTCCGCACTCTCGGTAAAGAGACGTGCGAACAAGGCGTCATAAGCTGTGATCATCACGAGCGGCGCACCGCTTTTTCGTTTTTGAATGGAACCGATAGTAAGCTTTTTCATCGTTGTGTAGTCTCTTATATTGTTTAAAGTAGATAGTTTACCCAAAATTTGGATCGCATAGCCATTTGATGGCAATTTCAGGGAGGATATTAAACAAAACGTCGCTATAATCTGAACGCACAGGAGAAGATCGGCATGGGCATACGAAGCGAGCTTGAAGCGAATTTCGACTTTGAAATCATCGATGAGTTTCTGGACCACTACGCGATGATGGTAGAGATCATGGAATCGTTGATTATTGATCTGGGAAACGATACGCGCTATCATCGCAGTCTTGACGAGCTGTTCCGGATTTTTCATAATATCAAATCGGCGTCGGGTTATCTGCAAATGGAACCGATGACGCGCCTCGCCGCATTTGCGGAAGATGCGCTCGAACAGCTGCGCGTACGTGATAAGAAGGCCAATGACGAGACGGTGAGTTGGCTTGTCAGCGTCGCCGATATGTTCATGCAATGGCAGGAAGATCTCAAAATGGACAACGAACTTTCCAAAGTCCACTTCTCCCTCTTAATTTTACCCGATATGGAGACAGAGTGAAGCAACTCGTAGCATACATTACCGCCGGATACCCCGATACCGATTTTACGGTCGATTTAGCTTCTGCATTGGCGGAAAACGGTGTCGATACGCTGGAATTAGGCGTCCCGTTTTCTGATCCGGTGGCCGACGGTCCCGTTATCGAAGAGGCTAACGGCCGTTCGCTGGCAGGGGGGTTCCGATTTGCCGACATCCTCACCATTTCCGAACAGATCGCTTCCAAGATCGATACGTTGTGGATGGGGTATTTCAATCCGTTCTACCAGTACGGGATGGAAAGTCTGCTTGAGCGCGCCAAAGCGATCGGCGTCAACGGGCTGATTATCCCCGATCTTCCGTACGAAGAGGCCAAGGCATACGAGCCGTTGTTCGAGAGCCGGGGGTTGGCCAATATTTCTTTTGTTGCTCCGACCGACAGCGATGCGCGTATTGCGACGATCACGGCCAATTCCCGCAAATTCATCTACCTCGTCGCGTATGCCGGGATCACCGGAAGCGGCAAAAGCGAAGATTTGAGCGGCGTACTGGCGTCGATCAAACGCCATACCCAAACCCCCATATACGTCGGCTTCGGCGTCAATGAGAAAACGGCGCGCGAAAAAGTGCAGGGGGCGGATGGCGTCATCGTCGGATCGGCCATCGTCAGCGTCTTGCTCGACGATACTCTCAATGCGACCCAAAAAATTGCCAAATGCTGCGAGATTACCCGCAATATTAAATCCCTGATTAACAGTTAAGAGTGCTATAATTACGTATTCACTTCTTTTGGGGCTGACATGGCTTCGACGGGAGCGGGATGCTTTAGGTTGCATGCCGGACTGGGCACCTCCGTTACACGGCCCAAATTGCTTAAACGCAAACAACACTAATTATCGTCCTGCTTACGCTGTAGCGTAAGTTTTAACTTAATCTAGGACTGCTCTACCCTCCTATGCTATCACCGGAGGGGTTTGGGGTATAACCATCGCGATAGCTATACTCCTGGAGTGCCTCGGACGGGAAAGAATTTAGAGGATTGGGCGCTGTAGCTTTGCACGGTGTGTGAAAGCGCCTGAAACACAAACAACGTCTCTAAGCATGTAGACGCCTTTGGTGGCCCGTTTTCGGACTGCGGTTCGATTCCGCACAGCTCCACCATCATTTAGTGCCTATTTTAGGCGTTTCCCCCACTTCTTTTTTATCGTGTGTGCCCAAATTGAGCCCAAAGGGATCGAAATCAATCGCTTTGATCTGTTCCGATTTGATGTAGCGTGCGTATTTCGTCATAAGCATTTGCGGTGACGTATGCCCCATGATCCGAGCAATATCCATTACCTTCAATTTTCCGCTATTGAGCATTTCAACGGCGAACGTATGACGTGTCGCATAGGGTTTACGATAAACGATCCCCGCACGTTTGACCGTTTGCGCCCAATAGTTTTTTCGTATATTCGAAGCATCGAATACGTGCGATCCCGTTGATACGGTGAACACGAATCCCCCATGTAGCCCCGTTTCAAGAAACTGGTTTTTGAGGTACTTGGTGAGTGCGGGCATGATCGGTATGTCACGGATCGATTCAATCGTTTTCGGCGTGGATAATACCCCTCTTGTGATCGAATGACGAACACGAATATATCCCGCTTCCATGTCGATGTCTTCCCAACGTAGAGCGATCATTTCACCCGTACGCATACCTGTATAGACGGCAACGGCTAAAAAATTCCGATACCATCCCTCGGCAACGTCGAGCAATCGTCGCACATCATCTGCGCTCAACGGTTCAACGTCAGGCTTGGCATGTGTTGGCAATCGCACCGTATCGACAGGGTTTCGGTCGATCACTTCATCTTCGAGCCCATAGCGGAAGATTGTGCGAATGATGCACAGTTTCTCTGCTACGGTCTTGGGAGATACTTTTTCAAGCTGTTTATTGACCCACACCCGTACATCGGTTGTCTTGATCTGATCGATCTTCTGACCGCCGAAAAAGGGCATAATTTCGTTTTTGAGTATTCGCTCATACTTATTGAACGTATGCACCTTTAAACGGTTCTGCTGTTCGCTCACGTAGATTTGCGCGTAGTGATCGAATAGCGGAATGACTTTTTCTTCTTTTTGCCCATACTTGAGCTCGTAAAGGAGCTCAGGTATGACTTTGGTTTCAATGAACTTGCGGTTTTCCTTCGTATCAGGCAGTCCCGTACTTTTGCGGATTCGGTCGAACCCGTGATAATACGTCAGATACAAAGTCCCCGCGCGGCTGTAAAGCTTCATGCGTGTCCTTTCCTCGCATCCACTTTTCCAACTCAACAGCGTCAAATCGTATTATACCGCTCTGCCCGCTTGGCTTGAAATAGTGAACATTCAGACGGAAGGTTCCGTCGGCAATTCTCTTTCGCAGATACGACACAGACACATCGAGAAATTCGGCTGCGGATTCGTACCCCAAAAACCGTTTCATATTAGGCCGCCAATCCTCGGATCGTATGCACCGAGATATGTTTCGATCTCATAAAGAGCAGTTCTTCCCCGTCCCAAATCTCCATGATCTTGTTGTTGTCGATCCGTGCAAAAACTTTGAGGCTGTCACCCTTGCGAATCTGCGTCAGGGCATAGAGGCTGAACCGATGGTTTACAAGACGATAGAGATACATCGGTGCCGTTGATCTGCTGGAGCAGAAGCGGTTAATACGGTGCTTGATGTACCAGGCATTAAGATAGTGTTCCGTTTCGGTGAGCTTTTCCTTTTTCGAGAGGGGGAGCGTCTTGTTGATGTACTTCATGATGTAGCTCGACGCACTTTTGATGTTCTTCTCGAACTTGTTGCCTGCTTGGTTAAAGAGGCGTTTAAATGCCGTTTCGACTTTCTCGATCCGATCTTTGGGGACGAACAGCAAAATATGCGTGTGTGGTGTTCCGTCTTTGTGCGGTTCGTTGACACGGTAATAGATTCTCTGTGACTTGTTAAGCTCTTTGAGGGATCGATCCTGACGGAGCTTTGCCCATTGTTTCGTGAGGATTTTTACCGCCTCTTTGGGAGGAGTGCCGTTATATTTGGGATTAGGGATCAGCTTGCCATTGTGTTGCTTCATTTCGTGAAATTCGCTCGGTAGCGTCATCGTTAAAAAGACGGGGGTTAATCCCGCTTCGGTCGCTTCACGATCGAGCGTGTTGATTCGGTTTTGAATTTCGGCATGGTAGCGGTCGGGATTGTGGTTCGAGGAGATAATGCACTCTTTGAGGCTGAACGATTGACCCGTCTGATCGTTGGTGATGTAGCTGTATTCCAAGAAGTTGTTTTGCCGTCGGAGCTTCTCACGCACGACCGCTAAATCGTTCTCATACAGACCGTATGTTCTGACTATGTCCACAACTTTTTTATAAGTAGTCAAGGGGGGAGTATGGGGATCGTCGGCAAAGCGGAGCCCGCACAGCAGGCCCCCACCGCTTTCCGACTGTGCTCCGGCGTACGGAGCCGCCTCGCAACCGCTCGCGCGTAGCGTTCGCTCACCTTCGGTGCTTGTGCTTCCCGCTAATGCGCGGGGCGCAACCGCATCCTCGGTGTGCTTTCTTTTTTTCAGGGTAGTTGTTGTACTATCCATTTTGTTTCCTTTTGTATGACTGGAGACGCCGTAGGGGGTTCTTTCTTGCCGGATCGACCCTCTATGCGCTCAAATAAACTACTATCGTTTCATATTTCCCCGTTACGTTCTTCGCTTTGCTCAGACTTTCGCAACGTGGCCTTATTTTACGTAGAAACTTATCTGACCTTTTGACATGACATCACATTTGACCTGCACTTTTTTGCCAATCTGCGATTCGTACTCTTTTATCCGACCGTCTGGGATCGTAATGTCTTGCATATCATGACGGATAGAACCGTTTGCCAACTCATTCTCAATGAGCAACTGGAGCTTGTGTTTACCCTGTGAGACTTCGCCTGTCTCTTTGTCTTTGTAGTCGTTGTTTTTGTAGATGGACAACAACTGGCCTTCGATGATTACTTTCATTTTTTACCTTTCTTTTTCAATTCAGCTGTAATCGCTGTAATTTTTGCAGATGCAACGTCCACTTCTGCATGACAATCAATTACAGTACCATCTGTAGCAACGATGATATCTTCACCGTTTGAAATCATCCGTTGGAGTTCATTTAGGGATTCTTGTGCTTGGTTCAATTCTTCGATTAATTTTAAAGTATCTTGTCCTGTTATTTCGATACCTCTATTTTCTTCGATAGCCACTTCCATTAATGAATTTAACATAGCTGTAACACTCACACCGCTTTCTTTACACAGTTTTTCAAATTCTTCTTTTAACAAAGACGGAACTTGAAAATTGATGTTGACTTTTTTGTCATCACCACGTTTAGCTTTTTCTAAAGCTCTTTGCAACATTAATAACCTCCAATAAAAATATTGTTGTAAATACAACATAAAAACTATAGTGTAAAAATATTGTATTGTCAAGTGTTTTTTTTATAAATATTGCGATATCATTGATAAAAATATTTTAATATGTGAGATTAAGTAATAAATGAAAATACTGAAATTTAAAGAAATAGAAAATCAATTATTAGAATTAATGAATAAACAAGTACTTGTACCTGTTCTTGGTGCTGGATTTACGCGAAATGAAAAAACATTGGATGGTACATCTGTTCCAGATGGTATATTATTTAAACAAATTATGATTGATGAATTAATAAAGCATGAAAAATTAAATAATTTAAAAGATGAACTAGAAAAAAATAATTTTAATCAGGTGTCAAATTATTTTTTCAACGATGAGTTTATTACTTTAGAGCAAAGAAAAATAATTTTACGAAAGTTTTTTTTAAATGTTAAATTACCAGATAATAAAAAATTATTTTTAAATAAATCAATATGGCCATATATTTATACATTTAATATTGACGATGCAATTGAACATAATTCAAAGTTTCGTGTAGTTCTGCCATATAAAGCGTTAGACCCAACGGCAAGAGATGCCGGGTGTGTGTACAAGATTCATGGAGATGTATTCCATGAAATAACTTATAATGAATCAAGTAATTTGATTTTTTCTGAACCTCAGTATATTGCTAGTTTAATGAAAAATAAGTCAATGTTAAACTTTTTAAGAAGCGATTTGTTTGATAACAATTTAATTTTTATCGGGTGTAGTTTAGAAAGTGAAATTGATCTTATGTATGCACTTTCCAATAATACAGATGAATATAATCATGGTGCTTTAAGAATTTTAGTCACAAGAAAAATACCGAAAAATGTTTTAGAAGAGTTCAATTATGAAAAATATGGTATCAATACTATCATTCATATTGACGATTATGATGAGTTTTATAATCAAATAATTCAATTGCAAAATAAAGTCAATAAAGATGAAAATAAAGTAGATGCATATGCTATATACAAGATTAATGGTGTCAAAAAACTTGGGGGGGATAAAAATAAAAATCTAGATTGCCTTTTACAGAGTGCTGTCAATGTTGAAAACAATGTCTTGATAAAGCCTGATTACATAATTGAACGAAGTATTGGTAGTAAAATCTTAAAATCTGCAGTTGAAAATTCTATAACAATCATTAAAGGTAGACGTTTTAGTGGTAAAAGTTATTTGGCGTTATATTTAGCAGAAAAGAATAAACATAAAGATTGTTATTATTTTCCATCTACAATGAAAATTGACCAAGAAATTTTGCTTTCAATGATCAAAAAAGAAAATGCTTTAATCATTTTTGATTCTAATGTATTAGATCAAGAGCAGGCCTTTTTAATCAAAAAATCATTTGATAATCTGAAAAAGCATAAAACTTCAGTTGTTATAGTATGTAGTAATATGGAAACAGACATAGCAAATACATTTTTACATTTAGATTATGAATATGAGTTTTATTATGAAATAAGCAATCAATTCGATCCGGCAGAACTCACAAAGATAAATGAATCTCTTTCTGCTCTTGGCATAATAGAATTTAAAAATAAACAAACAATGCTTGACAATGTGTATTCAACTAAGGATACATACCCATCAAAAGTTACTCTACGGTTGAATAAAGACGATATTAATTTTAAAGAAGCTCAACTTTTAATAATATTATCAGTTTTTGATAAAGTATATACACCTGTATGTACAGCATTAGGTCTAAAAAGTCAGGAGTGGAATGCATTTGTGAATAAATTTGCCCCCTTGGTTGAATTTGAAGAAACTTCATTTGCGGAACGAGAACAACATTCACGTACAAAAATTGTAGTAAATTCAAAAGTTTGGTTAAATCAATTATTAAAAGAATATCATTGGACAATTAATCAATCTGAGATACTTTACAATATACAAACGATTATTGAAACATTTAAGGGACATGGACAATATCAATTAATTCAACAAAGAGTTATGATGTTGGATTCTTTAAATGGAATTATGGGTAAAGATGGTGGATCGTATAAGTTGATGCGCTATATATATGAAAACTTGCAACAACAACTATCGGATTCACCAGACTATTGGTTACAACGTGCAAAGGTTATTTATAAATTGGAAAAATTTTATATTGATGCAGTAAAAGATGCGATTGATTTTGCGAAAAAAGCGTATTTTGATGGTAAACGATCCAGAACAATTAATAATGCTGAATTTATGGTCGCATTGCTTTATAGTAAGTTATGTATTATGCAGAAATTTCATGATATTGAAGCCATAAAAAATGCTATAGAATGGTTTTATAACGCAATTAAAACACATGAATACAATAAAGATTATGTTAATGCCATGCTAGTAAATAAAGAATCCGCAGGTGGGACATTTATTACATTTTGTCAGTATTTGGACGCAGGAGCTAAACCAGCGGGCTTACTTCCTTTGAGTAATCAAATAAATACGATATTGGCTTATAAAAAGTAAAAGATTTTTTGTGCCCAAACTGTGTCAGAGCAGGGCACATTTTGACAACTGTTAAGATTGAAAAAGTCCTAAAATAGCCTATCTAGGCATTTCCTACCCACATTCGATTCCGCACAGCTCCACCATCTTCGTATTTATCTTTTTTTCTCTATTCATTCCAAACAGATCAAAATAATTTTTTAAAAGACGGCGAAACCGATAGGCGGTACTATTTTTGATACCCTATCAGGAGATTTTCTCCTACGTACTCTTTGGGCAATACAACAGTCGCTTGAGGCATCCACCCGGCAGGGATCTGCTCGATCTCATTTACATCGATTCCTTCTTTCTCATTTCCCTTGGTAATTCTCAGTTTGACATTGTTCATGGTTGCGCCGCTGGTATTTAAGACGCCCAGCGTGAGTTTCTGGCCTTCTGCAAACGGCTCTGTTTTGATGAGTGATACGGCCAAATGATCGTTCACGTTCTGGAGATGCCCCACGCTCAGATCAAAACCTTTCGGTTCATAATAAGTGCCCTTAAATATCAGGTCGGTCAGCGCCGATTCGTGTTTCACAAGCATCGAGCGGGTTTCCTCCAGCTCGTGCGTCATATTGTTGATGGCAATACACTGGGCGATAACAAATCCTCCTAGGATCAGAGTGTTTGCAACGGTCAATAGTTTCCATTTGTTCCATTCCGAACATTTTTCCGAATTGGCTTCGCGGGACGCGGCGTTTTCTTTCTCTTCCATCTTTGTCTCCTTCTCGCTGGGTTCGGGAACATTGCCGTTCCGTTAGATCCATAATAACACATTATATTACAAAAATATTTTTGACTGTCGGTAGTCCCCCAACAGATAATTTGTTTTTTTAATATTCTTTTCCCCATCCCCTCTATATACTTAACCGCATAAGGTTGTGTTTCGGCACTGATTCCCCCTATGCCGGTGAAACCCTCGGCATACACACGACAGGACGGGATAGATGGAACAATCCACAGAAAATCCGCACGAGAGTCCCAAAGAACGGTATCGTCAATGGTATGCCAAATACCATCCGCACCCGATGGCTGTCCATTTTCCGATCGCCTTGCACTATTTCAGCGGATTCGCCGACATTCTGTTTTTAGCTGATCCCTCCGAGGGATACGAAGCCGCTGTTTTTCTATCGTTTCTTATCGCTACGGTGACGGGTCTTTTTGCTTTGATCAGCGGCATTTTCAGTTGGTGGATCAACTACAACTTCGCCGCCGCAAAAGTGTTTATGATTAAGCTTGCGGGCGGGGTATTCACCTTACTGATAGGGTTGATACCGATTGCCCAGAGAATGGCCGATTCCGATGTGGCTTACAGTGCCGACAGGGCAGGGATCGTTTATCATGCCATTATTTTCATGACGGTCATTTCGGTGAGCGTTGTCGGCTATTACGGTGGGAAGCTTACGTGGAGGGCCAAACGATGAAAGACTCGGTTTCGATACTGATAGGGGGTAAAGCGGGGCAGGGGATCGCGAGTATCGAAACGCTGCTGGCCAAAGGATTCAAACGGGCCGGCTTTTACACGTTTTCTACCAAAGAGTACATGTCCCGAGTGCGCGGCGGCAGCAACACGACCCTTATCCGGGTTTCGAACACGGCGGCGAATGCCCCGGACTTCAAGGTCGATATTTTCGTCCCTCTGGACACTGCTGCCTATGCGCATGCGCGGGATCGGATACGGCACGACTCGATCCTGATCGCCAAAAAAAGCGATGTAGAGTGTGACTGCACACTCTACGATTGCGATCTCGATGCACTGGCCAAAGAGATCGGAAATCCCATCGTCTCCAACACCATCGCCGCGGCACTCGTATTCGGGCTGCTTGGATGCGACGGGGAGATACTGAGGGAGATCGTAACCGAATCGTATAGCGACCAATTGCGGAACTGGAATCTTCAGGCGCTGACCGTCGGAGCCAAACTGGCGCACAAGAGCGGGAACTGCCGATACTGCATAGAGCTTCATTCTTCTTCGGGAGCCGCCGCCGACTTTTTTTTGAGCGGCACGGAAGGGATCGGATTCGGAGCGATTGCGGGGGGGTGTAATTTTATCAGCAGTTATCCGATGAGCCCTTCGACGGGGGTGTTGACTTTTTTAGCCAAACACAGCCGGACATTCGGTATCTGCGTCGAGCAGGCCGAAGACGAGATTGCCGCGTTTCAGATGGGGCTGGGAGCGTGGTACGGCGGCGGAGCGGCGATGAGCACGACGAGTGGCGGCGGGTTCGCCCTGATGGGCGAGGGATTAAGCCTCTCGGGAATGAGCGAAACGCCGATGGTCGTTTACCTGGCTCAGCGGCCCGGACCCGCAACGGGTCTTCCGACACGCACGGAACAGGGTGATCTGGAGTTGGCTCTTTATTCGGGTCACGGGGAGTTCCCGCGGATCGTGCTGGCACCGGGTGATCCGAAAGAGTGTTTCGACCTTACCCGCAAGGCGTTTGATCTTGCCGACACATACCAGACTCCGGTGATCGTGATGAGCGATCAGTATTTGGCGGACAGCTCTTTTAGTATCGAGCGGTTCCGCATCGACGGGAAACAACCGCTTCGCCATATCGTACAAACCGAAATGGGCTATAAACGCTATCGTCTCACACAAGAGGGAATCAGCCCGCGGGGGGTGCCCGGATACGGCGAGGGGCTGGTGCTGGTCGATTCGGACGAACATACCGAAGAAGGGCTGATTACCGAGAGTATGCACGTGCGCTACGAGCAACACGGCAAAAGGCTGCGCAAAGCCGAATCGATCCGCTCCGAAGCGCTTGCCCCCGAAATCGACGGCGAAGGCAATATAGCCGTTGTTGGATGGGGAAGCACGAAACATATCATCTGTGAGTCGGTCAAAAGGCTGAGGGATGAGAGGGTAGCAAGTGTGCATTTCTCATGGATTCATCCGCTGTGCGCCTCTCAGCTGGCACCGCTGCACAAGGCCGAACATATCATTGTCGTCGAAAACAATGCGACGGGGCAGTTCGCCAAGTTGTTACGTCTTAACGGAGTCGCCGTACACGATCAGATACTCAAACACGACGGTCTTCCGTTTTTTGTAGACGAGTTGGCGGAAAAGCTCGCGGCATTGCTAAAGGAGATACGATGAGTACACGCTTTGACAGAATCGTAGAGGATAACGCATGGTGTCCTGGATGCGGAAATTTTTCCATCTTGCTGCTTTTAAAAGAGGCATTGGAGGAGGCCGGACTCGATCCGCTTGGCACCGTTGTTGTTTCGGGAATAGGGCAAGCCGCCAAAACGCCCCAATACATGAGCGTCAATATGTTCAACGGCCTACATGGCCGAGCTTTGAGCGTTGCACAGGGGTTGAAAGTAGCCAACCCCTCTTTAACGGTCATTGCCGAAGGGGGAGATGGCGACATGTACGGCGAAGGGGGAAACCACTTCATGGCGGCAATCCGCAGAAATGCCGGGATCGTCAATGTCGTACATAACAACATGGTTTACGGTCTGACCAAAGGGCAGGCGTCTCCCACTTCCGCACGGGGATTTAAAACCCCCGTACAGATTGAAGGAGTTCATACGGAGCCTTTTAATCCGATAGCGACGGCGATTTCGCTTGATGCATCGCTGGTTATCCGAACGTTTTCGGGGAACAAAGAACACTGTAAAGCGATGCTCAAAATTGCCCTCGCACACAAAGGGTATGTTTTGATCGATATTTTCCAGCCGTGCGTCACCTTCAACAAAACCAATACGTTCAAGTGGTTCAAAGAGAATATTTACGAGTTGCCCACTACCTATGACCCGACCGACAAAGTAAAGGCATTTGAAAAATCGTTGGAAAGCCATCCGTTTCCGATCGGCATCATTTATAAAAGCCCGTCGAAAAGTACGCTGGAAGAAGCGCTCAGATATGAGAGCGCTCTGAGTGATGCGCCGTTGTTCGCGCACCATGTCGACTATCGGTTGCTCAGCGACGAGATGGATACATACATTTGAAAAGGAGCGGAAGATGAAAAAATTTGAGTGCAATGTATGCGGATATATATATGACCCAGCGCTGGGAGACCCGGATACCGGCATTCCTCCCGGCACGCCTTTCGAGGATCTGCCTGAAGATTGGGTGTGTCCCGTCTGTAGCGTCGGCAAAGAGGATTTCAGCGAAGTATTCGAATAACGGTTATCGGAGAGACCTGAGAGCTATTGCTGTGCCGCTAAAATATAATTTTATTTGTTAAATACAATACAAGTATCATTGTAACATAATAGTAGCTTCTGTATGTCACCATTGCCGTTATAAAGGAGTTGGCATGTCAAGTTTCCAGAACGAACTTCATGAGAAACAAGAAAAACTACTGGCTAGACTAAAAAACCTTTCGGTCGATCATCTTATCGTTGCCAAACGCGCGAAAATGTCGATGCGTGAAATATTAAGCTGCCTTGAAATCAGCGAAAAGCAGAATATGGCATTGGATTTCGTTTTTAGCGAAATGGAAGCGTTCAAGCAGACCGCCGCACATATTTTGTATAAAGAAGATTTCTCGCTCGCCTGATAGTGCCTCTTTTCCGTCTTTCTCAATTCTCTGATTACTAAAACGCTGCATCAATATAAGTTATTTACAGTTCAAAACTTGACATTAACTGTTTGTTATTAGTAAAATACTGTAATTAACAGTTATTTATTGCAAGGAAAAGTATGAACATCACCATCGTCAATTTCAAAGGGGGAGTGGGCAAATCGATGATCGCTCACCAACTCATTACCGGATTCGGCTTTCGCGGATGCGAAGTCGATCCCTATGGCTCCCTTGCGGATCGTTTGCCCGAGCAGGTAGAGAAAATCGAAATACAGGAAAAACAATTGGCTCAGCCCGAGCAGGCGACGATTTTTGATTTCGGGGGATTTGACGACGTTAAACTCGATCAGGCGGTTGCCTATTCGGATCTGGTCATCATCCCTTTTATCCCGACACTGGAAACGATTCAGGGGACCGTCGATACGCTGGTGCGTGTCGCACCGATGAACAAACCGATATTGCTGGTTCCTAACATGAGCCAAAAAGAGAACGACATCAACGATGCTAAATTTGTTTTTGACGAAACGCTCGGATTTGAGGTCGAAATGTTCGCCTTGCCGATGAGCGTGGCATTGCAGACGGCGATCAACGAGAACTGCTCTATACTCGATCTTTCCAATCAGGGTGGCATCAAAGCGTACGCGTATCGCAAAAGTGCCAATCTTATCCGGGATCTGCATGAGAAAATCCGGGAATATAAAATCTGATAACAGTTATTTACAGTTTAAAAGGTAGTTAAAATGGAAAAGAACCAACCGGAAAACAAGTTTGCCAAACGGGTGACCCAGCGGGAACTCTCAACACACGTAGCCATACAAACGGCGAAGCATCCCGGCGGCCGGCCGAAAAAAAATGATGAGACCAAACAAAGTGAAAAAGTTTTTTTGACCCTGACAAAAGCGGAAAAAGAAAAAATAGATCAGTATGCTGATCGGACGGGAGAATCGATAGCGGGGGCTATACGCAGAGCGCTTAAAGAAATGGGAATGATATAAAAGAAGTGGTGCGCCCGAAGGGATTCGAACCCCTGACCCCTGGTACCGGAAACCAGTGCTCTATCCAGCTGAGCTACGAACGCATGACGGATTCGGGGAAACTCCCCGAAAAAGAAACGAAAGAATACTCTAAAGTACCTTAGTCTTTCAAATGTTTAGGCTTTTTTCATATACGCGGCGACCAGTACGATCGTCGAGCCGTTTATTTTGCCTTCAATGAATTTAGGATCGTCGGTGAGGCGGATATTTTTGACAATAGTTCCTCGCTTGGCGGTGAAACCGGCCCCTTTGACCTCAAGGTCTTTGATTAGAGTGACGGTGTCTCCTTCGTTCAAAACGGTTCCGTTGCTGTCACGGTGAACGACGGCTCCCCCTTCCTCAACTGCGGCACTTTTCAATGAGCCCGCATCCGCCCATGCTTTGACGTCGTCTTCAAGATAGAGCATATCAAGCTGGTCTTGTTCGCCGAGTGCGCTGAGAAGGCGGTATGCCATAACCTGCACGGCAGGGGTTTGGCTCCACATGCTGTCGCTTAGGCAGCGCCAGTGATCGGCATCCAGATTGGCGGGATTTTCGATCTGATCGCGGCACGTTCCGCAAAGGTAGACGGCTTTGTCAGCCGAGCCGTCTGATGGGGCAACGTCGAATACGCTCAGGTTTTCGTTCGCGCCGCAGAGCTCGCAGACGCCGTTGCTGCGTTCTTTCAATGTTTGTTCAATACTCATACTGTCACCTTTATTAAAAGTGCCATTATAGCGCATTTGGTGGCGCAAATTCGAGTCGGTCTCCGTCAGTCAGAACTTTACCGCCGTTTTTGAGCAGTTTCATGGAAGTAAGTTCATCGATGATGGTGGAAAAAAAGAGGGCTTTGACATGCATGGTGTAAAGGCGAAAATTGTTTCGGCGGCATTTTTGCAGTTCCTCGGCAAGAAGGGCGGATGTGAGATGTTTGCTGTCGCGGGCTAGTTTGTCAAAGGCAGACGGATAAGATACCTCAATAATGAGCGAATGGATATGGGGGTTTTGATCCAATAGTTCCCAAATACGGTTGCAGCGGTACGTATCGGCAGTAAAAAGTATCCCCTTGCCTTTTTGTTCGATCAGGTAACCGCAGCTGCCGTCCGTATGATCGGTTTTAAACGGCATAAGGGTTATGTCGTCGATGAAATAGATCGTTTCAGGTTCAATTTCGATGAATTCAAGGGTTTTGTCTGTGTGCCCGATAAGAGTAATCTGTTCAAAATTGGGCCAGATGCGGTCATTAAAGATAAAACGGCGCAGATCATCAAGGGTGGCTTTAAGGCCATAGATCTTCAGCGGTCCTTTTTTCTGTGTCACAAACAGATCGGCTAGAAAAGGGATGTCGATAATGTGGTCAAGATGCGAATGGGTCAAAAAAACATGCTCGATGGCAAAAACATCATTTTTTAATGTATTGATCAAATTCCCGGCATCAATAACGCAATGTTTTGAGACACGTAAACAGGTTGTTCCCTGTGTCGGTGTACGCGTTCCGCCGGTCCCCAAAAATTCGATGTAATCCATTTATACCCACGCATCATTGTATTGTGTTGATTATAGTATATTTATTGTTAATTGAACACTTAAGTCAAAACGGGAAAACGGCGTTATTTTCTTCTATTATATATAGCGTAGAATGAATGTCGAAACAAATGGAAAATTTCTTGAAAATTCTTTGGAAAAGGTCTTGACATCTTTGGTGTTTTCCCCTATAATTCCCGTCCACAAACGCTGA
>JAEAMF010000202.1_pt1 | contig 98770 bp, 81 predicted proteins | sample 8958721 | NCBI WGS metagenome assembly JAEAMF01 (sample SAMN16933255, study PRJNA681124) | bioreactor sludge metagenome | isolation source: anaerobic bioreactor treating anionic surfactant - SDBS | place: India: Bengaluru | collected 2019-02-28
CGAGGATGTCCTGCTTGTAGAGGATCCGCTGGCAGTTGTTGCAACGGGTCCAGAGACTGGTCATGGGCGGTGTCCTTTTGCAGTAGGCTGGGCGGCGGCCCCGCGGCCGCGCCGGCTCAAGGCCTCGATGACGGCGTTCGGGTCGGGCAGATCCTCGTCGATGTCGTCGTCGTCGCGGGTCAGGCGCTTGACGGCGGCGGCAAAGGCGGCCGTGTCGAGCGGCTTTTCGAAGTACTCGGCGGCGCCCATGCCGTTGGTCGCCTCCTGGCGGTACTTGGGCCCCTTGTAGAGCCCGGTGATGATGATGACGGGCACCCGCCCCTGGGACTCGCGGGAGATCTTCTGGCAGAGGTCGAAGCCGTGGAGCTTGGGCAGCATGGCTTCCAGGACGACCAGGTCGGGCCGCTCGGCCAGGAAGGCATCGTAGCCGGCCTTGCCGTCGGCCGCCGTGACCACCTGGAACCTTTTCTCTTTCAGCATCTTGGCGATGGCGGCCAGGCTCGGGGCGTCGTAATCGACAACCAGGACCTTCTTTTCGGCCAGGGGACACATGACCTGGATACTGTAGGCAATACGGGGGGGCTTGTCAAACGTCCGCCGCCCCGCCCCCGGGCCCGAGGTCCCGCGCCAGGGGGGCGGAGGGGGGGCGCCCCTGAAGGGCACGTGCCCGGTACGTGTCCCCGTCGTATCTCCATCGCGTCCCATTCTCCTGGGAGGCGAATTGGGCTAAAATCGGCCCGAGCCATGTACAAGTCGCGCCGCCACGCCCTGGGCCAGCACTTCCTGGCCAACGAGGGGGTCCTGCGCAAGATCGTGGCCGCCATCGACCCCCGCCCGGAGGACGTCGTCGTCGAGGTCGGGGCGGGCCGGGGGGCCCTGACCCTGGCCCTGGCGGCCAGGGCCGGCAAGGTGATCGCGCTCGAAAAAGACGACCGGCTCCTGCCCGGCCTCCGGGAGACGCTCCCGGCTAACGTCGAGGTGGTCCACGCGGACGCCTTGAGGGCCGACCTGCGGGAGATCCTGGCGAGGTCGGGCGTCCCGGCCCTGCGCCTGGCCGGGAACATCCCCTACTCCATCTCCTCGCCCCTCCTTTTCAAGGTCCTGGACGAACGGGACGCCCTCGCGGACGCCGCCTTCCTGGTCCAGAAGGAAGTGGCCGAGCGCGTGGTCGCCGGCCCGGGGACCAAGGACTACGCCCCGCTCGGCATCCTGCTCCGCAACGAGTTCGAGGCCCGCATCGCCTTCACCGTGGCCCCGGGGTCGTTCTCCCCGCCGCCCAAGGTGCAGTCGGCGTTCCTTGTCCTCAAGCGGCGGCCGGCGCCGCTCCTGGCCGGGGCGGCCGACGGCCCCTTCCGCGAGTTCCTGCGCGCGGCCTTCGCCGAGCGCCGTAAGATGCTCTGGAAGAACCTGGCCCGGCGGGCGACGCCGGCCGCGCTCGAGGCGGCCTACGCCGCGCTGGGCATCCCGCGGACGGCCCGGGCGGAAGAGCTGGCGCCGGACGCGCTGTTCGCGCTGTTCCTCGAGTTGAAGCCTGGGGCCTGACCGCCCACCGAAAACGGGGGGGGGCACGGCCCGGGAAATTGACAGGGAATAACGGGGGACACGTACCAGGGGTACATGTCCCCGAGACATGCCCCGAGACATGCCCCGAGACATCCCCGAGACATGCCCCGAGACATGTCCCCGAAGAAAAGACACCCGTGAGGAACACGGACCCGAAGTACATGTCCCCGGGGGATATGCTATAATTCCGGCCGTGAAAAAGCGCAAAAAGAGCGCCGGGAACGGCCGCAACGGCAAAGCCGGCAAGAACGGCAAGGGCGCCGCCAAGAAGCCGGGCCTGGCCGTCGAGGTCACCGGCGTCCTGCTCATCTTTCTGGCCCTGTTCGCCGTCGTCAGCGTCATCAGCTTCGATCCCAAGGACCCCTCCTTCGCCACGGCCCCGACGTCCGGCCAGGAGGTCCGCAACTTCGCCGGCCGCATCGGCTCCTATTTCGCCCAGGCCTATCTCTGGTTCCTGGGCCTGTCGGCCTATCTCCTGCCGTTCATCCTGGGCTACGCCGCCGTGCGGGCCGTCCTGCGCGGCTCGTCGGCCCACCTGCTCAAGCGGCTGGGCACGATCGCGCTCGGCCTGATGATCGTCAGCCCGCTGCTGGCCCTGGTCTTCGAGTCCTTCCCGGTCCGCGCCAGCACCGTGCCGGCCGGCGGCCTGCTCGGCGAGCTGCTGCTCAACGGCCTGGTCCGCTTCCTCGGCACCATCGGCTCGTTCATCTTCCTGCTGGCCGCGCTGGCCGCCTTCCTGCTCTTCTCCACGCGCTGGTCGCTGGGCCGGACGCTGCATTTCGCCAAGGGCGCCTTCGACTCCACGGCCAAAGAGGTCCGCATCAAGGTCACCGACCGCCAGGCGGCCAAGGAGAAGGACCGGATGCGGGAGAAGGTCCGCCAGAAGTACGCCCCGGCCGCCGAAGCGGACGAGCCCGACCCCAAAGCGGAAAAAGCCGCCCGCAAGGCCGAGAAGGAGGCGGAGAAGGAGGCCGAGCGGGAGCGGCGCCGCCTGGAAAAAGAAGCGGCCCGCCGCCCCCTCAAGAGCCCGCCGCCCCCGGCCAAGCCGGTCGCTCCGCCGCCGCCCCAGCCCCTGCTCTTCCCCGACCCGGGCAAGAAGGGCGACTACCGCTACCCGCCGTTCACCCTGCTCGAGCCCGGCCTGCCGGCCGAGAAGATCAGCCCGGCCGAGCTGACCGACAAGAAGCGCCGCATCGAGGAGAAGCTGCGCGAGTTCGGCATCGAGGGCGAGGTCCGCGAATACCACCCCGGCCCGGTCATCACGACCTACGAGTACTTCCCGGCCCCGGGCATCAAGGTGGCCCAGGTGGCCAACCTGACCGAGGACCTGGCCCTGGCCCTGGAGACCGAGTCGGTCCGCATCCAGCGCATCCCGGGCAAGTCGTCGCTGGGCATCGAGATCCCCAACGACAAGCGCGAGATCATCAAGCTGCGCGACATCATCGAGTCGGAGAAGTTCCAGAGCGCCCCGTCCAAGCTGACCTTCGCCCTGGGCAAGGACGTCCACGGCGGCGTCACCGTCACCGACCTGGCCGTCATGCCCCACCTGCTCATCGCCGGCTCGACCGGCACGGGCAAGAGCGTGGCCTTGAACGCCCTCATCGCCAGCATCCTCTACAAGGCCACGCCCGAAGAGGTCAAGATCGTCCTCATCGACCCCAAGCGGCTCGAGTTCACGCTCTACGAGGACATCCCCCACCTGCTCTGCCCGGTCATCAACGACCCCAAGAAGGCCCATATCGTCCTGATGGACATCGTCAAGAAGATGGAGGAGCGCTACAAGAAGCTCCAGGGCGTCAAGGTCCGCAACATCGACCAGTACAACACCCACATGAAGCAGATGCTGGCCGAGCACAAGGGCCCGCTGACCGACGAGGAGAAGGCCCAGCTCCAGCCCCTGCCCTACATCGTCATCATCATCGACGAGCTGGCGGAGCTGATGATGGTCGGGGCCCAGGAGGTCGAGTTCTTCATCGGCCGGCTGGCCCAGCTGGCCCGGGCCGTCGGCATCCACCTGGTCATGGCCACGCAGCGGCCGTCGATCGACGTCATCACCGGGACGATCAAGAACAACTTCTCCTGCCGCATCGCCTTCCGCGTCCCGTCCAAGGTCGACTCCCGGATCATCATCGACACGGTCGGCGCCGACAAGCTCCTGGGCATGGGCGACATGCTCTTCCTGCCGCCGAACTTCCCGCGCCTGGTCCGCCACCACTGCTCGTTCATCTCCATCCCCGAGGTCCGGCGCCTGGTCAAGCACGTCAAGAGCCAGGGCACGCCGACCTACGACACCCGCATCCTCCACGTCGTCAAGGGCGACGCCGACCCGCTCCTGGCCGAGGACGGCGAGCGGGACGAGCTCTTCGACAAGGCCGTCGAGACCGTGCTCCAGAGCGGCCAGGCTTCGGCCTCGCACCTTCAGCGCCGGCTCAAGCTCGGCTACGCCCGGGCGGCCCGGATCATCGACCAGATGGAGGCCGAGGGCCTCATCGGCCCGTCCGAGGGGGCCAAGCCGCGCGAGATCCTGGTCGACCGCAAGGAGTATTTCAAGGACAAGGCCCGGGCCCGGGCCGCCGAGCGCGAGCCGGACCGCGACGCCGAGGACTGACGCCGCCGCGCCGGGGCCGGCGCGCCGCGGAGCGGTTCGCGCGGCCGGCCTTGCGGAACGCCCCGCCCTGCCCGTATAATGGCGCGGATGATCAAAGAGGACAAGGCCGCCCCGCCCGAGAATGCCGTCCTCCAGTACCGGCCGGTCATCTCCTTCCGCGTCCGCAAGGCCCTCGGCTCGTCCAATCCCGACTGGGAGGACGTGGTCAACGAGATCCTGACCCAAGCCGTGGCCAAGATCAAAAGCGGGGAGTTCCGCGGCGACTCCTCGGTCGGCACCTTCCTCTACACCATCACCAGCCGCCGCATCATCGACTACATCCGCCAGAAGACCCGGGTCCTCAAACACGCCCCCGAGCCAGTCCCCTACCCCGACCCCCACGAGGAGATGGAGCACCGCGAGCGGGCCCGCCAGGTCGAGCAGGTCGTCAACGGCCTCAAGCCCAAGTTCCGGGACGTCCTCTACCTCTATTATTACAAGGAACTGTCGCGCGACGAGGTGGCCCGGACGCTGGACATCTCGCCCCGCCGGGTCTCGGAGCGGGTCAACTACGCCCTCAAGCTCATCCAGAAAGCCGTCCGGAAATAGGCCCGCCGTGTCCGTTCTGCCACGCCCTCGAGCGACTAAATCCGTGAAGCCCGAAGAGGCCGCGGAGATGAAGAAGCACCGCCATTACGAGAACCTCATCGACGACTACCTGCTCGGCAAGCTCAAGCCCGAGGACCAGGAGGAGTTCGAGGAGCACTACTTCATCTGCCCGCACTGCTTCGCCAAGCTCGACCAGCAGAGCGAGATCGTCCAGATCCTGAAGAAGGAAGGGGTGCTCGAACAGGCCGGCGAGGCGGCCTGCGAGCACGTCCGCCCGCGGCCCTCGTTCTGGCGGCGCCTCTTCGGCCGCCGCCGCTAGTCCTCGATCAGCCGCTCGTCGGGGGGAGGGCCCATCCGCCCCTTCGACTGCTCCTCGAACCCCAGGCAGCACATCAGCCGGCCGCACTGCCCCGAGATCTTGGTCGGGTTGATGACGATCTGCTGCTTGCGGGCCTTCTGGATGGTCACCGGCTCGAAGGTCGTCATGAAGCTCGAGCAGCACAGGCAGCGGCCGCAGACGCCCAGGCCGCCGATCATCTTGGCCTCGTCGCGGACCCCGACCTGGCGCATCTCGATGCGCATGCGCAGCTCCTTGGCCAGGTCCTTGACCAGCTGGCGGAAATCGATGCGGCCGTCGGCGGTGTAGTAGAAGATCCCTTTCTTCTCGTTGAAGAAATAGCGGACCGCGACCAGCTTCATGGCCAGGCCGTGGGTGGCGATGCGCTGGAGGCAGAGGTCGTAGGCCCGGGCCTCGCGCTCGCGCAGCCACTCGAACTTGCGGACGTCCTCGGGCGTCGCCGGCCGGATGACCTGGACGGCCATGCGGGCGGCCTTCTGGTTGCGGCAGAAGCTGGAGGTCTCGTCGACGACGACGGCCAGGTCGCCGCCGAGTTCGGACTCGACCAGGCAGCGGTCCCCGACGTGGAGCTCCAGGGCGCCGGGCCGGGCCCGGAGGACGCGGCCGGAGGATTCCGAGCGGACGCAGATGATGTCAGGCATGTCGCAGCTCCATGAAATCGGAGAAAAAGGTCGTCGCCAGCAGGGCCTTGTTCATGTTCCCGCCCAGCCGGGCGCGCAGGGTGTCGAGGGCGTCGAGGAGCTCGAGCAGCCGGGGCGCGGTCCAAGCCGGGGCGGCCCCGCGCAGCCGGTCCTCGAAATCCGGGTTGAGGAGCAGGGCCGGCTCGCCGTCCAGGCGCAGGAGCAGGAGGTCGCGGGCGAAGCCGGCGAAGACGCCCAGGACGCGGCCGAGCTCCTCCTGGACGGCCTTGGGCACGGACCCGAAGCGCTCCAGGAACGAACCGGCCCGGTCGGCCGAGCCGAGGGCCTCGAACAGGTCCCAGGCGCTCTCCTTGAGCTCCCGGACCTCCTCCCAGGCCAGGTCCCGGGCCCGGTCGAGGCTGCCGTCGGCGTGCAGGGCCAGGACGCGGGCCTGCTCGGGGCTGAGCTCCCGTCCGGCCAGGGCCTCTTCGATGAGCTCCCGCCCGACCGGCGCAAAGGCCAGCATCCGGCAGCGCGAGCGGATGGTCGGCAGGAGCTGGAAGGGGCTGGCGGTGACCAGGATGATGTGGGTGAAGGCCGGCGGCTCCTCGAGGACCTTGAGCAGGGAGTTGGCGGCGTGGTCGTTGAGCTTGTCGGCCTCCTCGATGATGAAGACCCGCCGCCGGCCGGTCATCGGCCGCAGGTAGGCCGCCTGCTTGATGAGGTCGGTCTGCTCGACCTTGACCTTCTGGACCTCGGCGGCGACGGTCATGACGTCGGGATGGGCCCCGGCGTCGATAGCCCGGCAGGAAGGGCAGTCGTCGCAGGCGTCGACGGTCAGGGTGCCGCAGTTGAGGGCCTTGGCCAGGGTCAGGGCCAGGGCCATCTTGCCGACCCCGTCCGGACCGGCGAAGATGAGGGAGTTGGGGACGCGGCCGCGCTCGAGGGCCAGGCGGAGGACCCGCTTGACCCCTTCGTTGCCCGCGACATCCCGGAAGGCCATGCCCCTCACCCGTCCTTTCGCCCGGGCCCCGGTTCGTTTGCGAGGACCTGGCGGAGGAAGCGCGCCGTGTGCGAGCCGTCGCCCGACGCGGCCACCGCCTCGGGGGTGCCCTGGGCCACGATCCGGCCGCCGTCCTCCCCGCCCTCCGGCCCGAGATCGATAATATAGTCGCAGTACTTGATCACTTCAAGGTTGTGCTCGATGATGACGACCGTGTTGCCGAGGGCCGTCAGCTCCGACAGGACCTCGAGCAGCTTGCGGACGTCGTCGAAGTGCAGGCCGGTCGTCGGCTCGTCGAGCAGATAGAGGGTCCGGCCGGTGGCCCGGCGGCCGAGCTCCTTGGTCAGCTTGATGCGCTGGGCCTCGCCGCCGGACAGGGTCGTGGCCGGCTGGCCCAGGCGGATGTAGCCGAGCCCGACCCGCTTGAGCGTGGCCAGCTTGCGCTTGAGCTGAGGGTAGGCCTTGAGCAGCTCGTAGGCGTCGTCGACCGTCATGGCCAGGTAGTCGGCGATCGAGCGGCCTTTGTAGGCGACGGCCAGGGTCTCCTTGTTGTAGCGCTTCCCGTCGCAGCGGTCGCAGGTGACGAAGACGTCGGGCAGGAAGTGCATCTCGATCTTCTTGACCCCGGCGCCCTGGCAGTCCTCGCAGCGGCCGCCCGGGACGTTGAAGCTGAAGCGGCCCGGGCCGAAGCCGCGCTGGCGGGCCTCGGGAGTGCGGGCCATCAGGTCGCGCAGGGCGGCGAACAGGCCGGTGTAGGTGGCCGGGTTGGAGCGGGGCGTCCGGCCGATGGGCTTCTGGTCGACGGCCACGACTTTGTCGAGCCCCTCCAGGCCGTCGATGCGGTCGTGGGCGCCGACGCGCTGGCGGGCCTTGTAGAGCCGGTTCTCGAGGGCCTTGTACAGGATGTCGTAGACGAGCGTGCTCTTGCCCGAGCCGGAGACGCCGGTGACGGCGGTCATGGCGGCCAGCGGGACGCGGACGTCGATCGTCTTGAGGTTGTGCTCGCGGGCCTTGCGGACCACGATCCAGCCGGCCGGCTCGCGGCGCAGGGGCGGCACGGGGACCGACCGCTCGCCGCGCAGGTACTGGGCGGTCAGGGAATCGGGCGAGGCCAGGACGGCCTCGAGGGGGCCTTCGGCGACCTTGAAGCCGCCGTCCTCGCCGGCCCCGGGGCCGAGGTCGAGGACGTAGTCGGCCGCCCGGATGGTCTGCTCGTCGTGCTCGACGACGACGACCGAGTTGCCCTCGTCGCGCAGGCCGCGGAGCATGGCGATGAGGCGGCCGTTGTCGCGCTGGTGGAGGCCGATCGTCGGCTCGTCGAGGACGTAGAGGACGCCGCGCAGCCGCGAGCCGACCTGGGCGGCCAGGCGGACGCGCTGGGCCTCGCCGCCGGACAGCGACGAGGACGGCCGGTTGAGCTGGAGGTAGGACATGCCCAGCTCCTCCATCACCGCCAGGCGCGACGAGATCTCCTTGAGGACCCGGGAGGCGACCTGGGCCTCGGCCGGCGGGAAGGCCAGCCGGGCCGTCTCGGCCAGCAGGTCGCGGATCGCGAGCTCCCCCATCTCGTGGATGGTCCGGCCGCCGACCTTGACCGACAGGCTCTCGGCCTTGAGGCGGGCGCCGCCGCAGGCCGAGCAGACGTCGTCGGTCAGCTCGACCTCCCCCCACTCGTTGTGCCGGGTCTGGTAGCCCAGGCCGTGGCACTTGGGGCAGGCGCCGTAGGGGCTGTTGAAGGAGAAGTTGCGCGGCTCGAGCTCGGCCAGCGAGACCTCGCAGTATGGGCACAGCAGGGTTAGGGAGAAGAAGCGCTCCCGGCCGGACTCGTCGACGGCCAGGACCTCGCCGTCGGAGACCTCCAGGGCCTTCTCGACCGCGGCCCGGAGGCGGCGCTCGGCGTCCGGCCCGATCTTGACCGTGTCGACCAGGACCTCGACGGTGTGCTTGCGGTTCTTCTCCAGCGGGATGTCGTCCTCGAGGTCGCGCAGGACGCCGTTGACCCGGGCCCGGAGGAAGCCCTTCTTGCGCAGGCGCTCGAACAGGCGCTGGTACTCGCCCTTGCGGCCCTTGACGACCGGGGCCAGGACGCGGACCTTGGCCCCGGCGGCGGGCTCGGCGATGCGCTTGACGATCTCGTCGGGGGTCTGGGAGGTGACGACGCGGCCGCAGCTCGGGCAGTGGGGCGTGCCGACGCGGGCGAAGAGGAGGCGGAAGAGGTCGTAGACCTCGGTGATCGTGCCCACGGTCGAGCGGGGGTTGGTCGAGATGGTCTTCTGGTCGATGGAGATGGACGGCGAGATGCCCTCGACGGACTCGACCTCCGGCTTCTCCATCTGGTCGATGAACTGGCGGGCGTAGGCGGACAGGCACTCGATGTAGCGGCGCTGGCCCTCGGCGAAGAGGGTGTCGAAGGCGAGGGAGGACTTGCCCGAGCCGGACGGACCGGTGACCACGATGAGCTTGTTCCGGGGCAGCGCGACGTCGATCCCCTTCAGATTGTGCTGCGCCGCCCTCTTGATCCGTATCTCGTCCAGCATAACCTGTCTATTTTACCATAGAATCCCCGCTCCGCTCGCGGATCGAGGCCGATGGGGTCAAACCTACCTTTTTCGAAAAAAGGTAGGTTTGACCCCATCGGGGCGGGTTTGACCCTCCGCGGCGATTTCGCTAGGATGAGGGGGCCCCCCATGGCCAACGAAGAGAAGATCCTCCGCTCGCTCGAGATCCTCAAGGACATCGGCTACAAGAGCGACTCCATCAAGGCCATCAAGCACCTGCCGGCCCAGGCGGGCTCGTTCCGGGACTACCCCGACGGCGTCCACCCGGCCCTGCGCGAGGCCCTGGCGGCCAAGGGCTTCACCCAGCTCTTCTCCCACCAGCGCTCGAGCTGGGAGGCCCTCCAGGAGAAGAAGAACGTCGTCGTGGTCACGCCGACCGCGTCCGGCAAGACCCTCTGCTACAACCTGCCCGTCCTGGACGCCATTCTCAAGGACCCGTCGGCCCGGGCCCTCTACCTCTTCCCGACCAAGGCCCTGTCGCAGGACCAGCAGGCCGAGCTCGACGACATCAACAAGCGGCTGCCCGAGGAGATCCGGGTCTTCACCTACGACGGCGACACGCCCCAGGACGCCCGCAAGGCCATCCGGGCCCGCGGCCACATCGTCCTGACCAACCCGGACATGCTCCACGCCGGCATCCTGCCGCACCACACCAAGTGGATCAAGCTGTTCGAGAACCTCAAGTACATCGTCATCGACGAGCTGCACAACTACCGCGGCATCTTCGGCAGCCACCTGGCCAACGTGCTGCGGCGGCTGCGGCGAATCGCCAGGTTCTACGGCGCCGATCCCCAGTTCATCCTGTGCACGGCCACCATCGCCAACCCGGCCGAGATGGCCGAGAAGATGATCGAGGCGCCCGTGACGCTCATCGACGACAACGGCGCGCCGCGGGGCGGCAAGTACTTCGTCTTCTACACGCCGCCCGTCATCAACGCCGCCCTGGGCATCCGCCGGTCCTACGTCAACGAGTCGCGGCGGGTGGCCTCGATCTTCCTCAAGAACGGCCTGCAGACCATCGTCTTCGCCGGCAGCCGCCTGATCACCGAGGTCCTCCTGACCTACCTCAAGGAGGACATCGAGACCAACATCCAGAAGGAAGGGCTCATCCGCGGCTACCGCGGCGGCTACCTGCCCATCAAGCGCCGGGAGATCGAGAAGGGCCTGCGGACGGGCGACATCCTGGGCGTCGTCTCGACCAACGCCCTGGAACTGGGCATCGACATCGGCACGCTCGACGTGGCCGTGCTGGCCGGCTACCCGGGCACCATCGCCAGCACCTGGCAGCGGGCCGGCCGGGCCGGGCGCAAGTCGGGCCTGTCGGCGGCCGTGCTGGTGGCCACCAGCTCGCCGCTCGACCAGTTCATCATCAACAACCCCGACTACTTCTTCTCCAAATCGCCGGAGATGGCCCTGATCAACCCGGACAACCTGTCCATCCTCATCAGCCACATCGAGTGCGCCGCCTTCGAGCTGCCCTTCGAGGACGGCGAAAAGTTCGGCCGGGCCGAGATCGGGCCCATCCTGGAGTACCTCGAGGAGGACAAGATCCTCCACCACTCCAAGGACAAGTGGTTCTTCACCTCCGAGGCCTACCCGGCCGACGCCATCAGCCTGCGCAGCATCTCGTCGGACAACTTCGTCGTCGTCGACATCACCGGCGAACCGCGGGTCATCGCCGAGGTCGACTTCACCTCGGCCCTGACGGCCCTGCACCCTAAGGCCATCTACATCGTCGAGGGCGAGCAGTTCTTCGTCGAGAAGCTCGACTTCGAGGAGCGCAAGGCCTACGTCAAGAAGACCGACATCGACTACTACACCGACGCCATCGACTACACCAAGATCACCATCCTCGACCGCTTCGACCAGAAGGCCCTGGAGGCCGGCACGGGCCGCCTCTCGCACGGCGAGGTCCACGTGGCGACCCAGGTCGTCGGCTTCAAGAAGATCAAGTTCCACACCATGGAGAACGTCGGGGCGGGCGACCTGCAGCTGCCGCAGAACGAGATGCACACCACGGCCTACTGGCTGACCGTGCCCTCGGCCCTGATGCAGGCCCTGCCCTTCCCGGCCGAGCAGCGGGTCAACGGCCTGTTCGGCCTGTCCTATCTCATCCACCACGTCTCGCCGCTGTTCATGATGTGCGACCTGCACGACGTCGGCGTCTCGATCGGCGACAACACCTCGGGCGAGCCGGTGCGCCCGCTGACGCCGCAGACCCGGGCGGCGGCCCAGGCCGGAGACGAGATGCCGGTCGCCCTCGACCCGGACTTCGAGCCGAACATCTTCATCTACGACAACTACCCCGGCGGCATCGGCTTGAGCCCGTCGCTGTTCGCCCTGGAGACCAAGCTCCTGGAGCACGCCCTGCGGACGCTCGAGGCCTGCCCCTGCCGCGACGGCTGCCCGTCGTGCGTGGGAGCGACCAACGAGAGCGGCAAGGACGCCAAGCAGGTGGCCCGGGCCATCCTGCAGGGGCTGCTCGGCCTCGAGAAGCCCCGCTCCCCCCTCGTCAATTAGGACGGGGCGGCCGGCGGTTTTCGGAAGGGGTCAAACCTAAATTTCTTCAATTTTTCCAAGGCCGCCCGTCGTGGAAAATCGAAGAAATTTAGGTTTGACCCCTTCTTAAGACCCGGATGGGCAGGACGATGGTCGGGATGCCGCGGAACTGCAGGATGCGTTGGATGCTGAAAGCGGTCTGGTTGTGGAGGAACCGGGTGAACATGTTCTCTTCCTCGAAGACGAGCTTGCCGACGAAGAAGACCGCCTTGGCATAGCGCCGCTGGATGTCCTCGCAGCGCTCCTCGACGACGTTGAGCGTGTCCGTGTCGACGGCCTTGATGGACTCGGCGTAGAAGCCGAAATCGTTGGCCATGCGGACGTACTTCTTAAGCTCGGCCCCCAGGTGGACATCGAGGTTCTTGACCTCCTCGGCCCCCTTGAAGTTCTTCCAGTCCACGACCCCGATGGAGATGAAGACGAAGTTCTTGAAGTAGTGGGGGAAGATGCGGTGGATATTGAGAAAGGAGTGGATGCCCAGGCCGCCGAAGTTGCGGACGAACAGGACGGCCGTGGGGGCGGCGGCGTCGCGGGCCGGCGCGGCATGGGTGCCGGCCATCGCCTGGACCTGGCCCATGACGTCGTCGAGCCGCCTCATCATGTCCTTGACCCGCTCGTAGTGCCGGCGCACGAGCACGCAGACGGCGATGAAGGACAGGGTGATGGCCAGGGTGATCCAGCCGCCCTCGCGGAACTTGATGGTCACCGTCACGATGAGGATGGAGACCGACATCAGGAAGCCGACCAGGTTGATGGCCAGCTTGCGGCCCCGGCGCGGGTCCGGCGTCCGCACCCAGTGGCGGCACATGCCCAGCTGGGCCAGGGAGAAGTCGAGGAAGACGTTGATGCTGTACATGACGACCAGGACCTGGACCGAGCCCCGGGTCAGGACCAGGATGAGGACCGCCGCCAGGCCCATGAACAGGACGCCGTTCTGGACGACCAGCCGCTCCGACAGGTGCATGAGCCGGTTCGGCACCCAGGAGTCGATGGCCATGTTGCCGAGGACGCGCGGCCCGTCGATGAAGCCGGTCTGCGCCGCGACGAACAGGATGGCGCCCTCGGAGACGAGGAGCAGCCCCAGGAGCCAGACGCCGAGCGGGAAGCCGGCGATCGTCCAGCCGCCGATGAGCGATTCGATCAGCGAGGCGTTCAGGGTCCGGCCGGCGGCGTGCTGGACGTTGGTCAGGAGGTAGCAGAGGAGCAGGCCGCCGGCGGTGAAGGACAGCGACAGGGCCATCAGGGCCATCGTCTTCTTGCCCGTCTGGACCCGGGGCGGGCGGAGGATCTGCAGCCCGTTGGCCACGGCCTCGATGCCGGTGTAGGTGCCGCCGCCGAGGCTGTAGGCCCGGAGCAGGATGAAGGCCATGGCCCCGAAACCGATCTCCTGGATGCCCTGGCGCGTCTCGCGGATGGTGTCGACGAACAGCGTCGGGGTGGCCGAGACGTGCGAGAAGATGCCGTACAGGATGAGGGCGGCGTGGGAGACGAAGAAGAGGAGGAAGATCGGCGTCAGGAAGGTCACCGATTCCTTGACGCCGCGCAGGTTGAGCAGGACCAGGCCGAGCGTGACGACCAGGATGAAGGTCAGCTTGTACTGGAAGAAGCCCGGCGGCAGGAAGCTCAGCAGGGCCTCGACGCCGCTGGAGATGGAGATGCTGATCGTCAGCATGTAGTCGACGACCAGGGCGCAGCCGGAGACGAGGCCGAAGGCGGGCCCGAGCAGCTTGGTCGACACGACGTAGCCGCCGCCGCCCGTCGGGAAGAGCTCGATGATCTGGGAATAGCTGGCCGAGATGGTGATGACCGTGACGGCGGTCATGAGGGCCAGGTAGAGGGCCAGGTGGCGGTGGTCGCCGAGCGACAGGAACGCCTCCTGGGGGCCGTAGTTGGAGGAGCTCAAGCCGTCGGCGCCCAGCCCGACCCAGGCGAAGAAGGCGATGAGCGACAGCCGGTGGAAGATGCGGGGGTCGCGGACGTCTTTTTCGCCGCCGAGAAGGGCCCGCTTGAACCGGTCCCAGGGCCTCATCGCGGCCCTGCTCCGGCGGTCGGGAGCTTCGTTCGCGTCACGGCCCGACTATATCGCGGAAGCCCGCCGCCGTTCAAGCCGGTCATTTGACAGAACCGGGACCGTATGCTACGTTTTCGTGGAACCGTCATGAATATCAATATCTTCAAGATCATCGCCGACGCCGACATCGTCGTCAAGCTCATCCTGCTCATCCTGGTCTTCTTCTCGGTCTTTTCGTGGGCCATCATCTTCTACAAGCTCAAGGCCCTCAAGGCCGCCGACCGGCAGTCGGACCGGTTCCTGGAGGCCTTCCGCCGCAGCAAGAGCCTGGCCGAGGTCAACGAGGCCGCCAAACGGCTGCGGGCCAGCCCGCTGGCCGTCATCTTCCTGGCCGGGAACAAGGAGCTGGCCTACCAGTCCAAGTCGAGCGGCGAGAACGGCTGGACCCGGGACAAGACGGACAGCTTGAGCCGGGCCCTGCTCAAGGCCTCCAACAGCGAGGTGTCGCGCCTGGAGAAGATGATGTTCTTCCTGGCCACGGCCGGCAGCGTCTCGCCGTTCATCGGCCTGTTCGGGACGGTCTGGGGCATCATGATCTCCTTCATCCGCATCGGGGCCATGCGCTCGGCCAGCCTCCAGGTCGTCGCCCCGGGCATCGCCGAGGCCCTCATCGCCACGGCCGTGGGCCTGTTCGCCGCGGTCCCGGCGGTCATCGCCTACAACTACTTCCTGGGCCGGATCAAGGACCTGATCGCCGACATGGAGGACTTCTCCCTCGAATTCCTGAGCATCTCCGAGAGGCTCCATGGCTCTTAGCACGCAGGGCCTGCCGAGCGCCTCGCACCGGCGGCAGGTCGGGACGCACCTGTCCGAGATCAACGTCACGCCGTTCATCGACGTCATGCTGGTGCTGCTGGTCATCTTCATGGTCACGGCGCCGATGATGCAGTCGGGCATCGGCATCAACCTGCCCCAGGCCGAGACCGACACCAAGCCGGCCGAGGAGGGCCTGACCCTGACGGTCTCCAAGGACGGCTACGTCCACATCGGCGACTCGACCATCAACATCAACCTCCTCGAGCGGCGCCTGACCGAATATTTCTATAACAAGGCCAAGAAAGTCGTCTACCTGCAGGCCGACAAGGACCTCCCCTACGGGGTTGTCGTCCGCATCATGGACATCACCAAGAAAGCGGGCATCGAGCTCATCGGCATCATCACCGAGCCCGTGGACGTCAAAGACAAAACGCGATGACTCCCGTGCGCGCGGCCCTGCCGCGGACCTTCAAGAGGGCGGTCGTGGTCTCGGCCCTGCTCCACATCGTCCTGATCGTCCTGGTGGCCGCGTCGCCGTCGTTCGCCCGGCGCTCCCCGAAGGGCCTGGTGCAGTACGTCAACTTCATCGGCGGCAGCGGCGGGGGCGGTGGCACGGGCGGCGGGCCGGGCGGAGGCGGGGGCGGCCAGACCGTCGCGGCCAAGACCGAGGCCCTGCCGGCGCCCAAGAAGCCCGCCCTGCGCGATCTGACCGTCCCGGCCAAGCTCAAGACCGAGCCGACGAGCGCCCTGACCCACCCGACAGACAAGCCCAAGGCCAAGAAGAAGGCCCCGGACAAGAAGGCGGCCATCACCAAGCCCGAGCCGGCGGCGACGACGGCCGCGGACGCCGTCAACGCCGCGGCGGCGGCGGCCACGAGCGGCTCCGGCTTCGGCCTGCGCTTCGGCACGGGCGGGGGGACGGGCGGCGGCGGCACCGGCGCCGGGGGCGGCGGCCTCGGCGGCGGCACGGGTGCCGGCGCGGGCGACCCCTTCGGCGTGGCCGGCTTCCCCTTCCAGTTCTACCTGCAGATGATCTCCGACAAGATCACGTCCAACTGGTTCCAGGCCCTGGTCGACCCCGGCGTCGCCGGACTGCTCCAGACCCAGGTCTATTTCCGCATCTACAAGAACGGCACCATCTCCGACATCAAGATCGACGTGTCCAGCGGCGTCGAGTCGTTCGACCTCTCGGCCCGCCGGGCCATCTCGCTGGCGGCGCCCTTCGCGCCGCTCCCGAACGAGTACGACGGCCAGTACCTCGGGATCACTCTCGTCTTCGAGCACGCCAAATGAAACACCCCCAAACACTCGTCGCGCCCCTCATCGCCCTCGCTGTGGCCCTCCTGGCGGCCCCTCCGGCCCGCGCCCAGCAGGAGGTCGTCCTGAAGATCAGCGAGGGCATGCCCATGATCACGCTGGCCCTGCCGGAGTTCGTCGTCCGCGGCGGCTCGGCCGCGGCCCAGGCCGCCGCCAAGGACATCCGCCAGGCCCTGTCGGACGACGTCAAGTACACCCGCATCTTCCAGCTCCTGCCGAAGGAATACTACGGCTACATCCGGCCGCTCGACCTGGACAAGATCCTGTTCAAGGACTGGGACTCGGTCCAGGCCCGGCTGCTGGTCACCGGCGAGGTCCGCGAGGACGGCGGGCGCATCGTCTTCGACGGCAAGATCTACGACGTCAAGAGCGAGCGCTTCATCGTCGGCAAGCGCTACCAGGCCGACAAGAACGGGCTGCGCCTGGTCGCCCACAAGATGGCCGACGAGCTGCTCAAGCTCCACGGCGAGAAGCCCATGTTCACGACCAAGATCGCCTTCGTCTCCAACCGCGACGGCAACGACGAGATCTACATGATGGACTACGACGGGGCCAATCCGACGCGGGTGACCTTCAACAAGATCAAGGACTACATGCCGGCCTGGTCGCCGGACCAGCGGACGATCGCCTTCACCTCTTACCGGGGCGGCGGCGCCGGGCTCTACCTGCGCAACATCTACGAGGGCACCGAGACGGCCGTGGCCACCAAGGGCACGAACTACTCGGCCGCCTTCTCGCCAGACGGCAAGAAGCTGGCCTTCTGCTCGACCATGGCCGAGGAGGGCAACGCCGACATCTTCGTCATGGACCTGGAGACAAAGAAGACCAAGCGGCTGACCTACAACGCGGCTATCGAGACGGCGCCGTCGTGGTCGCCGACCGGGCGCGAGCTGGCCTTCACGACCGACCGGCTGGGCCAGGGCAGCCCGCAGATCTACATCATGGACGCCGAGGGCTCCAACGTGCGCAAGGCCAGCTTCGGCGGCAACTACCACGACGCCCCGGCCTGGGCCCCGACGAGCGAGCGCATCGCCTTCGTCTCGCGGGTCGACAACACCTTCGACATCTACGTCCTCAACCTGCGGACGAACCAGATCTCGAAGCTGACCGAGAACAACGTCCGCAACGAATCGCCGAGCTGGTCGCCCGACGGACGGCACGTCGTCTTCGCCTCGAACCTGTCCGGCTCCATCCAGATCTACTCCGTCGACTACGACGGGGCCAACCTCAAGCGGCTGACCGACCGCGGCGAGAACAAGCTCCCCAACTGGACGAACTAGCCCTCCTGTCCCTTTTTGCGGACACACCAGACGGGGTCAAACCTACCTTTTTTCGAAAAAGGTAGGTTTGACCCCATCTTGGGGGGTCACCCAAAGGGGGGAAATCGGCTTTTTCCAGGGGAAAACGTATTGACACGACCATTTTTACGGGGTATAACGGGCTGGAATTGAGCGTCTTGTCGTGCCTTTCGAGGTCCGGCGACGCGATCCTACAGGAGGCCCGATGAAAAAGCTGATCATTTGCCTGCTCGCCGTCATGCTCATCCTCTCGTTCGCCACGGCCTGCAAAAAGAAACCCAAGGAAGTCCCGCCCCCGCCGCCGCAGACCCAGGAACAGCCCCCGGTCGAGAAGGTCGAGGCGCCCGTCGTCCAGGAGCCCCAGCTGACCGAGGAGGAGCTCTTCCTCCAGAAGTCGCTCGACCAGATCAACCGCGAGAAGCCGCTGGGCACGATCTACTTCGACTATGACCGCGCCGTCATCCGCGATGACGCCCGCGGCGTCCTCGACGGCAACGCCGCCTGGATGAAGAGGTTCCGCAGCGCCAAGGTCCTCGTCGAAGGCCACTGCGACGAGCGCGGCACCGAGGAATACAACCTCGCCCTCGGCGAGAAGCGGGCCAAGTCCGCCCAGGATTACCTGCTCTCGACGGGCGTCCCCGCCGACCGGCTCAAGATCATCTCCTACGGCAAGAGCCAGCCCCTGAATCCCGGCCACGACGAGAGCGCCTGGCAGATGAACCGGCGCGCCCAGTTCCTGATCATCGAGAAGTAAGACGTGAACCGCATCCGCCTCGGGGCCTTCCTTCTGGCCGTGTTCGTCCTGGCCTTGCCGGGGTCCGGGCAGGACCGGAGGAAGGCCATCGAGGTGGTCTACGACGACGTCCAGGTCCTCAAGCAGCAGGTCCAGGACCTGCTGGCCCGGATCGACCGCAACGCCGAGGCCCTGCAGGCCCTCCAGGACCAGGTCAAGGCCCTGTCCGACCTCGTCCGCCAGGCGGTCGCCGGGCAGTCCGGGACCCAGGAGGGTCTGCGCGCCGTGCCGGCCCAGTACCAGGACATCCTGAACAAGCTCGACCGTCTGACGCTCGACGTCCAGACCCTGGCGGCCGGACTGGCCGCCCGGGCCCCGGCCGGGGCGGCCGAGCCCGCCGCGGAGCCGGAGCGCCGGCCCGCGGCCGCGCCGGTCCGTCCGCCGGCCGAGACCCGGCCCCAGACCGCGCCTCCCGCCGCCCCGGCGCCGGCCCCGACCATGTCGCCGCAGGAAGCCTACTCGGTCGCCTACAACGACTACCTCAAGGGCAACTACGACCTGGCCGTCGACAGCTTCCGGCTCTACCGCCAACAGTTCCCCGAGAGCCCCCTGGCCGACAACGCCCTCTACTGGATCGGCGAATGCCGCTACAGCCAGCGCAAGTTCGAGGAGGCCATCGACGCCTTCGACGAGCTCATCCTGAGCTATCCGCAGGGGGACAAGGCCGCGGCGGCCCACCTCAAGAAGGGCCTCAGCTTCATCGAGCTCGGCCGCAAGCCCGAAGCGCTGGCCGCGCTCAAGCTCCTCGTCGCCAAGTACCCGCTCGAGGAGGAGGCCCGCATCGCGCAGGACAAGATCCGGGAGCTCGAACAACGATGAGAGACATCAACAGCCTGAACAAGGTCATCCTGGTCGGCCGCCTCGGCCAGAAACCGGAGGTCCGCAGCCACGCCCAGAGCGGCCGCTCCTCGGCCCGCTTCTCTCTGGCCACCAACGAGCGGCTCTACAACCCCTCGACCCAGACCTCGACCGACAAGACCGAGTGGCACAAGATCGTGGTCTGGTTCCCCCGTCTGGTCGACTTCGCCGACAAGTACCTCGACAAGGGCAAGCAGATCCTCATCGAGGGCAGCATCCGGACCCGCGACTTCCAGGACCGCGACGGCAACAAGCGGACCGTGACCGAGATCGTGGCCGACAAGATCGTCCTCCTCGGCAAACGTGAGGAGAGCTCGGCCATGCGGACCGACACGACCGACCTCGACAAGGTCTACGGCCGCGGCGGCGGCAGCGGCGCCCGGCCCGGGGAGGGCGGCGAGGACGAGTTCCCCGCCGTCGACGGCGAGGGCGGCAGCGGCGGCGGCCCGGACGACGACATCCCCTTCTAGCGTCGGCCGGTGAGCGACAAGACCCCGCCCGAGGACGACATCCGGGCCGGCATCGTCGAGGACGTCCGCCCCTGGGGCAAGTTCCGCCGCTACCCGCACGAGGGCGCCGGCAGCATCAAGATCATCACCGTCGAGCCCGGCGGCCGCCTGTCGCTCCAATACCACGAAAAGCGGGCCGAACTCTGGGTCGTCCTCGACGCCGGCCTCGAGATCACCCTCGGCGACCGCGTCTGGCGGGCCGCCCCCAACGAGGAGGTCCTCATCCCCCGCCGGGCCCCGCACCGGGTCCGCAACGCCGGGACCGCTCCCGCCCGCTTCATGGAGATCTGGATCGGCCGCTCCGAGGAGGCCGACATCGTCCGCCTCCAGGACGATTACCGAAGGGGTCAAACCTAAATTAATTCGATTTTCCCGTCTGGTCGTTCGTTCCTCTCGCGGCGGCTAGGCCTTGGGCTTGGCTGGAGAGAGGGGCGTCTGGGGGGGGTCCGGAGAAATCGAATTAATTTAGGTTTGACCCCTTCTTATTTTTTGGGGCCGGTTTCCAGGGCCTGGCCGGTCAGGAACACCTGGGGGTGGCGGAGCAGGATCTCCTCGGTGACGTACTCCTCGATCTCCTGGGCGCTGCGCAGCTTCAGGATCTCCTCGGCGATCTTCTCGGCCGTCTTGCCCTCGATCGAGCGCAGGGCCTTCTTGATCCGGGGGATGAAGATGGGGTTCATGCTGAAGGTCCGCAGGCCGAAGCCGAGCAGGACGATGGCCGAGGGCGTGTCGGCGGCCATCTCGCCGCAGACGACGACGTCCTTGCCGGCCTGCCGCGCGGCCTGGATGACCGAGCGGATGAGCCGGAGGACGGCCGGGTGGAAGGGCTTGTAGAGGTAGCTGACGAACTCGTTGGACCGGTCGACGGCCAGATAGTACTGGATGAGGTCGTTCGTCCCGATGCTGACGAAATCGACCTCCTTGAGCATCACGTCGGCCAGCGCCGCCGCCGCGGGCACCTCGATCATGATGCCCAGCGGGATCTTCTCGTCGAAGGCCTCGCCCTTGCGCCGCATCTCGCGCTTGACGTCCTCGAAGATGTCCTTGACCTCGAGGACCTCGTCGACCTCGGTGACCATGGGCACCAGGATGCGGACGTTGCCTTCGGCGCTGGCCCGCAGGATGGCCCGCAGCTGGACCCGGAACAGGTCCCGGTTGCGCAGGGAGAAGCGGACCGCCCGCAGCCCGAGGGCCGGGTTGGGCTCCTTCTCGATGTTCAGCTGGGGCAGGCTCTTCTCGCCGCCGATGTCCAGGGTCCGGATGGTGACCGGATAGGGCTGGGCCCCCCGGGCCAGCCGGGAGTAGATCTCGAAGTGGTCCTCCTCGGTCGGCAGCGACTCCCGCCGCAGGTAGATGAACTCGGACCGGAACAGGCCCACGCCCTCGGCGCCCATCGACAGCGACAGGGTCACCTCCTCGGGCAGCTCGATGTTGGCTTGGGGCACGAAGCGGACCCGGTCGAGCGTCTCCGACTTGAGCTTGGCCGTCTTCTGGAGCTCGCGGCTGTAGTTCTCGTACTTGTCCTTCTTGGCCTGGTACTCGCGCCGGACGGCCGGCGGCGGGTTGATGATGACCTCGCCGTCGGTGCCGTCGACGATGACGAACTCGCCCTCGCGGACCTGCCGGGTGACGTCCCGCAGGCCGAGGACGGCCGGGATGCCGAGCGACCGGGCCAGGATGGCCGTGTGCGAGGTCTGGCCGCCCATGTCCAGGGCCACGCCCAGCGTCAGCTCCTTGCTCAAGCGCAGGGCGGCCTCGGACGGCAGCAGCTCGTGGGCCACCAGGATGTGCGGCTTCTGCGGCGCCTTCTCCTTCTCCCGGTTGTTCTCCAGGTTCCGGTAGACGCGCTTGAGGACGTCGGAGACGTCCGACTTCCGCTGCCGGAAATAATCGTCGGTCAGGGATTCGAACAGCTGCTCGAAGCGGGCGTTGGCCTTGGACAGGGCCCACTCGGCCCGGGCCTTCTCGTCCCGGATGACGCTCTCGAGTCCGCCGACGAGCGACGGGTCCTCGAGGATGAGCAGGTGGGCCTCGAAGATGAGCGAGCTGTCCGGGCCGGCCTTGGCCCGCACCCCGTCCTTGATCCGGACCAGGTCGGCCCGGGTCCGCTCGAGGGCCCGGCGGAGGCGCTCCAGCTCGGCCGGGACCTGGTCCTCGGCGATGATCTCCTTGCGCGAGGTGAAGACCACCCGCTTGGGCAGGAGGACCTCGCCCATGGCCACGCCCGGCGACACTCCGATGCCTCGGAGGCGGGTGATGTCCATCCCCGTCACTCCTTCTCGTCGAAGCGGTTGGCGATCAGCTCGGCCAGGGCGGCCATGGCCGCGTCCTCGTCCTTGCCGGCCACGACCAGGCGGATGGGCGTGCCCTGCGTCGCGGCCAGGGTCAGGATGCCGAGGATGCTCTTGCCGTCGATCTCGTCGCCGTCCTTGACGATCTTGACGGAGGCCCCGAAGCGGTTGGCCAGGTTGACGAACTTGACCGCGGCCCGGGCGTGCAGGCCGAGCTTGTTGCGGATGGTGACGGTCCTGTCGAGCATGGGGGCTATTTCGTCCGGGACTTGAGCAGGGCGCTGACGAGGTGGATGTTCTTCTTGCCCTGGTCGACGACCTTCTTGGCCACGTCCTTGAGGTTGTTGGCCCGCTGCAGGGAGACGAACTTGATGAGCATCGGCAGGTTGACCCCGGTGATGATCTCGACGGCGCCCTCCTTGAAGAAGCTGAAGCTCAGATTGGAGGGGGTGCCGCCGAACATGTCGGTGAAGATGACGACGCCGCTCTTCTGGTCGACCTTCTTGAGGCTCTGGTTGATCTTCTTCTTGGAGTCCTCGACGTCGTCGTACCAGCCGATGGATATGGCCTCGATGTTGGGGGCCTCGCCCAGGATGATGGTCAGGGCGTTCAGCAGCTCCTCGGCCATCCGGCCGTGGCAGACGATGATGCCTCCGATCATGGTTGTTCGCTCTCGAAGTCCGGCCGCTATTGTATGCTAAAGCCGCTCATTTATAAAGGTCCCGGTGATAAATCCGCACCCCGCAGGCGCCCCCGGCCTTGAGGTGCCGGGCCAGCTCCTCGGCCACGACCACCGACCGGTGCCGGCCCCCGGTGCAGCCGATGCCGATGGCCACCGTCGCCTTGCCCTCCCGGACGAACCGGGGCAGGACGAAATCGACGAAGCGGAAGAGCTCCCGCAGGTACGGCCCCGTCGCCGGCGCGTCCAGGACGTACTTGCGGACGCTGGGCGTCTTGCCGGTCCGCTTCCGCAGCTGGTCGACGTAGAAGGGGTTGGGCAGGAGCCGGGTGTCGAAGACGAGGTCCGATTCGAGCGGCAGGCCGTGCTTGTAGCCGAAGCTGGTCACGGCCACCTGGGCCCGGCTCTTTTTGCGGTTCAGGATGCGCTCGGCGATGAGGTCCTTGAGCTGGTAGTTGTTGAGCCCCGAGGTGTCCAGGACGTCGTCGGCCAGGCGGCGGATGCCCAGGAGCCGCTTGCGCTCGAGCCGGACCCCTTCCAAGATGGGCCGGCGCGGGGCCATCGGGTGCGGCCGGCGGGTCTCGTTGAAGCGCTTGGCCAGGGCCTCGTCGGAGGCCTCCAGGAACACCAGCCGGACCGGCACCCGCTTGCGGATGTCCTTGAAGATGGCCGGGAAGTCCGTCAGGAACCGCGGCTCGCGGATGTCGATGACCATGGCTGTCCGCTCGATCTCGACCTTCTTGCGCAGCCACAGGTCGACGAACTCGGCGATCAGCTTGGCCGGCAGGTTGTCCATGCAGTAGTAGCCGAAGTCCTCGAGGGCCCGGCTGACGACGGTCTTGCCGGATCCCGACAGGCCGGTGACGATGAGAAAGCGGTTGTCCTTGGCGGCGGCCATATCGGCTCCTCTCAGGTCAACACGCGGTCGAGTCGGCGGACGATCTCGTCCGGGGCGCTGTAGCCCTTCTTGCGGAGGATGTGGACCTTGCAGGCCACCTCGATCAGGGTGGCGATGTTCCGTCCGGGGGCCACGGGGATGGCCAATTGGGGCACGCGCCGGCCCAGCAGGGTCAGGTCGTCGCCGGACTTGAGGCCGAGCCGGTCGACCTCGTAGCCGCGCCGCCACTTCTTGAGGCGGATGACCAGGTCGATCCGGGCGCTGCGGGCGATCGAGCGCGGGCCGAAGATGGCCCGGATGTTGATGATGCCCAGGCCGCGGATCTCCATGAAGTTGCGGCTCAAGGGCGGGGCCGTGCCGGCCAGGTCGCCCTTGGGCGTCACCCGGATGCGGACGACGTCGTCGGCGACGAACTGGTGGCCGCGGGCGATGAGCTCCAGGGCGCTCTCGCTCTTGCCGATGCCGCTGTCGCCGAGGATGAGGGTGCCCTGTCCGAAGATCTTCAGGAAGCCGGCCGAGATGGTCGTTTGTTCGGCCGCCTCGGCGGCCCGGCCGGCCGGCCCGTCAGGCACGGGCCTTCTCCTCCTCGGCCCGGAGGGCCTCGATGGCGGCGTCGGCCGTGGTCGCCTTGAGCATCTTCGAGGTCAGGGACCGGGAGCGGCGGACGAGCCCGGCGATGGCGGCCAGGAGCCGCAGGCCGGCCCCGGGATTGTCCTCGGGCGAGACGAGCAGGAAGAAGACGTGCGAGGGCTTGCCGTCCACGGCCTCGAAGGCCACGCCCTCCGGGGACAGGCCGAGGAGCAGGGCCGGCGACTGCAGGCCCTTGGCCCGGCAGTGGGGCACGGCCACGCCCTTGCCGATGGCCGTCGTGCCCAGCTCCTCCCGCTTCAGGAGCTTGTCGAGGAGGGTGCCGTCGAGCGCCGGGCCGTGCACGGCCTCCAGGCGGTCGGACATCTCCCGCAGGACGCCGGCCCGGTCCCGGGACTCCAGGCGCGGCAGGACCAGGCTCTCGTCGAGGAGCGCGTGGATCTTCATCCCTCCCCCTTCGCCGCTCATTCCGGCTCGACCAGGCCGTAGTGGCCGTCCTTGCGGCGGTAGACGGCGGCCCACTCCTGGCTGCCTTCGCGACGGAACAGGAAGACCTCCTTGGCCTTGACGTCGAGCTGGACCAGGGCCTCCTCGACCGACATCGGCTTCAGCGAGAAGAAGCCGGCCCGGACGACCCGCTTCTCCGCCTCCGGCGCCTCCAGGACGGGGGCCAGGGCCTTGCGCTCCCGGCCGCCCCGCCGCTTGCGCTCGCGCCACTTGGCCCGGTCCTTGCGGACCCGCGTCTCGAGCGTGTCGAAGGCCCGGTTGAGCGAGTCCATCATGTCCAGGGTCTCCTCGACCACGACCAGCCCGCGGCCCTTGGCCTGGACGTGGATCTCGGCCTTGGCCCGGCCCTTCTGGGTGCCCAGGATGACGTTGACGTCGAGGACGTCGTCCACCAGGCTCTTCAGCCGGCCCAGGCGCTTCTCGCAGTAGGCCTCGATCTCGGGCGTCAGGGCGGCCTTGCGGGCGGTATAGCGGACGTTCATGTTCTCTCCTCCATGGCGGACTTGCGCTTGCGGATGTGGGACGGCTCGAGGCCGAGCTGGGTCCGGTACTTGGCCACGGTCCGCCGGGCGATGCGCAGGTTCTCCCGGGCCAGCAGCTCGCCGATCTCGATATCGCTCAACGGGTGGTCCCGGTCCTCGCTCTCGACCAGCCTGCGGATGCGGTCCTTGACCAGGAGCGAGGAGACGTCCTCGCCGTAGCTGCCCTGGAGCGATTTGTGGAAGAAGTACTTCAGGGAAAAGACGCCCCGGGGGGTCATCATGAACTTGTTGGCCACGACGCGGCCGACCGTCGACTCATGGACGCCGATCTCCTGGGCGATCTCCATCAGGGTCAGCGGCCGGATGAAGTCCAGGCCCTTCTCGAAGAACTCCTTCTGGCGGTCGACGATGAACTTGGCCACTTTGTAGATGGTCCGGTTCCTCTGGTCGAGGCTGCGCAGGAACCAGAGGGCCTTCTTCAGCCGGTCCTTGAGGAAGCGGTAGGCCTCGGGATCGCCGGCCGAGGCCTTGGCCAGCAGCTGGCGGTAGTAGGGGCTGACGCGGAGGCGCGGCAGGCCCTCGTCGTTGAGGGCGATCGTCCACTCGTCGCCCTCCTTGGACACGACGATGTCGGGAACGACGTAGTTGGTCTTCTCCTCGGTGTACTTGCGGCCGGGGGCCGGGTCGAGGGTCTTGATGAGGTCGATGCGGGTGCGGATCTCGGCCAGCGAGACGCCGAGGACCTTGGCCAGCTGGGCGAAGTCGGACTTTTCGAGGAGGGGCAGCCCTTCGGAGACGATCCGGCGGGCCATCTCGTCCTGGATCTGGAGGTGGTCCATCTGGGCCAGGAGCGCCTCGCGCAGGTCCAGGCTGCCGCAGCCGATGGGATCGAAGGTCTTGATCTTGGCCCGGACGGCCTCGACCTGCTCCGGGGTGGTCCGGTTCAGGCGGGCCAGCTCCTCGACGGTCGAGCTCAAGTAGCCGTCGTCGTTGATGTCGCCGATGATCCGCTCGGCCAGGTCCCGCTCCTCGGCCCCGAAAAAGGTCAGGCCGGCCTGCCAGTTCAGGTGGTCCCAGAGGGACGGGGTCCGCGAGATGGTGTTCTCGAGCGAGACGGCGTCCGGGCGCTCGGTGAAGTGCGGCCGGAAGCCCTCGTCGAGGTATTCCTGGAAGCCGGAGAGGATATTGTCCTCCGGCGCCTCGCCGGCCAGCTTGGGCTCGGTCGATTCGAGGCTCAAGCCCTCGAGGAGGCTGTCGCGGTTCTTGACCCCGGCCTCCTCGGCGGCCACGGTCTCGCTGTCCTTGGCCGCGCCCTCGCGGGCCTCGTCCTCGATCTCGATCATCGGGTTCTGCGACAGCTCCTCGTCGATGACCTCGATGAGCTCGAGGTTGGTCAGGGGCAGGAGCTTGATGGCCTGCTGCAGGGCCGGCGCCAGGACGAGCTTCTGCACCTGCCGCTGGTCGAGCCGCTGTCGAAGCGTCATGATGTGTCCCCGTCCTTATCTAAAGACGAAACTCCCGGCCCAAGTATCTCTGCCGCACGTCTTCGGAGGCCACGATCTCCGCCGGCGTCCCCTCCTTGAGGACCCGTCCGCCCTCGAGAATGTAGGCCCGGTCCGTGATCTCCAGGGCCTCCCGGACGGCGTGGTCCGTCAGGAGGACCCCCAGGCCCTTGTCCCGCAGCCCCCGGATGATGGCCTGGAGGTCGCGCACCGACAGGGGATCGATGCCCGTGAACGGCTCGTCGAGCAGGACGAAATCCGGCTCCATGACCATGGCCCGGGCGATCTCCAGGCGCCTCCGCTCGCCGCCGGACAGGGTCAGGGCCCGGGCCCCGGCCAGCTTCTCCAGGCCGTATTCCTCCAGCGCCGCGCTCACCCGGGCGGACCGGCCGGCGGCGGTCGAGGGCCGGGTCTCCAGAACGGCCATCAGGTTCTCGGCCACGGTCAGCTTCCGGAAGGCCGACGGCTCCTGCGGCAGGAGGACCAGGCCCCGGCGCGCCCGCAGGTACATCGGCAGCCCGGTGATGTCCCGGTCGCACAGAAGGACCCGGCCGCCGTCCTCGGGGACCAGGCCCAGGATCATGGAGAAGGTGGTCGTCTTCCCGGCGCCGTTGGGCCCCAGAAGGCCGACGATCTCGCCGGCCTCGACCCGGACCGAGACCTTGTCGACGACCTTCTTGAGCCCGTAGCTTTTCTCGAGGTCAACCGCTTTCAGGGAACCCTTCATGGCTCACGATCTGATGACGGTCGTCGCTCTTTCCGGCCCCTCATTCTCGACAAAAATCTTATCATCGGCCAGATCGAAAGTCAATTTGGCCCCCCTGGCGGAGCCACCCTGTCCGTCGGTCAGGACGGGCCGGCCCGTCAGGGAGAGGCGGCGCGTCGCGGCGCTGTAGGACGCGGCCTCGGACCGCCCTTCGTAGCGGTCCTTGGACACGACGACGCCGGTCGAGGCCGCCAGGGATTCGAGGCCCGCGCCGTCCGGGCCGAGGACGAAGGCGACCGTCGCCGCCTCCAGCCGGGCCGGCGGCAGCAGGACATGGGCCCGGCCGGTGAGAACGAGCGTCCGGCCGTTCGGCCGGAAGACGAGCTCCCCGCCCCCCGCCTCGATCCGCCGGCCGGGCGCGTCGCCCGCTTCGGCCTCGGTCAGGACGGCCGTGATGCCGCCCCGGCCGCGCAGCTCGGCGCCGTTTTCGGACAGGGACAGCTCGCGGGCGGTCAGGACGTCGTCGTTCTGTCCGGCCCGGACGAGCCCGTCGGAAGCGGCGGTCCAGGCGCCGCCGCTGAACGTCAACCGGTCGCAGGACAGGGCGACATCGTTCCGGGCCGAGAACAGGCCGGCCGGAACGGCGCCGCCGCCGGCCTTGAGCGCGCAGAGAACGCCGCCCGCGGCCTCGAGCTCGTCCGGCCCCGGGCCCAGCCGGATCGCGGCCGCCTCGATGCGGGCCGCGGCCGAATCGGCCCGGGCCGGCCGGCCGGGGCCCCCGGCCACCCGCACGGTGTCGGCGCCGCCGTCGAAGTCCGCCGAGCCGCCCTCCAGCGTCCGGGCCGCACCCTGCGGCGCGGCGGATTCCATCCGGACCCCCTCGGAGGCCGACCAGCCCGTCCAGCGGCCGCCGGCGTCGAACGCGGCCGTCAAGGCCGGCGCGCGGACGGAGATCGTGCCGGACCGGCCCCGGTCGACGGTCAGGGCGGTCCCGCCGGACGCCCGGACGGACCGCGGCGCGGGAGAGCCGGGGCCGAGGTCGATCTCGATCGTCTCCGCGGCCATCTCGCCGCCGGCGGCGCCGTCCCCGCCGCGGAAATCGGCCCGGGCCGCCCCCTCGAAGCGGACGGACTCGAAACCCGACTCGTCGGCCGCGGCGGCGAAGGAAGCGCCCGCGGCCGCGGCCCGGAAGCGGGCCGTCTCGACGATCACCCGGCCGTCCATCCGGCCGCGCCGGCCGCGGCGATCGTAGACGAGCGCGTCTCCGGAAGCGTTCAGTCCCTCCCCGCCAGGGCCGCCGGCTGCCAGCTCGGCCCGGAAGCCGCCGCCGAGCCGGACCTCGTCCGCGGCCGCCGCGTAGCGGACGGTCCCGGCCCGTCCGGTCATGGACCTCGAGGAGAAGCGGCCGCCCGAAGCCGTCTCGAAGATCTCCGTCTCGCGGTCGTAGTCGAAGGCATCGCCTTCGAGGACGAGGCCGCCGGCCTCGACCCGGACGCGGCCGGCCACGGTGAAGCGCAGCGAGCCCGCGTCGTAGGCGACCTCGTCGGCCGTGAGACGGGCGACGGTCTCCCCGGCCGGGCCCAGGCTGGCGATCTCCACGGCCCCCGTCAGGTGCTGGCGGCCGTCCGGGCCGCGGAAGAAGCGGTCGCCGCGCACGTCGGCCACGGGGCGCCCGTCCTTGTACTCCTGGTAGCGGACCCGCTCCTGGCGGCCGTCGACCCGGCCCTCGGGCGGCGGCCCGGCCGGGGCGGCCGCGGGGCCGGCCCGGCGGCCGGCCAGCCGGAAGACGACCGCCGCGGCGACGGCGAGGAGCACGACCGCCGCCGCGATGGCGGCGAGCCTCACCGGCGCCGACGCTCGTTGCGCGCTCATGGATCAGACCCTAAGGTCTTCGATGGACAGGTTCGTTTTCGGGACGCCCAGGTACTCCGAGGTCATCAGGGTGAAGGCCAGGCTGACCCGGCTGCCGCGCTTCAGGACGTGGCGGTATTCGGCCTTGTCCCAGCCCAGGACTTCGAGGACCCGGCCGCCCTGCTTGCCCAGGAACTTCAGGTGCTTGGCCTTGAGGACCTGGGGCTCGCTCACGACCTCGACGTCGTCGGCCATGAACGTCGGCTTGGGATTGCCGACGCCGAAGGGCACCAGCAGGGCGTAGACGGACATGAAGCGCTCGTCGACGGCCGCGAAGTCGAGCGGCGCGTCGATCTTGAGCTTCTTCTTCAGGCTGTCCTCGGCGATGGCGGCGTCGGCCAGCGGGTTCAGGGCGGCCTTGAAGGCGGCCATGTCCGCCGTGGGCAGGGTGCAGCCGACGGCCAGGCGGTGCCCGCCGTAGCTCGTGAAGCGCTCCTTGCACTTCTCCAGGAGGTCGATGAGCGGCACGTCGGAGATGCTCCGGCCCGAGCCGTGGGCGTGGCCGTTCTCGTAGTGGAACAGGATGACCGGCCGGTTGAAGCGGTCCTTGAGCTTGGAGGCGACGATGCCGATGACGCCGCGGTGCCAATCCGGGCTGCCGAGGACGAGGCACTTGTACTTGCGGTCGAGCCCCCGCTCCTCGATCCGGGCCGCGGCCTCGGTGAAGATCTTCTCCTCGGTCTTCTGGCGCCGGCTGTTGAGCTCGTCGAGCTTCTGGACCAGGGCCAGGGCCTCGGCCGGGTCCTCGGAGAAGAACAGCTTGACGGCCAGGTCGGTCATGCCCATGCGGCCGGCGGCGTTGATGCGGGGGCCGATGCGGAAGCCGAGGTCGCCCTCGGAGATGGTCCGGCCGCCGAGGCCGCTGGCCTCGATGAGCAGGCGCAGGCCCGTGTTGGAGACGTCGCGCAGGCCCTTGAGGCCCTGCTTGACGAAGAGGCGGTTCTCGCCCTTGAGCTCGGCCACGTCGGCCACCGTGCCGATGGAGACGAGCTTCATGTAGTGGGCCAGCCCCGTGTCGCGTCCGGCCTTGGCCAGCAGGGCCTGGATGAGCTTGAACGCGACGCCGACGCCGGCCAGGCCCGGGAAAGGATAGCCGGAGTCCGGCAGGATGGGATCGAGCACGGCCACGGCGTCGGGCAGGGTCTCGCCGGGCCGGTGATGGTCGGTGATGATGACGTCGACGCCCTGTTCCCGGGCCCGGGCGACGAACTCGACCGACTTGATGCCGCAGTCGACGCTGATGACCAGGGTCGCGCCCCGCTCGACGGGGATGCGGACGTGCTCGTCCTTGATGCCGTAGCCGTCGGTCAGGCGCTCGGGGATGAAATAGTCGACCTTGGCCCCGAGCGTGGTCAGGGCCTTCTTGAGCATGACCGTCGACAGCACGCCGTCGACGTCGTAATCGCCGAAGATCAGGATGGTCTCGCCGCGCTCGATGGCCCGCCCGACGCGGGCCACGGCCTTGTCCATGCCCTTCATCAGGTAGGGGTCATGGAGCTTCCTAGCATCGCCGAACAGGAACTCCCGGGCCGCCTCCTCGGTCGTGATCTTGCGGTTGACGAGCACGCGGGCCAAGGCCGGCGGGATGTCCAGGGCCCGGGCCAAGGCGTCGGCTTCGGCGCTCGGCGGTCGGACCTGCCAGACGGACCCGTTCATGGTGCCAACACTCTAGCATATTCACCGGCCCCGCTCAACCGCGGCCATTGACAATTAAACGATTGATAAATAAAATGTTAAGACCATGTTCGCCGGCCTCAAGGAAAAACTGGCCCGGACCCGCGACGCCTTCCGCAAGGTCGGCGACCTGTTCCGCAGCGGCCAGCCTCGCGACGAGATCCTGGAAGGCCTCGAAGAGGCGCTCATCCGGGCCGACGTCGGCGTGAAGGCCACCGAGAGGGTCGTCCGGGCCCTGAAGGCCAGGACCGGCAAGACCGAGGACCAGGCCGGGCTCGAGGCCGCGCTCAAGGACGAGCTGACGGCCCTCCTCTCCCCCGCCGGCGGGAAGCCCGCCGCGGAGGAGGGACCGCTCGTCATCCTCATGGTCGGCGTCAACGGCGGCGGCAAGACGACCTCCGCGGCCAAGCTGGCCGCCCGCTACAAGCGCGACGGCCGCAAGGTCGTCTTCGCGGCCGCCGACACCTTCCGGGCCGCGGCCCAGGAACAATTGGCGATCTGGGGCAAGCGGCTGAACGTCCCGGTCGTCCGCGGCTCGTACGGCGCCGATCCGGCCGCCGTTGTCTTCGACGCGGCCCGGTCGTTCCAGGCCCAGCAGGGCGACGTGCTCCTCGTCGACACGGCCGGCCGCATCCACACCAACGCCAACCTCATGGCCGAGCTAGAGAAGGTCCGGCGCGTCGTCGTCCGCGAGCTGCCGGGGGCCTGCGTCGAATCCCTGCTCGTCCTGGATGCCACGGTCGGCCAGAACGCCGTCCTGCAGGCCCGCGAGTTCATGAAGTTCTCGGGCCTGACCGGCATCTTCCTGACCAAGATCGACGGCACGGCCAAGGGCGGCGCGGCCATCGCCGTCGCCGCCGAGCTCGGCCTGCCCATCCGCTACCTCGGCCTGGGCGAGGGCGAGGACGACATGGCCGATTTTTCGGCCCGCGAGTTCGTGGAGGCGCTCCTCTCATGACGCCGGACCGGGACCGGGCCTGGATGGAGATGGCCTACGGCCTGGCCGAGAAGGCCCGCGGCCGGACCAGCCCCAACCCGCTCGTCGGGGCGGTCGTCGTCCGCGACGGCCGGGTCATCGGCCACGGCTTCCACGAGGGGCCCGGGCGCCCGCACGCCGAGATCGTCGCCTTGGGCCGGGCCGGCCGCCGGGCCCGCGGGGCGACCCTCTATCTGACCCTCGAGCCCTGCGTCCACTGGGGCCGCACCCCGCCCTGCGTCGAAACGGTCGTGGCGGCCGGGCTGGCCCGGGTGGTCGTCTCGGCCGTCGATCCCAATCCGCTGGTCCGGACGAAAGGCCTGCGCCGGCTCCGGGAGGCGGGCCTGGCCGTCGACGTCGGGATGTTGGCGGAAAGGAACGCCGCGCTCAACGAGGTCCACGCCAAGTTCATCGTCCGCCGGGCGCCGTTCGTCACGCTCAAGGCGGCCCTGACGCTCGACGGCAAGATCGCCTGCCGCACCGGCGACTCCAAGTGGATCTCGTCGGCGGCGACGCGCGACTACGTCCACCTCCTCCGCGGCGAGCAGGACGCCCTCATGATCGGCTCCGGCACCCTTCTCGCCGACGACCCGCTCCTGACGGTGCGCCATCCGGCCTGGCCGGGGAAGACGATCGTCCGCGTCGTTCTCGACTCGCGCCTGCGCTTCCCGGCCGCGGCGCAGATGCTGACGACCCTCGATCGCGGCCCCGTCCTCGTTCTCGCCGGCCGCGCCGCGCCGGCGGAACGGGCCCGGGCCCTCGAGGCCCGCGGGGCCGAGGTCCTCCGCCCGCCGGACGGCGCCGCGGCCTGGTCGCTCGCAAGCGCGCTGGCCGAGCTCGGCCGCCGCGAGATCGCCGCCCTTCTCGTCGAGGGCGGCAGCCGGCTCTTCACCTCCTTCATCGAGGAGAAGCGGGCGGACAAGGCCGTCCTGACCTTCGCCCCCATCCTGGCCGGCGGCGCCGCCGCTCCCGGCCTCGTCGGCGGCCGGGGGGCCGGCGCGATCGCCCAGGCCGTGCCCCTCAAACGCGCCCGGACGTTCGCGGTCGGCGGCGACATCATCGTGGAGGGATCCTTCTGATGTTCACCGGCATCATCTCGCACCGGGGCCGGTCCGCCGGCTTCCGCCGCGGCCGCTCGAAGCTGGCCGTCGAGGCGCCGGGCCTGGCCGCCAAGGTGGCCCCCGGCGGCAGCGTCGCCGTCAACGGCGTCTGCCTGACCCTGGCCGGGGCCGAACGGGACACGGTCCTGTTCGACGTCTCCCGGGAGACCCTGTCCCGGTCCACGCTGGGCGCGCTCCGGCCGGGCGACCCCCTCAACCTGGAGCTGCCGCTGACCCTGGCCGACCCGCTCGGCGGGCATCTCGTCAGCGGCCACGTCGACGCCACGGGCCGGGTCCTGCGCTCGGTCTCCCGGCTGCCAGGCCGGCGCCTGGCCGTCGCCTACCCGGCCGCGCTCCGGCCGTTCCTCGTGGAGAAGGGCTCGGTCGCCGTCGACGGCGTCAGCCTGACCGTGGCCTCGCTCACGCCCCAGTCCTTCGAGGTCGAGCTCGTCCCGGCCACCCTGGCCACGACCAATCTGGGCGGCCTGCGGCCGGGGGCCAAGGTCAATCTCGAGTGTGACATGGTCGGCAAATACGTGTATAATTCCGTGTCCCGAGGACACCGAGCGGGCTGACATAGTCTCTTCCACTCCCATGACCGAAGAACCGAAAAGCGTTTCCGTCGAGGCTGCCCTGGAGGCGGTCCGGGCCGGCCGGATCATCATCATCGTCGACGACGAGGACCGCGAGAACGAGGGCGACTTCATGGTCGCCGCCGAGAAGACCACCCCGGAGATCGTCAACTTCATGGCCCGCCACGGCCGCGGCCTGATCTGCCTGCCCCTGACCCGGGAGCGGCTCGAGGCGCTGCAGCTGCCGCTCATGGTCAGCGAGAACACGGCCCGTTTCCAGACCGCGTTCACCGTGTCCGTCGACGCCAAGAAGGGCGTGACGACGGGCATCTCGGCCCCCGACCGGGCCCGGACCATCCTGGCGGCCATCGACCCGGCCACCCGGCCGGAGGACCTGGCCCGGCCCGGCCATGTCTTCCCGCTCCAGGCCGTCGAAGGCGGCGTCCTGTCCCGGGCCGGCCAGACCGAAGCCTCGGTGGACCTGGCCCGCATGGCCGGGCTCATCCCGGCCGCGGTCATCTGCGAGGTCATGAACGAGGACGGCACCATGGCCCGCCGGCCCGAGCTCGACGAGGTCAGTCGGCGCTTCAACATCCCCATCCTGACCATCGCCGAGCTCATCCGCTACCGCGTCCGCCACGAGACGCTCGTCCGCAAGCTGACCGAGACCGACCTGCCGACGGCCCACGGCCATTTCCGCCTCCACGTCTACGAGGACGTCATCCGCGGCGAGCACCACGTCGCCCTGGTCAAGGGCGCCGTCGACGACGGCCAGCCGGTGCTCGTCCGGGCCCACTCGCAATGCCTGACCGGGGACGTCTTCGGCTCGGCCCGCTGCGACTGCGGCGACCAGCTCCATCGGGCCATGGAGATGATCGAGAAGGAGGGCCGGGGCGTCGTCCTGTACATGCTCAACCACGAGGGCCGGGGCATCGGCCTGGCCAACAAGATCCGGGCCTACGCCATGCAGGACCAGGGCGCCGACACGGTCGAGGCCAACCGCAAGCTCGGCTTCCCGCCCGACCAGCGCGACTACGGCATCGGGGCCCAGATCCTGGTCGCCCTCGGCGTCCGCCGGCTGCGCCTGATCACCAACAACCCGCGCAAGTTCGTCGGCCTGGCCGGCTACGGCCTGGAGATCGCCGAGCGCGTGCCCCTCGAGGTCGCGCCCAACGCCTGCAACGCGCGCTACCTGAAGACCAAGAAAGAGAAGATGGGCCACATCCTGGACCTGGTCTGAGGATGGACGAACTTCGCGCCCCCGAAGACTCCCCGCTCTCGCCCGTCTGCCGGGCCTTCCTCCGCAAGCTCGGCGCCACCCCCGACAAGGCCCGGCGCCGGCGCATCCTGTCGGCCTGCGGCAAGGTGTCCCGGCCCTGGTCCGAGGAGCTGCTCTGGGAGTCGCTGGCCGACCCGAACGAGTCCGTGCGCGACCAGGTCGTCCTGGCCCTCTGCGCCCGGCCGGCCCTCGATCCCGGCCGGGCCCAGCGCCGCCTCCGCCTGCCGCCCTGGTACGCCCGCAGCGCCGCCCTGGCCGTGATCGGGCGGCGGCGCCTGCGCGAGGCCCTGCCGGGGGTCGGGCTGGCCGTCGGCGACGCCAACGCGGAGGTCCGCCGGGCGGCGGCGCAGGCCTTGGGGCGGATTGGCGGCGAAGAGGCGGTCCGGCTCCTGGTGCGGCTGAAGAAGGACGCCAATCCCTACGTCCGGACGGCCGCGGAAGAGGCCATCGCCCTGACGAGCGGCGTGCGCTTCAGCTGATCGCGCCGGCCGGCGGGAGGCCCCGGCCCGCGCCGGGGCGCGATTCCAGGACGAACGTCACCGGGCCGTCGTTGACGATGTGGACCTCCATCATCGCCTGGAAGACGCCCGTCTCGACGGCCACGCCGAGGGCCCGGACGGCCCCGACGAAGTGATCGAACAGGGCGGCCGCCCGGCCCGGCTCCTCGGCCCCGTCGAAGCTCGGACGGCGGCCCTTGCGCACCGAGCCGGCCAGGGTGAACTGGGAGACGGCCAGGACCCGGCCCCCGGTCTCGGCCAGGGACAGGTTCATCTTGCCCTGGTCGTCGGGGAAGATGCGCAGCTCGACGCACTTGCGGGCCAGGGCTTCGGCGTCGGCCTCGCCGTCGCCTTTCTCGACGCCGACGAGCAGGCACAGGCCGCGGCCGATCCGGCCGGCGGTCCGGCCCTCGACGTCGACCCGGGCCTCCCGGACCCGCTGGAGCACGATCTTCACGGTCCGCCTCGCCGTCCGCCGGGGCCCGGAAAGAGGCCTTTCCCGCCCGGCGGGCGTTTGACTTTAGGGCCCCGATATTCTATCATAGGCGACTCTAAAGAGGAGACAACGATGGCCCGTCACAAATCCGCGATACGGCAGCACCGCCGCAGCCTGCGCCGCAAGTCCGTCAACACCCGCAACAAGTCCGCCCTGCGCACCCAGATGCGCCGGATCCGCGAGACCATCGCCGACCAGGACCGCGAGGCCGCGGCCAAGATGCTGCCCGGGGTCTTCAAGGCCATCGACACGGCCGTCAAGAAGGGGTCCATCAAGAAGAACACCGGCAGCCGCTACAAATCGCGGTTGAGCCGGCAGATCGTCCAGCTCGCCGCTACTCCGTCGAAATAAGCCCCCGCTTCCGGCGGGCCAGGCAGAATTCCTTCAGGAAGGCCTCGAAGAGCACTTTTTCGCCCGCGTCCTTCGAGCCCGTGTTCTTGAGCGTCCAGTCCAGCTGGCGGAGCTTGCGCAGCAGGCCGTTGAGCTCCGACGCGGTCAGCCCCTCCACCACGCCGAAGAAATCCTCGTATTTGCGCCGGTACAGGTCGCCGAAGTTCCTCGAGATGTAGGGGAAGAAGGCCTGGAAGATCTCGTCCTTGGTCCGGCTCTTCTCCCGCAGCCAGGTCTGGGCGGCCAGGACGCTGCGGAGAAAGGCGGCCAGACGGCCCAGGATGACCTCCGACCTCTCGCCCTCGGCGAAGAGGTCGCCCAGGATGGCCGCCCCCTTGGCGAAATCGGCCGCCGCCAGGGCGTCGTCGAGCTCGTAGGCCTGGAAGCTGCGCTGGCCGGCCGTGGCCTGGTCGACGTCCTCCTCGGCGATGCCCTTCTTGTCCCCGACATAGACGGCCAGCTTCTCGACCTCGTTCATCATCAGCCGGAGGTCCTGGCCGAGCAGCTCGAACAGGCGGCGGCGGGCCCCGTCGGAGAGCGTCTTGCCGAGCGCGCGGGCCTTCTCGTCGGCCCGCTGCATCAGCCGGTACTCGGTCAGGCGCTTCATCTCCGTGACCGACACGGCCGACTTCGGCAGGGACTGGAAGAAGCGGACGAAGGCGTCGTCGCGGCGCACCGCGCCGGCCCGCACGACCACGACGACCGTCCGGGGCGGCGGGTCGGCGAAGTACTCCTTGAGGATCTTCTGGTCCAGCGCGGACAGGAACTTCACGCCCCGGCCTTCGGCGCCCTCGGCGCCGCCCCCGCCCCCGGCCGCCTTGCGCTCGGGCACGCGGACGAGCAGGGCCCGCCAGGGCTCGAACAGGAACGGGGCGGTCCGGGCGGCGTCGACGACGTCCCGCCACTTGGCCTCGTCGAGGTCGAAGCGGGTCAGGTGGAACTCCCCGCCCGAGGCGCCGGCGAGCGCGCGCTCGAGGTCGGCCAGGAACTCCTCGGCGATGTAGTCCTCCTCGCCGAAGAAGAGGTAGCCGGCGAGCAGCGTCTCCGGGCGCGGGCCGCCGGCGGCCGGGCCGGCCACGCTAGAACCCCTCGAGGATGCTGACGATCAGGCTGCGGGCGAACTTCTCGGCGATCTTGTCGAGGGCCTCGGTCTGGACGTCCTCGAAGCTCGAGCCGGGGGGCACGTCGTACTCCTGCTGGTAGACGAAACCGGGGTTGGAGAACAGCGGCTCGGCCGAGGTCCGGTCCTTGAGCGTGACCCGCGCCGTCACGGTGATGTTGTACTTGTCGGCCTCGGTCTCGCCGCTGAAGCCGATGGGGCTGGCCAGGAAGCTGGTGATCTCGCCCTCGAGCACGGCGTCGGCCGCGGCCGGATCGTCGCCGATCCGGACCTTGCCCCGGGCGACCAGCTCGTTGATGACGGCCCGGGTCAGCTTGACGTCCAGCTCGTAGCGGGTCGTCTGGTTCTTGAACATGGGCACGCTCATGGTCTTGATCCGGGGCGGCAGCGACGAGCCCGTGCCGCGGAGGCGGTAGCCGCAGCCGGCGGCGGCCAGCCCGCAGGCCAGGAGGACGCCGGCGGCCCGGGCCCGGCGGCGATCGGTCGGTCCGTTCATGTTCGAGGCGCTCCGGCGGGGCCTGCCGCCCCGTCAGCCGACGATATTGACGAGCTTGTCCTTGACCGTGATGACCTTGCGGGGCGGCCGGCCGCCGAGCGCCGTCTGGACCTTGGGCAGGGCCAGGGCGGCGGCCTCGAGCTCGGCCTCCGGCGTGCCGGGGACGGCCTCCAGCCGGTCCCGGACCTTGCCGTTGACCTGGACGACGACCGTGGCCATCTCCTCGCGGGCCAGGGCCGGGTCGAAGACCGGCCAGCCCGAGAGCATGAGCAGGCCGGCGTGGCCGGTCCGCTCCCAGAGCTCCTCGGCCAGGTGCGGGGCGAAGGGCGACAGCAGCCGGACCATGGCCTCAAGGGCCAGCCGCAGCGCGGCCCGGCCGGCCGGGGTCTCGCGCAGGGCCTCCCGCTCCTTGCGGGTCTGGTTGTAGAGCTCCATGATGGAGCTGATGGCCGTGTTGAGATGGAAGCGGACGGCGATGTCGTCCGTCACCTTGCGGATGGTCTGGTGGACCTTGCGGACCAGCCCCGAGGACGGATCGAGGGCCGCGGCCGGGCCGTCGAAGACGTCCAGGTCCTCGAGGACGAGGGACCAGATCCGGACGAGGAAGCGGTAACAGCCCTCGAGGCCGTCCTCCGACCAGGCGAACTCCTTGTCCGGCGGCGAGGCGAACAGGATGAACACCCGCATGGCGTCGGCCCCGTAGCGCTGGAAGATCTCGTCGGGGTCGACGATGTTGCCCTTGGACTTGGACATGGCCGAGCCGTCCTTGGTCACCATGCCCTGGGCCAGGTAGTGCGGGAAGGGCTCCGAGACGTCGGTCATCCCGAGATCGCGGAGGACCTTGGTGAAGAAGCGCGAGTAGATGAGGTGCAGGATGGCGTGCTCGACGCCGCCGATGTAGAGGTCGACCGGCAGCCAGGCCTTGGCCTCCTCGGGCCGGAAGGGCAGCGCCGTCTCGCGGGGCGAGCAGTAGCGGAAGAAGTACCAGGACGAATCGACGAAGGTGTCCATGGTGTCGGTCTCGCGGCGGGCCGGGCCGCCGCAGGTCGGGCAGGTCGTGCGGACGAAGCTCTCCAGGCGTTCGAGCGGCGAGCCCTCCTCGCCGGTCAGCTTGACGTCGAAGGGCAGCTCGACGGGCAGGTCCTTGTCGGGGACGCCGACGACGCCGCAATGGTCGCAATAAATGACGGGGATGGGGGTGCCCCAGTAGCGCTGGCGGGAGATGCCCCAGTCGCGCAGCCGGAAGATGGTGCTGCGCCGGCCGAAGCCCTTCGCCTCGGCGTAGGCGCCCATCTCGTCCATGGCCTTGTCCGACGGCAGGCCGTCGAACGGGCCCGAGTTGACCAACACCCCGGCCGCCTCGCTGACCTCGGCGGGCTCGCCGTCGTATCTATCGCCCGCCTTGCCGGCCGGGGCGATGACCGTCCGGATGGGGATGTGATAGGTCTTGGCGAACTCGAAGTCGCGGGCGTCGTGGGCCGGGACGCCCATGATGGCCCCCGTGCCGTAGTCCATGAGGACGTAGTTGGCGATCCAGACCGGGATGCGCTCGCCGGTGAACGGGTTGACGGCGCGCTTGCCGGTGTCGACGCCGTCCTTCTCGGTCTCGCCGACGTCGCGGCGCTGGCGCATCGCGGCCGCCGTGCGGGCCACCCAGGCCCCGAGCTCCTTCTCGCGCGGCCCGGCGATGAGGTCGGGCACGATGGGGTGCTCGGCCGAGACGACCAGGAACGTGGCCCCGTAGATGGTGTCGATGCGGGTGGTGAAGACCTCGATCGTCTTCGCGGCGCCGTCCAGGCCGAAGCGGACGTGGGCGCCGGTGCTCTTGCCGATCCAGTTCTTCTGCATCTCCAGGACGTGGGCCGGCCACTTGCCGAGGGCGGCGTGGCCGGAGAGGAGCTCGTCGGCGTAGGCCGTGATCTTCAGGAACCACTGCTCCATCTTCTTCTGCGTCACCGGCGTTTCGCAGCGCCAGCAGCCGCCGCCGACGACCTGTTCGTTGGCCAGGACGGTCCGGCACTGCGAGCACCAGTTGACCCAGCTCTCCTTGCGGAAGGCCAGGCCGCGCTCGAGCATGCGCAGGAAGATCCACTGGTTCCATTTGTAATACTCGGGCAGGCAGGTGTTGACCTCCCGGTCCCAGTCGTAGCTGATGCCCAGGCGCTTGAGCTGGGTGCGCATGTGGGCGACGTTGTCCAGGGTCCAGGTCTGCGGATGGGTGCCGTGCTTGATGGCCGCGTTCTCGGCCGGCATGCCCAGGGCGTCCCAGCCGATGGGGTGCAGGACGCTGGCCCCGGTCATGCGCTTCTGGCGGGCGATGACGTCGCCGATGGAGTAGTTGCGGACGTGGCCCATGTGGATGCGGCCGGAGGGATAGGGGTACATTTCCAGGCAGTAGAACTTCGGCCGGGCGGGGTCGGCGACGGCCCGGAACGCCCGGCCTTCCTCCCAGGCCCGCTGCCATTTGGCCTCGATCGCGGCAAAGTCGTAGGTCTCGCTCATGGTCCTTTAATCCTCTGGAGAACGGGTTTTTCATCTTAGTTTCATTCCCCCCTCAAGTCAAGAAAGTCCCCGGCCGGCTCCTTTACCGGCGTCACCCCCCGGCCGTGCTCGCCGCTCCAAAGCGCTCTTCGGCATCAGCGGCTCCGCGCGGGCGGGGGGCCCCCCGCCGCCCGCGTCACCGGCCGGAAGGGCTTGTTTTGAATGGGGAGGTCGGGGCCGGGGGCAGGGCACCAAGGCAATTGGCAGGGGCATGGAATTCGCTAAGATGAATGGCTATACTGGGGGCGCGGAACGGCCATGAGCTTGCTCGAGATCGAAAACCTGTCGGCCGGATATGACGGCCGGGACGTCATCCACGACATCTCGCTCACGGTCGAGCCGGGGGAGTTCGTGGCCGTCCTGGGCCGGAACGGCTCGGGCAAGAGCACCCTGATCAAGGCCGTCCAGAACCTCCTCGGCCGGGTCCGGGGACGGGTCCGCTGCGGCGGGGAGGACGTCGCCCGCCTGGGCCCGCGGCGGCTGGCGGCCCTCATCGCCTACGTCCCCCAGATGGCCGAGCCGGCCTTCGAATACGCCGTCGAGGACATCGTCCTGATGGGCCGCTTCGCGCGCCAGGGCCGGCTCGAGAAGGCCTCGGCCGAGGACCGGGCCGCGGTCGACGCGGCCACCCGGGCCGCCGACATCGAGGCCCTGCGCGGCCAGAGCCTGTCCCAATTGAGCGGCGGCGAGCGCCAGCGGGTCTTCATCGCCCGGGCCCTGGCCCAGGACGCGCCGCTGCTCCTGCTCGACGAGCCGAGCAGCCATCTCGACATCGCCTACCAGGCCGGTATCTACGGCCTCCTCGCCCGTCTGCGAAAGGACCAGTCCAAGGCCGTCGTCGTCGCCGAGCACAACATCAACCTGGCCGCGGCCCACGCCGGCCGCCTGGTCTTCCTCAAGGACGGCGCCGTGGCCGTCGAGGGGACGCCGCGGCAGACGGTCACGGCCGCGAACATCCGGGCCGTCTTCGGCGCCGACGTCGACATCCGCGAGAACGCCCGCAGCGGCCTGCCCGAGATCTCCCTGGCCGGCGCGGAGAAGCGGTCGTGAAGAAGCGGGCGGCCGAACTCGGGGCCGAGATCGGGGCCGACATCGGGGACATGTACCGAAGGTACGTGTCCCCATTCGCGGAGATCGGGCGGGAGATCGGGGAGATCGGGGACATGTACCGGAGGTACGTGTCCCCCTTCGTGCGAAGGTACGTGTCCCCAGTCCTGCTGCCGATCGTGCTGACCGCGGTGATGCTGCCGGGAGGGCACGCGCCCGCCCTTCGGGGACACGTACCTTCGGTACATGTCCCCTACTCGCGCGCACTCTATTCGCGAGCAATCCACGCCCCCTTTTCGCGCGCGATCCGGGCTTCCGGCCCGGTCCCGCTTAGAACGGCCGTCATCCCGCAGGTCATCAAGGACGACCTCGGCCGCCCCTTCCCGCTGCCCGCGGCGGCGCCCGCCCGCATCGTTTCCCTGGCCCCCAACATCACCGAGATCCTGTTCGCCCTCGGCCTCGGCCCGCGGATCGCGGGTCTGACCCGCTTCTGCGACTACCCGCCGGAAACGGCCGCCCTCCGCAAGATCGGCGGCCTGGTCGATCCCAACATCGAGATCGTCCGCTCGCTCGATCCCGACCTCGTCGTCGCCTACCGCGGCAACCCGCTGCGGCTGGTCGAGCGCATGGGCCGGCTGGGCCTGCCCGTCTTCGTGCTCGACATCGGCCGGGGCCTCGAGGACCTGCCGCCGCTCGTCGAGCGAATCGGCCGGGTGACCCGGACGGAGGCCCGGGCCGCCGAGCTGGCCGGCGGGCTGCGGGACCGCCTGGCCGCCGTGGACGCCGCCCTGCGCGGCGCCGCGTCCCGGCCCAAGGTCTTCGTCCTCCTCTACGGCCAGGGGCTATGGACCTGCGGCGGCGAGAGCTACGTCGACGACCTCATCGCCCGGGCCGGCGGGACCAACGTCGCTTCGGCCCTGCCGAAGAAGTGGGTCCTCTACACCCGCGAGCGCATCATCCGCGACGATCCCGACGTCGTCTTCATCCTGGCCCGGACCGAGGCCGACTTCGCGGCCGGCCGCGAGCGGCTGGTCCGCATGCCCGGGCTGGCCGGCGTGACGGCGGTCCGGACCGGGCGGATCCACGAGCTCGACGAAAACGCCGCCAGCCGGTTCGGGCCGCGCCTCGTCGACGTCCTGGCCCGCATGGCCGCGTTCCTCCATCCCGACCGGTTCGGAGGTCCGGCGTGAGCGCCCGGTCCGGGCGGCGGCTGTTCTGGGCCGCGGCCCTGTTCTTGTGCCTGGCGGGATTCCTGATCTCCATCCTGACCGGCCCGGTCAAGACGACGCCGGCGGACCTGGTCCGCTTCCTGCGGGCCCCCGACGCCGTCCACGCGGCGATCTTCATCGATCTCCGCCTGGCCCGGGCGGTCCTGGCCTTCCTCGTCGGGGCGGCCCTGGCCTTGTCGGGCGCCATCCTCCAGGGCTATTTCCGCAACCCGATGGCCGATCCTTTCGTGGTCGGCGTGTCGTCGGGCGCGTCGCTCGGCGCCGTGCTGGCGACGCTTGTCGGCTTCCAGGCCGCCGCCTTCGGGTTCAGCGGCCCCGGCCTGCTCGCCTTCGCCGCCGGGCTGGGCATCGTCTCGCTGGTTTACCTCCTGTCCCTGCGGCGCGGCGGCTTCAAGGTCGAGACCCTGCTGCTGACCGGCATCGCCGCCGGGGCCCTGGCCTCGGCCCTGACGTCGTTCCTCCTGTTCATGCGCTCGGATTCCTACGACCAGGCCGTCTTCTGGCTCCTGGGCAGCTTCCAGCTGGCCGAATGGAGCCAGGCGGCCACGATCGCCCCGTGGGTCGCGCTTTGCCTGGCCGCCGCGCTCTGGCTGGCCCGGGACATGGACCTGCTGGCCCTGGGCGACGAAACGGCCCAGGCCCTGGGCAGCCCGGTGCGGCGCGTCCGCAAGGTCTTTCTGGCCATGTCGGCCCTGCTGGCCTCGCTGGCCGTGGCGGTGAGCGGCATCATCGGCTTCGTCGGGCTGGTGGTGCCGCACTGGGTCCGCATCCTCATCGGGCCGGGCCATCGCCGGCTCTTCGCCGCTTCCGCGCTGGCCGGCGGCACCTTCCTTCTCTACTGCGACCTCCTGGCCCGCAACCTGCTCGCCGCCGAGCTGCCGATCGGGGTCATCACCGCCGCCGTCGGCGCGCCCTTCTTCCTCTATCTTCTCCACAAAAAGCGCTAACCGGCACGGCCGGGCGGGACTCTTGCCGAGAGCATGCGGATCAGCGGAGCTCGCAGATCCGGGGACACGTCCCGAAGGGACATGTCCCTCGTGACCCACCCCATGTCCCCCCGGTGCCCCCCGGTCCTGCCGCCGAGTATGGCGCACACGACAGCGTCTTCAAAGCTCTTCCATGAGGGCGAGGGAATCCCCCGGACCGCCATGCGGCCAAAACACGCGGAAAATGAACCTGAGCCGGCCGCGGTCCGTATCTTTAAGCGAGGATCCATGGACTTTTTCTTCGTCCGCGACCACCGGCGCCGGTTCCGTTTCTTCTCCGCCGGACCGCTCGGGCCGCTGCCGGCCGATTTTTCCAGGGCCCGCGCCGTCTGGGAAACGGCCAAGAAGAAGGTCATCGGGCTCAACCCGCGGACGCTCCTTCAGGAACAGGCCTTCGAGCACGCCGGGCGGCCGGGCGACGGCCCCCTGCGCATCCTCCACGCCGGCCGCCAGGACGAGCGCCTGCTACGGGCCCGCCTGTTCCTCTTCTTTCAGCGCCAGCGGACCCGCCACGTCATCCTGCTCGTCCTCGAGGCCATCCTGGTGCCCTTCACCGGGCTGATCGCTTTCCTGCCCGGCCCGAACATCGTCTTCTACGTCCTGGCCATTATCATGGTCATCCAATGGCAGGCCCTGCGCGGCATCAACCGGGCCGGCCGCCGCGAGCACGAGCTCGTCGTCGACCCGCTCCTGGCCGAATGGGAGTCTGCCGTCGAAGACCGCGACGAACCCCGCTTCCCCGCCCTCCTCGAGCGCCTGGAAAAGATGCACGGCCTGCCGAACCCCCGCAAGCTGCTCTGGAAATAGGGCCTCGGGTCGAAAGGGGCGTTTCGGCCCCATATGGGGAAATTGACAATCTTCGGCATTTGGCTTAGGGTAGGGGTATCATGGTGCTGACCCTGAACCAGGTCCTGGGGATCATCCTGACCGTCGCGGCCGTCGTCGCCGTCATCTTCCTGGTGCTGTTCCTGATCCAGCTCCGCCGGACCGCCCGCGAAGGCGAGAGGACCCTGATCAAGGCCCAGGAGACGATGGACGAGCTGAAGGTCATCGAGGCCAAGCTCAACGCCAGCCTGGACAACGTCGGGGAGGTCCTGGCCGTGTCCAAGAAAGCGGTCACGGGCCTTTCGCAGGCCTCCCTCTTCCTGACCTCCAAGGTCGTCCGGCCTTCGGCGAAATACTGGCCGCTCCTGTTCCCGCTGGTCAGCCTCGGCCTGCGGCAGTTGAAGAAAAGAAAGGAGAAGTAGGATGGGTGAGACGAAAGACAGCCATTTCTGGGATTCGCTGCTGACGTTCGCCGTCGGCGCCACGGCCGGGTTCATCCTGGGCATCCTGGTCGCTCCCGCGAGCGGCAAGGAGACGCGCAAGAAGATCAAGGACCAGGCCGCCAAGACCGGCGAGGCGGCCATGGAAGGCTACGAAAAGATCGCCAAGGAAGCCGAGAAGAGCATCCGCATCGTCAAGGAAAAGACCGGCGAGGGCGTCGACGCCATCCGCGATTTCATCGAGAAGAAAAAGGGGGAGCTGCAGCAAAAGGCCGAAGAGAAGTAGCCGCGCCCCCGACCGTTCCGTTCGCCAGGCCCCGACCCCGGCTGGTCCCCGCGTCGGGGTTATTTATATGATGAGGAACCCGCGATGACGATACCGCTTTCCCGCCGCTTGGCCCTCTGCGCCGTTCTGGCCGTTCTGGCCGCCGCGCCGCCCGCCGCCCGGCCCGTCGACCCGAAGACGGCCCGGCGGATCGACCAGGCCATCGAGAAGAACAAGGCCGAGATCGTCAAGGTCCGGCGCTTCATCCACATGAACCCCGAGCTCGGCAACCGGGAGGTGGAGACGGCCCGGCTCATCGCCTCGACCCTCGAGCCCCTGGGCTTCGAGGTCCGGACCGGCGTGGCCAAGACCGGCGTCGTGGCCGTCCTCCGCGGCGGCCTGCCCGGCCCGGCCGTGGCCGTCCGGGCCGACATGGACGCCCTGCCGGTCCAGGAAGCCACGGGCCTGCCCTACAAGTCCCTCAACCCCGGCGTCATGCACGCCTGCGGCCACGACGTCCACAGCGCGGTCGTGCTGGGCGCCGCCCTGGTCCTGAAGTCGTTGCAGGAGGATCTCCGGGGCAACGTGACCTTCCTCTTCCAGCCGGCCGAAGAAGGCGCGCCAGAGGGCGAAGAGGGCGGGGCCGACCTGATGGTCCGCGAGGGGGCCCTCGACGACCCGCCGGCCGCCGCCGTGTTCGGCTTCCACGTCTGGCCCGAGCCGACCGGCCGGGTCCTGTTCGCCCCGGGCAATGTGACCGCGGCCGCCGACAGCTTCACCATCACGGTCAAGGGCCGGGCCGCCCACGGCGCCCGGCCTCACGAGGGCGTCGACGCCATCGTCATCGCCGCCGAGATCATCACCGCGCTCCAGACGGTCGTCAGCCGGGCCTCGGACCCGACCGACCCGGCCGTCCTGACCGTCGGCACCATCGAGGGCGGCACCCGCCGCAACATCATCGCCGACCGGGTCGTCCTGGAGGGCACCATCCGGACCTTGAGCGAGGCCAACCGCAGGAAGCTGCCCGCGCTCATGGAGAGCATCGTCAAGAACGTGGCCGGGATCTACGGCGCCGGCTACCAGTATGAGTACAAACCGGGCAACCCGTCCGTCCTTAATAATCCTGAGCTGGCCGCGTCCATGACCCCGACGCTGGTCCGGCTCCTGGGGAAGGACCGGGTGGTCGAGTGGAAGCCGCAGATGATCGGCGAGGATTTCGCCTTCCTGGCGCGCAAGACCCCGGGATTCTATTTCTTCCTCGGGGTCCGGGGGCCGGGGCAGCCGGCGACGCCTCTCCACAGCCCGGCGTTCAGCCCGGACGAGGCCGCCATCCCCCTGGGGGTCCGGATCATGAGCCACCTCGTCCTCGACGCCCTGGAGGCCCAGAGCGCCCTGGCCGCCGGCCGGCTCGACTTCTAAAGACCAGCCCCTATCCGTTCGTCTATCTGACAGCGGCCCTCGTGGCCGGCATCGCCGCGGCCGGGGCCCGGACCCCGCCGCCCGCCCTCCCTTGGACGGCCGCGGCCGCGCTCCTGGCGGGGGCCTGGGCTCTTTTCGCCCGCCGGCACGACCGGGCGGCCGCGCTCCTGGCCCTGGCCGCCGTCATCGGCCTCGGCGCCGCCCTGTTCGCCGCCCGGGACCGCCATTACCGGGCCAACCCGCTCCACGACCTCCCCGCCGGCGGCTACATCGACGTGGCCGGCCGGCTCCACCGCTCCCCGGGGCGCGAACCGGACCGGGACATCCTCGACATCGACGTCCGGAGCGTGACCGCGGCCGGCCGCGAGAGGGCCGTCCGCGGGCGCCTGCGCCTGGGCGTCCCGTTCCTCCGGGGCGCGCGGCCGCGCCTGGACCTCCTGGCCGGCGAGGGCGTCCGGGCCTCGGTCCGGCTGGGCACGGCGGACTCGTTCCGCAATTTCGGCGGCTTCTCCTACCAGCGCTACCTCCAGACCCTGGGCATTCACCGCCGCGGTTCGACCAAGTCCGCCCTGCTCGTGGCCCGGGACGCCGCCGCGCCGGCCGGCTCGGTCCGGACCCCGCTCTCGCGCCTCCGCCGCGGCATCCAGCGCCAGTTGGAACGCTTCTTCCCGGCCCCCGACGGTCTGGACATCTCCCCCGAGGGCGCGGTCCTCGAGGCCCTCCTGCTGGGCGAGGATGGGCGACTGGACGCGCCGACCGTGGAGAACCTTCAGGCGACCGGCCTTTATCACCTCTTCGCCATCTCCGGCGGCCACATCGCCATCCTCAATGTGCTGCTTTTCTCGCTCTTCCGGCTGGTCCGCATGTCCCGCCGGGCCTCGGCCCTGGCCCTGGCCGTCTTCCTCGTGTTCTACACCGCCGTCGTCGAGGGCAGCCCCTCGGTCCTGCGGGCGACGCTCATGACCCTAGCCGTCCTGGCCGGCCGCCTGCTCTGGAAGGACGTCCACGTCCTGAACACCATCGCCGCCAGCGCCTTCGTCCTGCTCGTCGCCAATCCGGCCAGCCTCTACGACGCCGGCTTCCAGTTGACCTACGCGGCCACGCTGGCCATCATCCTGTACATGCCGCCGCTCGTCCGGCGGCTGCCCCGCCTGCCGCTCAAGCTGTCGGAGCTGGGGGCGATGTCGGCCGCGGCCTTCGCCGGCGCGGCCCCGATCGTGGCCCGCAGCTTCAACCGCATCGCTCTGGCCGCCTTCCCGCTGAATTTCCCCGCCATCCCGCTCGTCGGGATCATCATGGGCTTCGGCTACGCCTTCCTGCCCTTCGCGGCGGTCCTGCCCGGCGCCGCCGCGCTCCCGGCCGCGGGCCTGAAGCTGCTGGTCGTCCTTTTCGGCCGGGTCTCGCACGCCCTCGACGCCTGGCCGTTCCTGGCGCCCCGCGTGCCGACGCCGCCGGCGGCCGTGCTCTGGGGATACGTGGCGTCCCTGGCGCTGGTCTTGGTCCGGCCGCGCCATCGTTTCCAAAGGCCGGCCGCCTTGGCCTCGTTCCTGGCCTTCTTCGCTTGGCTCGCGGTCTCGCCGTTCCGGCCGGCCTGCCCCGGCCTTCGCATCACCCTGATCGATGTCGGGCAGGGCGAATCCATTCTCGTCGAGCTCCCCGGCCGCCGGGTGCTGGTCGTCGACGGCGGCGGCCTCGCGGCGACGGCCTTCGACGTCGGCGAACGGGTCGTGGCCCCGGTCCTCTGGCGCAAGGGCATCACCCGGATCGACCACCTGGTCCTGACCCATCCCCATCCCGATCATTGCGCCGGCCTCGTCGCCTTGGCCCGCGACTTCCGGATCGGCGAGTTCTGGGAAGGGCGGCCGGGGCTCCCGGAGGGCCCTTACAAAGAACTCGTTGACCGTCTGCCGCGCCGGGCGCCGCGGCGGCGCTACGGCCGCGGCACCCGCGTCGACATCGGCCCGGTGGCCATCGACGTCCTCTCCCCCGCCCCGGCCGGCCCCGGCGCCCGGCCCGTTCCGGCGGACAACGAGGGCTCGCTCGTCCTGCGACTGACGATGGGCGGGACCTCCTTCCTGCTGATGGGCGATGCCGGCCCCGAGACCGAGACGGCCCTGCTCGAGTCGGGCCTGGACCTGGCCAGCGACGTCCTCAAGGCCGGCCATCACGGCAGCGCCTCCTCGACCTCGGCCGCCTTCCTGGCCGCCGTCCGGCCGCGGCTGGTGCTCGTCTCGGCCGGAACGGGCAACACCTACGGCTTCCCCAGCCCCGCCGTCCTGGCCCGCTGCGCCCGGGCCGGGGCCGAGGTCCTGCGGACCGACCTCGACGGGGCGGTCGAGATCCTGAGCGACGGGAACCGCTTGACCGTGCGGACGGCGGCGCTCCGGCCGGGCCGGGACCGGCCCGCCCGGTCGTTTGACACGCGCGACTAAATCCATGATAATCGCCCTGGTACAGAGGAGGGACTTCCCATGCGCAAGACGAGATGGCTGGCGGCGTTCTTCCTCCCCCTGCTCCTGGTCTCGTTCCTGCAAGCCCAGAGCCTGGCCGATCTGGCCAAAAAGGAAAAGGAGCGCCGGGCGGCCGTGAAGGGCAAGCCGGCGGCCACGATCACCAGCGCCGACGTCGCCAAGGTCAAGAAGCGCCCGGCCGTGGAAACGGCGGCCGAGGCCCAGGCCGGCGAAGAGGGCGCGGCGGCGGCGGGCGAAACCAAGGCCGAAGAGGGCGCGGCGGCGCCAGCGGGCGTCCAGGCCGCCGAAGCGGCCGGCGCGGGCGCCGAAGCGGCCCAGGCCGCGACGCCGCCCGCGACGCCTCCGGCGAAGCCGGCCGCGGACCCCGCCGCCACGGCGGCGGCCGACGCGGCCAAGAGCGCCGAGGCCCGGTCGGCCGAGCTTAGGAAGGCCGCCGAGGACAAACAGCAGCTGGTGGACCTCCTGACGCTCAAGATGAACGCGCTCTACCAGGAGTTCTATTCGCTCGACAACATGAAATCCCGCGAGCTCGTCCAGGCCCAGATCAGCGACACCTACGACAAGCTGCTCAAGGCCGAGGTGGAGGCCAAGCAGGCGTCCAAGGACCTGCAGGACCATTTGAGCCAGGCGAAGAAAGCCGGCGGCCAGGCCATCTGGATCAAGTGACGCGCGCCGGCGGGCTCCTCCCCCCGCTCCAACACGAAACGCCGAGGACCATCATGACCGCCAAGCCCAAGACCGTTCCGCCGGGCGCCGACGCCCCGCGGGCCGACAAGCGCCGGCCGAACGAGCTGCGCCCGCTCCGCATCGGGCTCGACCCCCTCGATTTCGCCGACGGCTCGGCCCTGGTCGAATACGGCCGGACCCGCGTCCTGGCCGCCGCCACCATCGAGGATCGCGTGCCGCCGTTCCTGCGGGGCAGCGGCCGGGGCTGGGTCACCGCCGAGTACGCCATGCTGCCGCGGGCCACGACCGAGCGGACGCCGCGCGAGCGCACGGCCGGCCGGATCTCCGGCCGGACCCAGGAGATCCAGCGGCTGGTCGGCCGGTCGCTGCGGGCCGTGACCGACCTGGCGGCTCTCGGCGAGCGCCAGATCATCGTCGACTGCGACGTCATCCAGGCCGACGGCGGGACGCGCTCGGCCGCGGTGACGGCCGGCTGCATCGCCCTGGGGCTGGCGCTGAAGAAGATGATGGACCGCGGCCAGGTCGGCCCGATGCCCCTGCGCCACCTCGTGGCCGGCGTCAGCGTGGGCATGGTCCGGGGCCGGGCCCTGCTCGACCTCGACTACTCCGAGGACTGCCAGGCCGACCTGGACATGAACGTCATCGAGACCGACCGGGGCGAGCTGGTGGAGGTCCAGGCCGGGGCCGAGCAGGGGCCGTTCTCCCGGCAGGAGCTGCTCGGGCTCCTCAAGATGGCCGACAAGGGCATCGGCCGGATCATCCAGGCCCAGAAAAAGGCGCTCAAGGAAAAGAGCATCCTGTTCATGGCCTACGGCTACAAGGACAAGTGACGCCCCGGCGCGGCTTGACAACGCCGGCTCCGAATCAATAGAATCAGTCCTCTGCAACCCTAACCATGAGAGGCCCGAAAACCGGCCGGAGGGGTCTTTTTTTCGAATTTCGGCCGGCCGCCGGCGCCGCCGTCTCGAGGAGGTCGTCATGAACCTGGCATCCTGGCTCATCCCCATCGGGGCCGTCGTCGTCCTCGTCGCCCTGGTCGTCCTGGTCCTGGCCCTGCGCTACCGCAAGGTCGGCCCCAACGAAGCGCTCATCATCGCCGGCGGCGGCAAGCGCGCCATCACCCTGGCCGACGGGACCAAGCAGAAGGTCGGCTACCGCTACCGCCTCGGCGGCGGCGTCTTCGTCTGGCCGGGCATGGAGAAGGTCTACGTCCTGCCCATGGACATCATCCCCGTCTCCATCCGGACGCCGGAGGTCCTGACCAGCGGCGGCGTGCCGATCCTGGCCGAGGCCTCGGCCCAGGTCAAGATCGACTCCTCCGACGAGACCATCCACCGGGCCGCCGAGCAGTTCCTCGGCATCGGCCGGGACGGCATCCGGGACGTGGCCATCAACGTCCTCGAAGGCAAGGTCCGCGAGGTCATCGGCGGCATGTCCGTCGAGGAGATCTACCGGGGCCGCCAGGAGTTCGCCAAGCGCGTCACCGCGGCGGTCAAGGAGGACTTCCGGGCCATGGGCCTGGCCATGCTGTCCTTCGCCCTCAAGGACATCAGCGACACCCAGGGCTACATCGACGCCCTGAGCAAGCCCCAGATCGCGGCCGCCAAGCGCGACGCCGCGATCGCCCAGGCCGAGACCGAGAAGGAATCCATCATCAAGTCCTCCATGGCCCGCAAGGAAGCCGAGGTGGCGCGCCTCCAGTCCGAGGCCCAGATCGCCAAGGCCCAATGGGAGAACGAGGCCAAGAAGGCCGAGTCCCAGGTCCTGGTCAACGCCAAGAAGGCCCAGGCCGACTTCTCCTACGAGCTGGAGCGCAACCGCATCGGCCAGGAGCTGAAGAAGGAGGAGGCCAAGGTCCGGCAGGTCGAGAAGGAAGAGGCCATCAAGATCGAACAGCTCGAGATCGCCCGCAAGGAGCGGGAGCTGGAAGCCACGGTCATCAAGCCGGCCGACGCCCGCAAGTACCAGATCAAGGCCGAGGCCGAGGCCGAGGAGTTCCGCATCGCCGCCGAGGCCAAGGGCAAGTCCGAGGCCCTCAAGCTCGAGGGCCTGGCCGAGGCCGACGAGATCCGGGCCAAGGGGGCCGCCGAGGCCGAGGCCATGATGAAGAAGGCCCAGGCCTGGGAGAAGTACACCCAGGCCGCCGTCATGGACACCTACATCAAGGCCCTGCCGGAGCTGGCCCGGGCCGTCTCGGAGCCCCTGTCCAAGGTCGACAAGATCGTCATCGTCGGAGGCGACAAGGAGCTCGGCACGACCAAGATCACCGGCCAGGTGGCCCAGGTCCTGGCCCAGATGCCCGAGGTGGTCAAGTCCCTGACCGGGGCCGACATCCGCGAGTTCCTGAAGGCCAAGCTGTCCCCCGAGGCCAAAGACGCGAAGAAATGAGCGCCCGGGCGGGCGTCGAGGCAGGTGAAGCATGATCTCCGAAAAAGTCCAGCGCATCGGCGCCTCCCCCACGCTGAAGATCTCGGCCAAGGCCAAGGCCATGAAGGCCGAGGGCATCGACGTCGTCGACTTGAGCGTCGGCGAGCCCGATTTCCCGACGCCCGAGAACGTCAAGGAGGCCGGGATCCAGGCCATCCGCGACAACTTCACGAAGTACACGGCGAGCGACGGCATCCTGACCCTGCGCCAGGCCATCGCCAAGCGGCTCAAGGAGGACTACGGGGTCGTCTATGATCCCAAGCAGATCATCGTCTCGGCCGGGGCCAAGGCCTCCCTCTTCCACCTCATCCAGGCCCTGGTCGACGAAGGCGAAGAGGTCATCATCCCGGCCCCCTACTGGGTCACCTATCCCGAATGCGTGGTCCTGGCCAAGGGCAAGCCGGTCATCGTCCCGACCCGGGAGGAGGACGGCTTCCTCCTGACGCCCGAGACGCTCAAGGCCTCCATCTCGCCGGCCACCAAGGCCGTCATCCTCAACAACCCCTCCAACCCGACCGGCGGGGCCTACACCCGGGACCAGCTGCTGGCCCTGGCCGAGGTGATCAAGGGCGAGGACCTCTACGTCGTCGCCGACGAGATCTACGCCAGCCTCGTCTACGACAACTTCAAGTTCACCAGCTTCGCCGCCCTCGGCGAGGACGTCAAGAAGAAGACTGTCCTCGTCAACGGCGTCTCCAAGGCCTACTCGATGACGGGCTGGCGCATCGGCTTCGCGGCCGGCCCGGCCGAGGTCATCGACGGCATGTCCAAGATCCAGAGCCACACGACCTCCAACGCCTGCTCGATCGCCCAGAAGGCCTCGCTCGAGGCCTACGAAGGGCCGCAGTACGAGGTCCGGAAGATGGTGGCCGAGTTCCAGCGGCGCCGCAATTACTGCCTGATGCGGCTGGCGGCCGTGCCGGGCCTGTCCTGCTTCAAGCCCCAGGGGGCCTTCTACCTCTTCCCCAACGTCCGCTCCTTCTTCGACAAGGAGGCCAACGGATCCAAGATCCGCAATTCCTACGGTTTGGCCTATTACCTGCTCAAGGAGGCCCGGGTGGCCATCGTCCCCGGCGACGCGTTCGGCGCCGGCGACTACATCCGCCTGTCGTACGCCACCTCCATGGCCAACCTCGAGAAGAGCATGGACCGCATGGTCGAGGCCCTGGCCCAGCTGAAAACGGCCAAGAAGACCCGCCGCGTGGCCTTGAGCAACGCCGTCACCCGGGTCAAGAAGGCCCCGCCCGTCGAGGCCGTGGCCGACGCCCGGATGCGCGACGCCCTGGCGGCCGAGATGGAGAGCCACCTCGGCTACGAAGGCCGCTACGAGTGGAACGCCCGCATCGGCGGCGCGGTCATCCAGCTGCGCACCAACGTCGCCCATCTCAACGACTTCTGGGTCGAGGGCTTCCCGCCCGCTCCCGGCGAGGCCGACGTCCGGCCGCACGGCGTCGTCTACGCCATCGACGGCATCGCCGGCCGCGAGCCGCGCGGTTTCTACCACGAGGCGACGCAGACCGGCGTCCTGGTCAACACCGACCTCTACGGCGCCCTCCGCGGAATGGCCCTCGGCCTGGCCATGGACATCGCCGGCCGTTCGGGCGGCGGGGCCGCCGGCGCGGTCCGGGGCATGGCCGTCGACCTCGACGGCCGCGGCCTCATCCTGGTGGGCCCGCCGGGGACCCAGAAGACCGAGCTCTTCTTCGGGCTCCTGGCCGACAAGCGCTTCAAGCTGCTGACCAACGAGCTGGCGTTCGTCGAGATCGCGGCCGGCCGGGCCCGGGCCACGGCGGTCGAGCGCAAACTGTTCATGCCCACGGCCGCGGCCGAGCTCGACCCCCGCCTGGCCGGCCTCTTCGACCGCAGCAAGTGCGAGAACGTCGTCGTCCGCAAGGAGGATTGCCAGGACCTGGCCTGCCAGCGGACCGACGACTGCCGGCTCGACCGGGGCTCGGCCTACTGCTACAAGGCCGCCAAGGAGGCCCACGCCCTGCTCGATCCCGCCTGGCTCGGCCCGGCGGCGGCGGTCCGGCAGACAGACCTGCGATGGCTCGTCCTGCTGCGCAACGACGCCACGTCGCCGGCCGTGGTCGAGTTGGCCCGGGACGAGGCCCTGCGGGCCCTCGCAGCCGGCGAAGCGGCCGGGGCTAAGCAGGCCCTGTCGGGAGGCAAGACCCAGCCCTTCTACAACCCCCATCTCCTGGGCCTTTCCCCCGAGAAGATCGAGGCCCAGAGGGCCTTTTTCGAGCCCCTGCTCGGCCCGGTGAAGTGCGTCCTGTTCAACAGCGGCGCGGCCGGCGCGGACCGGCTCAAGGATTTAGCCGGATCCGGGCGCTGAAGGCCCCGGAAGGGCCCCGGCCGGGCCGCCTCGGGGCGGCTAGCCTTCCCAGGGGAGGCGCCTCCCCAAATTATCACCCCTCCGTTCATCAGGGGCGATGATTGCCCGGGCGGGACGCCTTTCCGATAATGCATAACGGGGAAAAGCCCCCGGGAGCCGCCTTGAACGGATGCCGCATTTGCTATATAAATGAGGTCGATAAGGCCGTGACGAAGGGAAATCTCATGGAAAAATGCGCCCCTCGATCCGTGCGCCCGGGGTTCACCCTGATCGAGGTCCTGATCGTCCTCGGCATCCTGGGCATGTTCATGATCGTCTCCTACCCCAGCATCATGAACACCCTGGCCACCCGCGACCTCGACAACGCCACCCGGGAGGTCCAGACCTTCCTGCAGCAGACCAAGCTGCAGGCCGTCAACGCCCGCATCGCCCACCGGGTCCATTTCTATCAGCCCGGCGGGGGCGCCCAATGGGCCTACGCGATGGAGATCATCCAGGAGGACGGCACCTGGGTCCCGGCCCAACGGACGCCGGTCAAGACCATTTCCCCCCGCTACACGGTCGTCTTCAACCTGCCGGTCGACGGAACGAGCGGGGACCCCGTGGCCGTCTTCTCCTCCCTGGGGATGTTCCCGCAATACGCCGTCGGGCAGAACTCCGTCGCCCTGCGCAGCCCGAAGCTGCAGCAGAAGGGCCAGGACGACGAAAGGGTCCTGACCATGTACATGGGCGGGGCCATCCAATACCTCAAGCGAAAGAGCACCTGACATGCCAACGAGAAAGCGCCGGCACGATCGCGGCTTCACCCTGATCGAGGTCCTGGTCGGGCTTTTCCTGGTCGCCGTGGCCGTGCTCGGCCTGGCCGAGCTCTTCCTGGTGGCCGTGGCCAACAACCGCAAGGCGGATCAGGTGGCCAACGCCACCTTCCTGGCCCAGCAGGAGATCGATTGGCTGCGGGGCCTGACCGCGACCGAGCTGAGCGGCAGCATGGGCTTGACCGACGAGCTCCTGGACCTCAACACCGACGGGACGAACGACTACCGCCGGGTGACCCAGGTGGCCATGGCCTCCGGGGTGTCGTACGACATCCGGGTCCGCGTCTACTCGGCCGAGAAGATCGCCGTCGCCGATCCCCAGGAGCTCGTCGACAACCCGGATACCCACCGGCCCCGGGCCTTCGTCTCGACGATCATCACCAGGTAAGGGAGCACGCCCATGAGAACCCGCACAGGTCCCGCCCGGCGCCCGGCCGGCTTCACCATGATCGAGCTCCTGGTCGGGGCTACCGTCATGCTGGTCGCCGTCCTCGGGGCCCTGTTCATCTACGCCCGCAGCAACAAGGTCTCGGTCGAGCAGCAGATGGTCACCGAGATCCAGAACGACGTCCGCTCGGCCATGTTCTTCGTCACCCGCGACCTGCGCATGGCCGGGGCCGGCCTGCCCGAGGAGTTCTCGGCCTACTTCATCCAGGGCTGGGACAACGAGACCCAATCGGGCGGCGGCGAGGTCGAGCCGGACCGGGTCCGGATCATGGGCAACATCGACGAGCCGCTCAACCTGCCCATCCAGCAGTACCAGGGTTCGTCGGTCACCGTCGGCATCGACGACTACAGCTTCGAGCAGTATCCCTATCCCGACGCGTTCTACGAGAACAAGATCGTGGCCATCATCCCCAACCCGCAGTCGGGCTGCCGGGCCATCGAGATCCGGGGCGTCACCCACGTCACCCACAACACCAGCGGGAACAACGAGAAGCTCAACTTTTCGCCGGGGCTGGCCCCCGGGATCGACCCGCCGGGCGGCCTGTCGGGCACCTGCCCGGACTCGGACGACTACGACGGCGGCATGATCAGCTTCATCAACGTCAAGGAATATTGGCTCGATACGACCGGCACGGCCACGGGCGCGACCATGACCGCGGCCTTGGGCTACACCGGCGAGCCCGGCGTCCTCTACTGCACCCACAACGCGGTCCACTTCCCCATCGCCCGCAACGTCGAGAACTTCCAGGTCGAGTACGACGGCGACATGAACATGGACAACGACCTCGACGGCTGGTCGCCCTGGAACGACGGCTGGAGCCTGGACCAGGTGGCCCGCATCCAGCAGGTCCGGATCTGGGTCCTGGGCCGGACGGCCCAGGCCTTCACCTCCGTCGGGGGCACGCCGCCGGGCGGCATCCACGTCTATCGGCGGCCGGTCATCTCCAACAGCCCGGCGGCGGCCGACGACGACCGGCACCGCCGGTTCCTGATGGACTCGACGTCCAACGTCCGCAACATGAGCCTCAACCTCTACAACATCGGCCAGAGATGAGGAGCCAGCCATGAGCACGCGTCGTCCACGAACCTCCCGGGAGCGGGGCTCCGGCCTCATCGTCGTCATCATGATCGTGGCCTTCATGCTGGCCGTCGGCGCCCTGCTGCTGACCGTCACCGGCACCAGCCCCAAGGTATCCGACAGCCTGCGGCTCCAGGACATGGCCTTCAACGCCGCCGAGGCCGGCTTCAACGCCGCCTGGCTGGCCCTGAACGACTCCTTCACCGGCATGAGCATGACCTCGTTCAGCGGCCATTACCATAACGACTACGACGGCAATCCCAACGTCCTGGACGATCCGACCCTGACCAATCCCTTCTATTTCCGCAAGCTGACGGACGCCCAGATCATGGCCGACTGCCTGACCCACGCCGGCGACTACGCCGGCACCGTCATCTTCAACGCGGAGCCGCTCACGGGCGACCCCCGCTGCACCTACACGGTCTTCCTCATCAACGACGAGGCGCCGGGGACGGTCACGTCGGACGACCACGACTGCATCCTGCTCTGCATCGGCCGCGGGCCGCGCGACACCTATAAGCGGCTCGAGATCGTCATCGAAGTCGGGAACGGCACCGGGACCTGACGTCCCGCGAAAGGGGAAACGACATGAACGACAAAGGCTTGAAGCGCCAAGGGAGCCTTTGGCTTGTAGCGGCCGGCGCGGCGCTGGCCGCGGCGATCGCCCTGCCGAACCTGTGGTCGCAGACGACCTGCACCCAGACCACGCGGGTTTTCGCAGAGAATTTCAACACCCTCGACTTCAAGGATGCCGCCACCTCGTCGGTCGACGGCTGGACCGTGGCCGCCAAGGGGCCCATCACCCTGCCCGTCCTGGGCTCGAACTTCGCCGTCGCCAACGCCGGCAGCATGGGCGGCCACATCTTCGTCTCGGCGGCCGGCGACTTCACCGGGGACGGCTATCCCGACCTGATCGGCCTCGAGATCGGCGGCCAGGTCGCCTCCCCCCAGACCGCCCCTTATTCGCGCCTGGTCCTGATCCGCAACCGATACACGACCAATCCCGAGCAGCCGCTCTGGATCGACTGGTCCGAGGTCTACGACACCTTCGGAACGACCTATACCGGGCCGGCCTGCATCACCGTCGGCGACTACAACGGCGACGGGCTGCTCGACTTCTTCTTCATGCGCAACTCGGCCGACGAGTTCGGGTACACGAACTTCCTGGCCAAGATGTACATCAATTCCGGCACGGCCACCAACCCGAACTTTACAGCCTCGGACTCGCGCAATCTCGATTTCAGCTCCAGCCTGCGCGTCACCGTGGGCTCCGGCAAGAGCGCCACGACCTATTATGTCTACAACTACTGGGCCGCCAATCATCTGGCCACGGTCGACATCGACAAAGACGGTGATCAGGACATCTTGATGATCAGCCAGGACAAGATCTTCCTGCTGCGGCAGGGCGGCGGTTCGTGGCGCCTGGCCAAGTTCGCTCTGTCGGAGCTCAACTACGGCGGCGCCGCCGGCCGGACGGGCTACACGGGCCTCCCGGGCGGCTCCGCGGTCGCCGCGGCCGACTTCGACGGCGACGGCGACATCGACGTCGTCGGCGGCTCGGTCAGCAACGCCAACTTCCTCGTCTTCTACCAGAACGACGGCAAAGGCGCCTTCACCCGGAGCACCATCGCCATCCCCAACGCGTCATGCTACGGCACCGTCGCCATCATGGCCGGCGACTTCACCAACGACGGCCGGCCCGATCTCTTCGTGGCCACGGACGCCGCCTACCGCGGCATGCCCGCCTATCAGGCCCGCATCTGGTTCCTGCGCAACGAAACGATCAACTACGCCATCAACTGGACTTTCCGCTGCCTCAACGCCTGCGAGCCCCCGACGCCCGATCCGTACGACATCGACATCGGCACCTATCTCGACATCGACCACGACGGGGACATCGACGTCATCATCGCCGACGCCAACCACGCCGGCGACTACTACCTGATCGAGAACGAGCTGGCCGGCGTCTTTTCGCTCTACGGCCAGGCCGTCTCCACCAATATCGGGGCGGGCCTGCTCGACCCCAACCTCCACGCCGTCACCCAGGTCCGGGTGACCAGCATCCACCAGGGCGTCCTGGGCGGCGACCCCGCGGGCCTGACGGTGACCCTGTACTTCTCCAACAACGGCGGCAAGGAGTGGGAATTCTACCAGCAGTTCGAAGCCGACGACATCGATAACGTCACCAACCTGCCCTGGTACGAGTTCAAGTTCTTCGGCGCCGACCTGCGCTGGAAGGCCGTCCTGACCGCTCCGGAGGACGCCATGGCCGATTACCAGGGCGCCTCGTTCCAGTCCCCCTACATCGCCGACCTCGACTTCGAATACATCTACATCAACCGCCTCGAATACTCCCGGTCCTCGGCCGCGGCCACCGTCGTCGCCCGCAACGGCACGCCGACCAAGCTGGTCATCGGAGCCTCCTTCATCTACCCCGGTGACGAGGGCCAGCTCCGGGCCTATAACGTCTCCAACGTCTCCATCGCCGCCAGCACGGCCTCGCAGCTGTACACCCTGTCGACGTCGAACCTGAGCTCGTCCACGGGCCGCGACCTGTCCATCCAGGATTCCTCCATCCTCTGGGACGCCGGGCAGCTGCTCGACGCCCGGAGCGCCGATACCCGGACCATCTTCACGGCCATCCGCGAGGACGGCGATCTGGCCAATCCCCTGGTCCGGGCCGAGTTCACGACGGCCAACGAACCGGCCCTGGCTCCTTTCCTCCTCGACGTCCAGAACGACGACGCCGGCCTGATCGCCTTCGTCCGCGGTACGGGACGCGACTGGAAGCTGGGCGATATCAACCGCTCGACGCCCATCGTCGTCGGCCCGCCCAACCGGAACGCCGCCCTCATGGGCGACACCGCCTCCGATGACTCCTACGCCACATTCAAGGAAGACCACGCCAATAGGCCCCCGGTCATCTACGTCGGGGCCAACGACGGCATGCTCCACTGCTTCGACGTCCTGACCGGCGAGGAGCTGTGGGGCTTCATTCCCTACAACCTCCTGCCCAAGCTGAAGGAGATGTACCAGTTCGACCCGGCCGACCCGACGGTCCATTATTTCCGGCCCTCGCAGACCGGCTACATCGACGCCACGCCGTGCGTGGCCGACGTCCAGATCGGCGGCGCCTGGCGGACCGTCCTCGTCTGCGGCCAGGGCCCGGGCAGCGGCTCGGTCATCGGCGGCGGCCTGAACTATTACTGGGCCCTCGACGTCACCGATCCGGCCGATCCCCAGCCGCTCTGGGAGGTCACGCACATCGACGGCGCCTCGGGCATGCGGACCATGGGCGAGACGCGGTCGACGCCGGTCGTCGGCAAGATCGACGACGCCGGCACCCCCCGCTGGGCCGCGTTCATGGGCTCCGGCTACGACAACGACCCGGACTCGACGATCGCCGGCCTCTACTTCTACGCCGTGCGCATCGACACGGGCGAGTTCCTGGCGGCCCTGCGGGTCGATGCCGACGTCGATAGCAGCGCCTTCACCGGGGCCAAGGAGCCGTACCGCTACACCAACATCCAGCCGGCCATCGTCGCCTCGCCCACGGCCGTCGACAACGACCTGGACGGATTCGTCAATTACATCTACGTCGCCGACCTCGACGGGCGGGTCTACCGGCTGGACGCGACTGTCAGCAATCTCAACGCCTGGACGCTCGAGCCCATCTACGAGGACTACCTCAACTATCCCATCTCGACCAAGCCGGCCGTCTGGCTGAATCCCTACGAGTCGACGCCGACGCCGCCGCGGGTCTACATCGGGACGGGCGGCCACGACCGCAACCTGGGCACCTACAACCCGGGCTCCGACGAGTTCGCGACCCGGTCGTTCTCGTTCGTCTGCGTCATCGACCACGGGCCGACCGAGGTCGCCAGCAAGGACTGGATCGAATGGTACATCGGCGATCCGCTCCTTCTCGGCGGGCTGCCGACGACCAAGGACACGGGCGACCTCGATCCCGGGTCCAAGATCTGGGCCGACCCCGTCATCGCCGACATGATCATCTACTTCAGCTCCCTGACCGGCAGCATCGAGGCGGCCAATCCTTGCACCAACCTCGGCGAGGGCGGCCATCTCTACGGCCGGTTCGTGCGCCAGGCCTCGTCCATCCCGGTCGGCGGGACGGCTTTCCGGGCCACGTCGGGCACGCCGCCCGAGTACCTCCAGCTCCAGAGCAAGGCCCGCCAGGCCGTGACCGTCGGCGAGGCGGCTTACGACGACGCCAACAAGACCAACAAGCGCGACGTCTACGTCCAGGAGTACGACTCGACCATCCAGCAGCTGGTCCAGCCCATCGGCTCCCTGCTGCGGGTCAAGTCCTGGCGCGAGGTCTACCAGATCATCCGGTAGGCCTGCGGCGCGGGCTCCGAGCCCGGGGAACGGAGAGTGGCGGGCCCGGCCCGTCCTCTCCCCGTTTGACAGGGCCCGCTCCGGCCGCAATAATGGGGGCAGGACAACAAGCATGAAAAAGATCCTCGTATTCGTCGCCGTGATCGGCTTGAGCGCAACGCTCGGCGCCCAGAGCCTGGTCGAGCTGGCCAAGAAGGAAAAGGCCCGCCGGGAGGCCCTCAAGGGGCGGCCGGCCGTGGTCGTGCAGAACCGCGATCTGCGGACCGTCCGGATATCCCCGGCCGTGGAGGTCCTGGACGCCGGCGATGCGGAGGCGACGGGAGCGGAGCCGGCCGCGGCCGCGGACCCGGCCATCCCGGAGGGGGCGCAGATCGTGCCGCGGATGGAAGCCGCCGGCCCGGCCTTGACGCCCGAATCGGGAGCGGCCCGGCCCGGTTCGTCGACCAAGGTCCTCGAAGCCCAGCTCCGGGCGGCCGAGGAACGGGTCGATCTGCTGGCGACCAAGATGGCCGCGCTGCGCCAGCAATACGAAGCCCAGAACGCCATGGTGCCGGGAACGGTCATCCAGCAGCAGATCGTCGAGACCAACGAGAGCTTGACAAGGGCCCAGGCCCAGCTGGACCGGATCCGCGACGAGATGAAGAACAAGAAGGCCGGCGGCAGGAAGCGGCCCCAAGAGATCGAGCGCTAGCCGTCGAAGGCCGGCCGCCAATCCCCCGTCCCAGACCGGATCGCCGCCCCTGATCCCCGGGCCCGGCAGGGCCCGGCCCCGTCCGTCACCCGCCGTCGCCAGCCGCCTCGATACGCTCGGCCAGCTCATGCAGGATGAAGAGGTGGGCCTCCTGGATGCGGGGCGTCAGGCAAGACGGCACATCGAGCAGCAGGTCCGCCAGCGAGGCGGCGTCGCCGCCGTCCTGCCCCGTTAGGACGACCGTCAACAGGCCCTTGGCCCGGGCTGTCCGCAGGGCCGCCAGCACGTTCGGCGAACGGCCGCTGGTGGTCAGGGCCAGGGCGACATCGCCGGGACCGCCGAGGGCCTCGATCTGCCGGCTGAAGACCGCCTCGAAGCCCCGGTCGTTGCCGATGGCCGTAAGCGAAGAGGTGTCCGTCGTCAGGGCGATGACGGGGAGCGGCGGCCGCTCGGGCCGGGAGAAGCCGTTGACGAGCTCGGCCGCGAAGTGCTGGGCCTCGGCGGCGCTGCCGCCGTTGCCGAAGACGAGGGCCTTGCGGCCCGCCTGGAGGGCCTCGGCCAGGGCCCGGGCGGCGGCCTCGAGGACGGGGCCGCGGGTGCGCAGGAAGCCCCGCAGGACGCGCTCGAGCTCGGTCACCCGGTCATCGGAGCCGGTCATGGCGCACCTCCTTCAGCGGTCCCGGGGGCGGCGCCGGCCGCGGACCTGGCAGCCGGCTTGCCAGGCCCCGGGGCCTCAAAGCCTTCCGACGTCGCGATGGCCGCCCGCACCTGGTCCATCAAGCCGGCCATGGTCTCCGGCGTATGGCCCGTCACCGGGATGGGCCGGTGGAAAACGACCCGGACGCGGCCGCGGCGCGCGTAGGGCTGCCCTTTCGGCATGAGTTCCCGCGTCCCGAGCAAGGTCACCGGGACGATCGGGGCCCCGGTCTCGAGGGCCAGGAAAAAGCCGCCGCGGCGGAAGGGGCCGAGGTTCCCGTCGCGCGTCCGGGTCCCTTCGGGGAAGATCAGGAACGAGTAGCCCCGCTCACGCATCAGGGCGGCCGCCCGATCGATGGCGGCCTTTCCGCCGCGGGTGCCCTTCCGGTCCACCGGCACGAAGCCGGTGAAGCGCATGGCCTGGCCGGCGACCGGGATCCGCAGGATGGACTGCTTCAGGATGACCCGGGCACGGCCGGGGATGAGCATCATCATCAAGGGGCCGTCGAGGAAGCTGCCGTGGTTGGGCATGAAGACGGCCGGGATGGCCGGGTCGAAGCGTTCGCCCCCCTCGACCTCGACCTGGATGCCGAGGATGCGCCGGCTGACGCGCATGGCCCACAGCCCATAGGCCAGGACCGGCTCGCGCAACCCGGCCAGCATGCAGAACAGGAAGAACGGCAGGCCGAGGACGACGACGGCCACGTAGAACAGGACCAGGAGGACGGTTCGCATCAAGGCCCGCCGATTATAGCACAGCGGCCGGCCGCCCCAAACCTTGACCGGCGACGGATTCCCGGCATATCATCAGGAGCGGTATGAAGAGAAAGACCCTGATCGCCGTCCAGATCGTTCTCCTCGTCATTGTCACCGCCGTCGCTTTCGCGCCCTCCGTCCGGAACGGCTTCACCAACTGGGACGACCCCGAGCTCATCCTCAAGAACGACACCGTCAAGGGGCTGACCGGGCCGAATCTCCGGGCCATTTTCACGAATTCCTATGCCGGCTTCGGCGGCTACACCCCTCTGGTCCTGTTGAGCTACGCCGTGGAGCACGAGTTCTTCGGACTGGACCCGAAGGTCTTCCATGTCGACAACCTCGTCCTCCATGTATTGAATACGCTCCTGATCTATGCCCTCATCGCCCTGATCTTCAAGGACCTCTGGGTCGCATTCGCCGCCGCCCTTCTCTTCGGGGTCCATCCCCTGCATGTCGAGGCCGTGGCCTGGATCCAGGGCCGGAAGGACCTACTGTTCTCGTTCTTCTACCTCGCGGCGGCGATCGCCTATCAGGTCTTCCTGCGCAGGCCGAAGAGGCCCGCCGCCTGGTTTGTCTTGTCCTTGGCTCTCTTCGGCGGGGCCTTGTTCTCCAAGGTCGCCGCCATCTCCTTCCCCCTGATCGTCCTCCTCCTCGAATCCCATGAGCGGCGGACCCTCGACAAGCGGACGCTGCGCCGCCTGGCCCCGTTCCTGGGCCTGGCGGCCGCCTTCCTGGTCCTGGCCTTCCTGACCATGAGGACCAGCGCCTACGGCATCCCGGCGCCGAAGGTCCCGCTGACGTACGCCCAGAACCTGTGGATCTTTTTCTACGCCTTCATCTTTTACGTCAGCAAGATCTTCCTCCCCATCCGGCTTTCTGCACGCTATCCTTCTGATATCGCAGGATATCCGATGGACCTTCTTCTTAATGGAGCGGTCTTCGCCCTTGCATGTGCCTTCTTATGCTTCGCTTACCGCCGTCAGCGCGAAACCGTGCGATTTGGCGTTGGCTTCTTCATCTTCACGCTCTTGCCGACACTCCCATTTCATTTCGCTGGGCAACCCTACGCCGACCGCTATACCTATTTGCCTCTTGCCTTTCTCCTGACCATCATCCCCGCCGTATTTTTTAACGTTCGGCCCGTTGCGGCCCGTTTGCGCAGGGCTCAGATCGCCGGCGCCGGGGTTCTGACGGCCCTGGTCGTTTTATATTTTGGAGTATTGACCTGGTCGTACAGCCGCGTATGGCACGACAGCATATCGCTATGGACGAGAGTTTTAAAGATCGACCCCCGGAGTTCCCTTGCCTTGCGGAACCGCGGCTCTGCCTTTTCGGAAGAAGGGAATATGGAAAGCGCCCTGGCGGATTTTGATGCGGGCTTGAAGGTCGACCCCAAGAACCCCGTTTTCGCCATAAATCGAGGTGCCGTATATTTCAAGAAGGGCGAATACGAAAAGGCCATGCAAGATTTCAATTACAGCCTGGCCCTTGATCCCAACTCCGAGATGGCCTACATCAATCGGGCGATTCTTTGGGGCAGGCTTTTACAATTCGAGAAGACGGTCCAGGATTGCACGAGGGCCATCGCCATCAATCCTTATTCTTATCGAGCCTATTACTATCGTGGTACGGCCTACAAAGCGTTGGGAGCCTTTCAGCCGGCCTTGGCAGATTTCGAAGCTGCCAATAGAATCTTTCCTTCGGAGGCGACCCGCCGGGAGATCGAGGGCCTGACCGGCCGGAAGAGGCCGTAGCAGATAGTCTAGATCCCTTTACCTCGGCTTATCCTGGTATGATATAATCTCGGTCGATGCAGAACCTATCGATCATCGTCCCCGTTTTCAACGAGGAAGAGGCTCTCCCCGCGACCATCGCGTTCTTCAAGGGCCTCATTGGGGAGAGACCGGATACCGAGGTCCTTTTCGTCGATGACGGTTCGACCGATCAGAGCGGCCGGATCCTGGACTCCGCCGCGGGCTCTGGCCTGATCGTCATCCGCCACGCCCAGAACAAGGGCTACGGCGCGGCTTTGAAGTCGGGACTTCGGCGGGCGCGGTACGATTACATCGCCATCACAGACGGCGACGGCTCCTATCCGAACGAGGAGATCCCCGCCATGTACGAGAAGTTGGCCCGGGACGATGCGGCCATGATCGTCGGCCGCAGGACGGGCGAGGCCGTCGATCCCGGGATCTTCCGTAAATTCAGCAAGTTCGCGCTTCGGAAGCTGGCCGAACATCTCAGCCGGGAGGCCATTCCGGATTTCAACTCCGGCTTGAGGATCGCTAAGAAAGATCTGGTCCTTAAGGCCGTCCGGTATCTGCCCGACGGGTTCTCGTTCACGACGACGCTGACGTTATTCATGCTTTCCACCGGGCAGCCTGTCCTCTACGTCCCCATCGAATACCATAAGCGACAGGGGAAATCGAAGATCCGCCCGATCCGCGATTCGCTGAACTTCATCCAGCTGATCATCCGCACGATCATGTTCTTCAACCCCCTGCGGGTCTTCCTGCCCTTGAGCCTCCTGTTCATGGCCTCGGCCGCGGTCGTCGTGCTCGTAACCTACCTCCTGGGAAAGGTCATGGATATCACGGCCCTTGTCCTGTTCGTGGCCGGCATCCAGCTCTTCGCCCTGGGCCTCCTCGCCGACCTCATCGACAAACGCATGGGGCTATGAAGATCCTGCTGGTCAATCCACCCCGGTGGAACGAGCTGGTCGGCAAGAACCCCTCAATCATCGAGGAACACCGGGGCTTCAACCCTCCCTTGGGCCTGCTCTACCTCGCCGCCGCGCTGAAGCAGCGGGTCCCCGATATTCTGGTCGACGTCTGGGACGCTCAAGCCCGGCGCTGGACTTACGACGAGCTGGCGGCCCGGCTCGAGGAGACGGACCACGATCTCGTCGGTCTATCCACGATGACCTTCACACTGGTCGACAGCTACCGGACGGCCAAGCTCGTCAAGAAGGTCCGCCCGGAGGCCAAGGTCGTCATGGGCGGAACGCACGTCCATCTTTTCCCCGAAGTGACGCTCGGCCTGGGCCCGGTGGACTACGCCTTCATGGGCGAAGCGGAGTTCGCCTTCGCCGATTTCGCCTCCAAGCTCCTCCATTCCCAGGACGGCCGGGACGCCCCCGGCCTCGTTTATCGGGACGATCAGGGGCGGATCGTCAAGGACCGTCCGGCCCTCGTGAGCGAGCTGGACCAGGTCCCGTTCCCGGATCGGTCTCTTCTGGACATCCGGCTTTACAATTCGCTGCTGGGCCGCCGGGCGCTGAACACGACCATCATCAGCAGCCGCGGCTGCCCCTATCGCTGCGCGTTCTGCGACCGGCCGCTTTCTCCGGTGACGTCGCACTTCCGTTGGCGGAGCGCCCGGAACGTGGTCGACGAGCTCCGGGAATGCGCGGACCTGGGCATTCGGGATTTTCTTTTCTACGACGACACCTTCACGGTCAAAAGGAGCCGGGTTCTGGAGATCTGCGATGAGATCCTGGCCCGGGGCCTCCGGATCCGCTGGGATATCCGGACCCGCGTCGATACGGTCGACCCGGAGATGCTCCGCACCCTGAAGCGGGCCGGTTGCGAAGCCATCCATTATGGCGTCGAGGCCGGCAACGACCGGGTGCTCCATGTCATCAAGAAGGGCTTCTCGGTCGCCAAGGTCAAGGAGGCCTTCGCCGCGACCCGGAAAGCCGGGATCGAGACCCTGGCCTACTTCATGATCGGGCTGCCCACGGAGGAGGAGCGCGACATCCAGGATTCGTTCGACCTGGCCAAGGCGCTAAAGCCGGATTACGCCCATTTCACCATCTTCTCGCCGTACCCGGGGACGGAGCTCTACGCGCTCGGGCTCGAGCGAGGGCTGTTCCGACGCGACGTCTGGCGGGAATTCGCCAAGGCGCCGACCTCCGATTTCCGCATTCCGGTGTGGGAGGAGCATTTCACGAGGGACGAGCTCTATGGGATGCTGGTGAGGTTCTACAAGAGCTTCTATATGAGGCCCCGCTATATCCTCTCCCGGGTCCGTAAGCTCCAGTCCTGGGACGAATTCGCGAAGAAAGCGCGGGCCGGCCTATCCGTCCTGCGCATGAAGAAACGGGACGTCGATCACCTCCAATGAAGGGGACCCTGGATCAGGACTACGCCCGGCAGCGGGAAGAGCGCCTAGCCCTGAAATACCGGCTGCGGAGGAGGGCCGACGAAGCGATCCGGGCCATCGAAGCGTTCCGACCTTGCCCAGCACGCATCCTCGACCTCGGCACCGCGGAGGGGCGGATGCTCTCGCGCATCAAGACCCGCTATCCCTCCACCCAATGCGTGGGGCTCGAATATTCCGCCGACCTCCTGGCCCTGGGCGCCCGCCTTTACCGGAACCTCTCCTTCCTGCGCGCGGATGCGCAAAGGATGCCGTATTTCAAGGCGGCCTCATTTGACGTCATCGTCGCCGCGGCGATCATCGAGCATCTCGCGGACCCGGCCGGGATGCTGAAGGAAAGCGCCCGCGTCCTGAAGCCGGGAGGGATCCTCGTCCTGACGACCCCGCATCCGTTTTGGGAAAAGCTGGCCGGCCGCCTGGGGATGATCGAGGGTGACCATCATTCCGTGATGGGCTTCCCGACCTTGAAGGCGCTGGGCTTGGCGGCCGGATTTGTCGTCGTCGAGGAGCGGGGGTTCATGATCTCTCCGATCGGATGTCCTGGGGAACTCGTCGTCGAACGTGTCCTTCGGCGTCTGCGGCTCGACCGCCGCATGGCCAATCAACTCGTGGTGTTCCAAAGGCCGCTGGGAGCCCACTGATGAAGCGCCTCCCTATCGGTAAAGAAGCCCGGATCTTGATCGTCCTGTTCCTCCTTGGGGTGGCGTTCAAGGGATTCCTTCTTTGGCAACGATCGAATTACATCGATCCCGACGAGGGTTATTATCTCCTCTTAGCCCGGAACCTCGTGTCCGGTCATGGATATACCCTTAACGGACTTCCCAACATTATCTTCCCGCCCCTCCTGCCCTTGCTGATCGCGCTTCTTTATTTTATCTTCCACAACCTTCAAGTGTCGTTAGGTATTATCTCGGCCGTTTCAGGTGGTATATTGGGCCTGGTTGTCTATAGGATCTGCCGCCTGAGGTTTTCGGCCCGCGATTCATTTTGGGGCGCTTTTCTGGGCCTGTTCATCTTCCATCTCAACGCTTTTATTCCTCTCAATCGGCCCTATGTCGACATCCTTTACAGGGGATCCGATATCCTGAACAGTGCCCTGGTCTGCTCGGCTCTCTACCTCGCCATCCGTTTAGCGCAAACGAAGAAGCTTGGGTACGCCATGGGAACGGGAGTCCTCTGCTCGTTAGCCTATTTGACCCGGCCCGAGGGTCTTCTCCTTGGGCTGATCATCATCGCTGGATTAGCCTTCCTGGCCGCCTTTCGGATGGCCCGGCTGTTTATCAAGCCCATCTTGGTCTTGCTCGCCCTCTTCGTTGTCTGTGCGGCGCCGTACGTTCTGTATCTGAAGAACGTCACCGGCCACTGGATGCTCTCAGGAAAGATCGCCGCAGGCCGAAATTATCGGGAAGCCCTGGTCCAGGTCATCAAGCGCGGCGATTGGCGGGACTTCAATAAAGTCCACTACGCACTGGATCCGACCCGCCTAGAAATGAAGGATCAATATTTCGGGTATCATCCCGGCGAGCCGCGCGACGAACCCGGCGGCTCTTCGGCATTGAAGAACGCCCGAGAAAATCTATATCTCTACCCCGTGGTCCCAAAGGCCCTTTTCTCCTATCCCCTGGTCCTTCTCTTCGCGGTCGGCTTGGTCGGCGGGATCGTCCAGATCATCAAAGGAAGATCGGAGGCGGACGCGATTTTGGTATCGGCCTTCCTCTATAGTCTGGCCCTGGCTGCGCTGTCGTATCCCATGCCGCGACACCATCTGTTCCTTGTCCCGATATTCTGCGTCTATTCCCTTTGGGGGATCAAGATCCTGCTCTCCTTGTTTTTAAAGAAGCTGTCCAAGACGCTATCCCACGCCCTGGTCTTCTCGATCGTCTTCTTCTCTTTCGCCAGGGATTACATCCGCTATTTCGACGACAGCGCCATCGCTTCGGCGGCTTACCAAAGGGGGCGTCAGATCGACAGGGCCGTGTCAGAATACCTGAAGGACCGCGGAGCCAAGGTCCTGATGTCGATGCAACCGGGATTCGCCGTGAGGGCCTTTTCGGATTGGCAGGTCCTCCCCAGCACGGATTTTGCCACGCTCATGAAGTTCGCGGCGCATAAACAGGTCGATTATGTGATTTGGCCGGATCAGCGGCGTTATCATTATCGGATCATCGAGATGGAGGGATCGATTCTGCCCGCTTCCGGTAGCGATAAGGTGGCCTTTCAGACCGTCGAAGCCCGAGACGGATTTGACCTGATCAGGCTGACCGGGGCAGCGGATGACGAGTAAGAAGGCCGACCTCCTGTATTTCGCTCTCTTCATCACACTTCTTGCTATCGTCTTCAGAGAGTTCTTTTTCACGGATCGCGTCTTTTTCGAGCGTGATAGCAGCGTCATCGAGATCCCTGTCCGAAAGCTAACCGTCCAACTGCTCAGAGAGGGGAACCTCGCTCTCTGGACGGACGCTTACGGCAATGGCCAACCCTTCCTGGCCAATCCCAAGAACGGCGTCCTCTACCCCACCACTTGGCTCTATCTCGGTATGCCGCTGTTCACCGCCTTCAAGCTCCATTATCTCATCCATGTCGTTCTGGGCTGGCTCGGTCTCTTTATCCTCTGCCGGTCTTATACCCTCTCGAGAAGGGCCTCGTTTCTGGCGGCTTCGCTATTCGCGTTCAGCGGTATGTATCTCTCGTCCTTTGAGTTCTATAACCATATCGCGGCTCTCGCCTGGATGCCTTGGATCTTGTGGTTCCTCCACCGCGAACGTGGACGCTTCTGGGGGCGGATTATCCCCCTAGTGTTCCTCTGGGTCTTGATGATCCTAGCCGGCGCTCCGGAGTTCATCCTGATGACTCTCGCCCTGGCCGCCGGGCAGGCCCTTTTCAAGCCCGGTCTATGGAAAAAATATGCGACTCAATTGATCGTGTCCATGTCGCTGGCCACGCTGATCACTGCGGTCCAGATCATCCCTTCAGTGGAGATGCTGGGCCGGACCGCGAGGTCTTCGCAATCGGGCCAATGGCCGCTCGAATTCGTCCAAGTCCTGAATCTTCCTCTTCCCCATTTCCTGGGGAATGACCGTGAACCGGGGCACAGCGACTTCTGGGGATGGCATCTTTTCGACAAGGAGTTCCCCCTCTATTACAGCCTATATATGGGCGTCGGGGCGCTTCTGCTTTTCCTCTTCAGCCTGCGGGCGCCGCGGGGTCGAAGAGAAAAGGTACTCCTGGTCCTGTTCCTCGGCTTCTTCCTTATCGCATGCGGCCGATACTCACCTTTTTTCTTCCTCTACAAGCTCGTCCCGGGGCTTTCTTCGATCAGATTCCCGATCAAGTTCTTTATCGGTTCGGTCCTTTGCCTGTCGATCTTAGCCGCCTTTGGGTTTGACAGAATCATGACGGCAGCCAAGCCAAGCCGGAAGGCCTTGCTGGCGGCAGCCGTTTCAACGGGTCTCTGCCTCCTTCTCTTCGAACTTTTCCAGCGGCCGTTCCTGAATATTCTGAATAAGTTGTTCATTATAGATCGCGTATCCTCGCTGCGCGAGCTCAGCCAGTCCATCGAGACATGTCTTGGCCTTCTGGTCGTCTATTCACTGCTCGTCTTCGCCGTCCCTTTTTCGAAAAGAACCACGGTTTTGGAATGGTTCCTTGTCGTCCTAGCCGTCCTTGATCCCGCCTACCACAACCGCAGTATTAACCCGACGGTATCACCCGCGTACTATAAGACCAGGCCGGCGGTGGACCTGCCCGATCCGCCGGTCTCGATCTATAGGGACGAAGTTGTCCCGCCCTTCCTTAAGGCGACGATGGCCGATGACCGCAGGCTATTCCGTTTCTTTCGCCAGAGCCTGTATCCGTTCACCGGGCTCGGCGATGGCGTTCGGTATGTTTTCAATTGGGACTTCTATGGGACCTACCCGACCAGAGACCTCGAGGTCCGCAGCGCCGTGAGAGGCCTCCCCCCACAAGGCCAGTTTAAGGTCCTGAAATATATGGGCTGCGCGGCCCTGATCAGCTACGAGCCTCTCTTCTCAAGGGAGAAAGCGCTCCATCTCAAGACCGATGGCCCCGACGTCTGGTTCGAGCCAATCGCCGAACATAGGGCTACCCCATTCGTCGCCTTCCGGACCGCCGAGGCGGCCACACTGAAAGAGAAACTTGCGATCTTCATTGACGAGAATTTCGATCCGCTTCGGGCTGTCATTGTCGAAAAAGACGTCTGGCGAGCCCGGTCGATCGGGACCCTGGACGTTCCGGAGGCCGAGGTTCGAATCACGAAAGAGGCTCAAGGTCTGGGCTGGTATTCTGTGGACCTCTCGAGAGACGGACTCCTCGTGGTCCCCGGTCACGCCGCCCCTGGATGGCGGGCCTGGATCGACGGAAATAACGTGAAGATTTTCGAAGCGAACATATTTTCCAAGGCAATCGCAGTCCCGTCTGGTCATCACGAAGTCATTCTAAGGTATCTGCCGACGAGTTTTGTGTGGGGAGTAGCCATAAGTACGGTCTCTTTTGGCCTCGGACTTGTAGGCCTAACGACATATGCGGTCAGCTCTCGAAGAAAGGCCCGCCGCGTAAGGACCTGAATTCATCAGGACAGTCGAACGGTGCCGCGAATCTCGCCGGCCGTTCTCCCCGAAAGATCACATCTTGCAATCTTAGCCCACGCACGAACTGGCCGGCCTCAGCGAGGTAACGGACCTTCAGAGGATCAAATCCCATCATACGGGCAGCGGTCGCGTCCGCCGCCAGAGGGAACGGACTCATGATCAAGGTACCAACGGGCTTGGCCCGGCCCATAATGGGGCCGTCCCCCTCCATGCCGACGACACCGTCGATGATACTATAGTGTACCCTGATAGTCCGGACGAGATCTAAAATAGACCTTTCGATCCCCCGATAATGCAGCAGGTTCTTGGGCCAACCATATATGACGCCCGGCAAAATCCCGAAAAGGTTCTTCAGGCTAAGCGTAACGCCGACCCAATGATGGGTCTTCATCTTCGGAAGGCTTATCAGAATATCCGCGTCCGCTACGGGTTTGGCCACATAGAAATCAGGCAGACCCGTCAGCCCGCCCCTGTTCGGCACCGCAATGACGTCGACATGATTAAGGTCCAAGCGGCGGACTTTCTTATCGAGGACGGCCCTTAGCGACGGATTGTGGACGGAGAACCATGGATCTCGCCGGTGCCCTGAAGCTTCTCCCACAGTCACTTGGGCCGCTCCCAGACCTAGACAGGCGTGGGCTACGCTGGCGATGACGGCCGGATTCGTGTTGATCGGCCGCTCTGGATGCGCCTCAACGAAATTCGGCTTGAGGAGAACATTCTTTCCTTTGAGCGCCAACCCGTCGCGAATCAGAACGTTCGCGATCTCACGCTCCATGTCCCGGCCGTAATCGGCCATGGGCAACAGGGTCACCGGGCAGGGTGCCGGGGTAAATTGACCGGCGAGGCCTGATTTTCCAAAAGCTGCGGCATTGGCTACGACTGCGGCGGCGCCTAAGAATTGGCGTCTGTTCACGGAGTCAATACCTTTTTCCCCGAGAGCGCAATCAAGCCCATAGCAAAATTTCCGATATGGAGTTCCATATCACTGAGCGACCTCATGGCGTCCAGCAACCTGGTTCTCGCTACCTTGGCGTTCCTCCTATAGCAGTCCAAACATAAGACGGCCCATGAGAGCCCGCTCACTGATTCGATCCGTCCCTGGTTCCCTTCCATGAAATTCAAGCTGAGGTCGACGCGGGCAGGGTCAATATATCTATTTAGAGCTACAAGGGCCAATCCCGTCGTGTCCCAAAAGGGCAGGAGTTCCTTTCCATCAAGTGACGGGCTACCGTAGTTCCAGCCGCCCGAAGGGATCTGCCGATCCATTAGGAACCGCACGCCCTCTTCGGAACGGGGGTGTCTTCCCAACCCGGAAAGGGCGAGGGCGATAAGCGACCAGGCCGTCGGCTCAACCCACCCGAAGGTCCCTGGGACCCAGGGCCAACCCGGCAGTGTGTCATCCTGCCCGAGTCTCGGGCTTTTCGGCCCGATCACGGACCGGATTGAGATGATGAAATCGAGCGCCCTTTTGGCGTTCTCGCCCAGCCCGAAATGACGAAAGACGATTGCTGCGAGGGCGGTCATCCAGACACCCTGATTACGGGTTCGAGTGTCGATGCCGACGGCGCCGTTTGCGTTCTGCCGCATCCTGGACCATTCCAGAACGGGTTTGATGACCTCAGCCGGGGCACTGGAAGCAGAAAGGGCTAGGGCAGCCAGGAGGGTTGGCTCTGAAGAACCGGCATTGCCTCGATAATATGGGAACCCGCGATCGGGAAGGCAGAACGTCCAAAGCCTCTCGACCAGAGCATCCGTTTCGGGCAGAGGGCCATCCATGATTTTCTTATCTTATTATAGCTCAGAGCGGTATCGGGGACGAAAAAAAGAGGGGCGGCCTTTGGGCCGCCCCTTCAAAAGGCGTCAGTTCTTGTGCGAAAATCAGCTTCCGAGATTGCTGCGGGGCCCTGCAATCCACGAACCGTTCCAGGCCACCAGATCATTGTTAAAGCTGGACATGGAGGTCACGGTATAAAAGCCGGCATCAGGGTTAGTCGAGCTATAGTCCCCAACGCCGATGGGGCCATCGGTCTTGTCCCGACCAAAAGAAGCCATAGCGAAGTCGTCATCGCCGAGGCCGGGAGGAGTGTCCCCTATTACGGTCGCAACTCCAGCGCTTCCGGCGCCGACCTGATAGGGCGTGTTCCATGGGTCGTTGATCGGAATGGTCTTGGTGTAGAACGTGGCAATTGCCCGGATAAATTCATTGCCAGATTCCAGCGGCCCACCCATCGCAATGGCTTCAAAGGTTCCATTGTCGGTGATGTAGTCGACTGCGGCCGTAGAGACCGTCATGATCTCCTTCATCGCCGACTTCTGTTTGGCCTTCTGGATGGCCTCCAGAGCGTTCGGGATGAGCAGAGCAGCCAGGATGCCGATGATCGCGACGACGATCAGCAGCTCGATGAGGGTGAAGCCTCTCATCTTTTTAAGCATTGAAAACCTCCTTTGAGATTCCCTGGCTGATCTCCTCAGCCGGGTTTGTTTGCCACTCATAGTTGGCGCCATTATTATAGCAAATTGCGTGCCATATTTATTGCATTCATAAGTACAAGATTATAAATAATATAAAATTATTGTCTTGGGGCATGACGAAAAAAGAGAGCCGTTAATTGTCATTTGTGACGTTATTTGTCGTCAGGCGGGATTCCGGTCGCCGTTGCCGTTCCTCTTCTCGGCCTTGCGGACCTGGTTGAGGTCGTACTTGCCGATGAGGTAGCGGATGGTCCGGTAGCTCAAGCCCAGGAGCGGGGCCGCCTTCTGCAGGCTGCCGCCGGTCAAAGCCAGCGCCTCCTGGATGTACTTCTTGGTGATCTCGTCGAGATGGTTGGTCAGGCTGAAGCCCGGAGAGAAGAGCTCCTGGGTATCGAGCTTCTTCCGCTGGGGCGAGACGATCTCCTGGGGCAGGCAGGTGACGGTGACGGTCTCCCGGTCCTCGATGGCCACGATGCGCTCGATGACGTTCTCCAGCTCCCGGATGTTGCCCGGCCAGGGATAGCCTTCGAGCAGTCCGACGACGTCGGGGGTGAAGCGCTTGGGCTTCTTGCCCATCTTGTCGCAGTACTTCTGCAGGAAGTGGGCAATGAGCAGGGGGATGTCCTCGGTCCTCTTCCGCAGCGGCGGCATGTCGACCGAGATGACGTTCAGCCGGTAGTAGAGCTCCTCCCGGAACTTGCCCTCGGCGATGCGCTTCTTGAGGTCCTGGTTGGTGGCGGCGATGATGCGGACGTCGACGGGGATCTCGTCGGCCCCGCCCACCCGGCGGACCTTGCGTTCCTGGAGGGCCCGCAGCAGCTTGACCTGGGTCCAGGGCGACATCTCGCCGACCTCGTCGAGGAACAGGGTGCCCCGCTGGGCCAGCTCGAACATGCCCTTCTTGTCCGAGACCGCGCCCGTGAACGAGCCGCGGACGTGGCCGAAGAGCTCCGACTCGAGCAGGTTCTCGGGCAGGGCGGCGCAATTGATGGAGACGAAGGGGTGATCGCGGCGCGCCCCCTGCAGGTGGACGGCCCTGGCGGCCATCTCCTTGCCCGTCCCGCTCTCCCCGGTGATGAGGACGGTCGAGTCGGTCGAGGCCACCTTCTCGATGAGGATATAGATCTCCTGCATGGACCGGCTCTTTCCGATCATCTGCTCGAAGCCGTAGCGGTCCTTGAGGTCCCGCTTGAGCAGCTGGTTCTCCTGACGCAGGCGCTTGGCGGCCAGTCCCCGGCCGACGATGATCTTGAGCTCCTCGACGTCGAAGGGCTTGACGACGTAGTCCAGGGCCCCGGCCTTCAAGGCCTCGACGGCTTGGGCGATGCTGCCGTAGGCCGTGATCAGGATGACCGGCAGGTCCGGCAGGTTCTCCCGGGCGTAGCGCAGGATGTCCATGCCGTCGGCCCCGGGCATCTTGATGTCGGTGACGACGAGGTCGATCTCGTCCTTGGCTAGGATCTCGAAGCCGGCGGCCGCCGAGGAGGCCGTCCTGACCCCGTAGCCTTCCTTCTTGAAGACGACGGAGAGGAGGTCGAGAAGGCTCTTTTCGTCGTCGATGATCAGGATCGTTTCCATCGCCGCCGCCTCACGCCCCCATGTCCTTACGCAGGGGCAGGGTGATCAGGACTTCGGTCCCCTTGTCGAGCTCCGAGCGGATGTCGATCCGGCCGTCGTAATCGTCGACGATCTTGCGGACGATGGACAGGCCCAGGCCCCGGCCGTTCTCGAAACCCGAGTAGAAGGGCTTAAAAAGATTGGCTTTGTCCGCCTCGGAAAGACCCCGGCCGGTGTCGGCGATGGCGATGCGGACGTCCTTGCGGCCGTGCTCCGGGAAGTCGAGCCGCAGCCGCCCGCCCTCGGGCATGGCCTTGAGCGCGTTCTTGATGAGGTTCCAGAAGACCTGCCGGAACTGCCCGGCATTGCCGATGAACGGCGCGTCGGCCGTCCGGTAATTCCCTTCCAGGGCGACCTTGCCGTTGAGCTCGCCGCCGGTCTGCAGCATCTTGACCGTCTCGTCGAGGATGTCGCGGAGATTGATCAGGGAAAAGACCTGTTTGGCCGGCAGGGCGAAGTCCAGGAACTGCTCCAGGCTGTGGGAGACGCGCTGCGACTCCTTGAGGACGATGTCCATGAGCGCCTGCTGTTCCTGGCTCAATGGCAGTTCCTTCTTGAGGACCTGGACGGACCCGGAGATGGCGGCCAGGGGGTTGCGGATCTCGTGGGCCAGGCTGGCCGAAACCCGGCCGGCCTCGGACAGTCGCTCGCGGACCAGCAGCTCCCTCTGGGCGGCCCGGAGCGCTTCCCGGGTCTTGCGCAGGCTCCCGGTCAACTTGCTCATCAGGGCGGCAATGACGAAGAAGACGGCCCAGGCGATGAAGATCGTCACCAGCATGGTCCCGAGAGGCGGCTTGGCCGCATGCTCGGGCCGGAACGGCGCGAAGAGCCCGAAATAGACGCCGTCCACCAGGGCCCCGAACAGGATGGCGGCCAGGGCCGCGGCCAGGTAGCCGGAGCGCCCGGAGAGGACGAGGCTGGCGGCGACGATCGGGAAGATGTACAGGAAATACATCGACGAGGCGATTCCGCCGGAAATGTAGACGAAGGCCGTGATGAGGAACAGGTCGAAGACGACTTGGACGTAACCCTGGACGGCCAAGCCCCGCCCCAAAAGGTGGAGGCCGAAACAGACGGCCGAGAAGGCATAGCCGGCCAGGATGAGATAATAGAACGGCAGGTTCAGCTCCGCGTCGGGCGAGGAGAACTGGATGATGAGGGCCGAGACGAGCAGCGAGGTCAGGACGATGAGGCGGTAGACGTTATAGAGAAGGACGTTCCGCCGCTCGACCGGGGCGGCCGCGCCGCCGGTCCGGGACGTCCGGACGCCCATCGCTTCCTCCTTTCCCTTCCGGCCTTAGAACGCCTTCATCAGGCTGAAGATGGGCAGGTACATGGAGACGACCAGGCTGCCGACCATGCCGCCGACGAAGATGAGCAGGACGGGCTCGAGGATCGATAGCAGGGAGGCCACGGCGTTGTCGACCTCCTCGTCGTAGAAGTTCGAGAGCTTGTTGAGCATCTCGTCCAGCGTGCCCGTGGCCTCGCCGACGTTGATCATCTGGAGCATCATCAGCGGGAACTTGCCGGCCTGCCTGAAGGACTCGTTCAAGGTCTTGCCTTCGGAGACGAGCTTGCGGACCTCGACGATCTCCTTCTCGATGATGACGTTCCCGGCCGTGGTCGAGGTGATCTTGAGGGCCTCGAGCATGGGCACGCCGCCGGAGATCAGGGTGGCCAGGGTCCGGGTCACCCGGGTCATGGCCACCTTGAAGAGCAGGGGGCCGAAGAGCGGCACCTTCAGGAGCAGCCGGTCCGTCGACCAGCGGCCGGCCGTGGTGCTGCGGTAGTAGCGGAAGAGAAAGATCAGCCCGACGATGCCGGCGATCATGAAGACGATGTATTTCTGGACGAAATCGCTCAACGACACGATGACGGCCGTCAGCCAGGGCAGCTCCGCCCCCAAATCGCGGAAGATGTTGGCGAAGACGGGAATGACCTTCCAGAGGAGGAAGATGGCCACGGTGATGGCGAAGATGACGATGGCCACCGGGTAGATCATGGCCTGCTTGACCTTGGCCCGCAGGCGGACGTTCTTCTCGATGAACTCCGCCAGCCGGCGCAGCATGATGTCCAGCGAGCCCGACTGCTCGCCCGAGGCGATCAGGTTGCAGTACAGGTCGTCGAAGACCTTGGGGTGTTTGCGCTTGGCCTGGTTCAGGGTCGAGCCGGCCTCGACGTCTTCCTTGACCGTCTTGATGACGTTCTTGAAATAGACGTTCTTCTGCTGGTCCTCGAGGATGCCCAGGCTCTGGATGAGCGGCAGCTCGGCGTCGATGAGGACCGACAGCTGCCGGCTGTAGACGGCCAGGTCCTTGAGCTTGACCTTCTCCCGCTTGAGGAACGGGATGTTGAACCCGGTCTTGGCCGGGGCGATGCTCAGGACGGTGATCTGGTCCTTCTGGAGGGCCCGGCTCAAGTCCTCCTTGGACGCGGCGACGCGCTCGCCGCCGACGGTGTCGCCGTACCGGTTCTTGCCTTTCCAAACATAGGTGGCCATCGTTCACCTCGCCTTTCGCGGGCCGCGCTAGCGGCGGGCCGTGCCCGCCGTGCCGCCGGCGCCGATCTTGGTCCCCTCGCGGCGCTGGATGATGTCGGTCAGCTCCTCGGGGAAGGAGGTCATGGACATGACCGTGTCCAGGCTGACCAGCTTGCGGAAGTAGAGGTTGGCCAGCGACTGGTTGAAGGTCTGCATGCCGTACTTTTCCTGGCCCATCTGCATGGAGGAGTAGATCTGGTGGATCTTGTTCTCCCGGATGAGGTTGCGGATGGCCGGGTTGGGAATGAGGATCTCCATGGCCAGGACCCGCCCCTTGCCGTCGATGCGGGGCAGGAGGGCCTGGGTCATGACGGCCTCGAGCGACATCGACAGGGTGATGCGGACCTGGGCCTGGTACTGGCTGGGGAAGATGTCGATGATGCGGCTGATGGACTCGACGGCCGAGTTGGTGTGCAGGGTCGAGAAGGTCAGATGGCCCGTCTCGGCGACGCGCAGGCAGGCCTCGACGGTCTCGAAGTCGCGCATCTCGCCGACCAGGACGACGTCCGGGTCCTCGCGCAGGACCGAGCGCAGGGCGTTGCTGTAGGACTGGGTGTCGGCGTAGAGCTCGCGCTGGTTGATGATGGCCTTGCGCGGGTTCAGGTAGTACTCGATGGGGTCCTCGATGGTGACGATGTGGACGGGCCGCTCGCTGTTGATGTGCTCCATCATGCAGGCCAGGCTGGTCGACTTGCCGCAGCCGGTCGGGCCGGTGACCAGGATGAGGCCCCGCGGCAGGTAGCAGAGCTGCTGGATGCGCTGGGGGATGCCCAGCTGGGCGAAGCTCCACATCGAGGGCAGGAAGCGCCGGAAGGCGCCGGCCACGGCCCCCTTCTGCATGAAGACGTTGGCCCGGAACCGTCCCAGCTCCTTGACGCCGAACGAGAAGTCGAGCTCCAGCTTCTCCTCGAACAGGCGCTTCTGCTTGTCGGTCATGATGCTGTAGATGAGCTCCTTGGTCTCGGCCGGGGTCAGCGCCGGGTGGTCCATGTCCTTGAGGACGCCGTGGACGCGGATGCGCGGCGGGATGTAGGTCGTGACGTGCAGGTCGCTCGCGTCGGCCTCGACGCAGCCCTTCAGCAGCTCGAAAATGGGCTTGGCCATGGGAACCTCCCTCTTTCTTCGCGCCCGGTCATTCGTCCCGGACGGTCTCGCGCAGGACTTCCTCGACCGAGGTGACGCCGTTCTTGATCTTGACCAGGCCGCTCCGCCGCAGGGTCAGCATGCCCTTCTCGATGGCCTTGCGCTTGATCTCCCGCGACTGGGCCCGGGTCAGGATCATCTCCCGGATGTCGTCGTCGACCTTCATGACCTCGAACAGGGCGGTCCGGCCCTTGTAGCCGGTCCGGTTGCAGGTGTCGCAGCCGCCCGGCTTCATGACCTGGAGGCCCTTGAGCTCGTTCTTGTGGAAGCCCATCTCGAGCAGGGCGGCGTCGGGCAGGACATGGGGCTGGGCGCACTTCTTGCACAGCCGGCGGACCAGCCGCTGGGCGGCGACCAGGACGAGCGAGTCGGCGATCAGGAACGGCTCGACGTTCATGTTGACCATGCGGGTGATGGAGCTGGCCGCGTCGTTGGTGTGGATGGTCGAGAAGACCAGGTGGCCGGTCAGGGCGGCCTTGATGGCGATGTCGACCGTTTCCAGGTCGCGCATCTCGCCGACCAGCATGATGTCGGGGTCCTGGCGCAGGAAGCTGCGCAGGCAGGCGGCGAAGGTCAGCCCGATCTCTTCCTTGATCTGGACCTGGTTGACGTTCGGGACGTTGAACTCGACCGGGTCCTCGGCGGTCATGATGTTCATGTCCGGCGAGTTGATGGTCGAGATGGCCGAGTAGAGCGTGTTGGTCTTGCCGCTGCCGGTCGGCCCGGTCACCAGGACGATGCCCCAGGGCTTGTGGATGGCGTCCTGGAAGACGGCCAGGGACTCCTCCTCGAAGCCGAGCTGGGTCAGGTCGAGCTTGAGCATCTCCTTGTCCAGGATACGGGCGACAATCTTCTCCCCCCACAGCGTCGGCAGGGAGGAGACGCGCATGTCGACCTCTTTCTTCTTGCCGTTGTCGAGGCGCAGGCGCATCTTGATGCGGCCGTCCTGGGGCAGCCGCTTCTCGGCGATGTCCATGTTCGACAGGATCTTGACCCGGGAGATGACCGGGCCGCGGTACTTCAGCGGCAGGTTGACGATCTCGTAGAGGTCGCCGTCCATGCGGTAGCGGACGCGGAAGCTCGTCTCGTAGGGCTCGAAGTGGACGTCGCTGGCGCCCCGCTTGATGGCGTCGACGAAGGTCTGGTTGACCAGCTTGATGATCGGGGCCTCTTCGGCCTCGGCATCGTCCGTCTCGGTCAGGACGCCGGACTCCTGCTCGTCCTCGACGATGTTGACCCGGCCGTCGTCGGCCAGGGCGATGTCCTCGATGATCTTCTTGACCCGGATGGCGTCGGCCGTGCCGTAGTACTTGTTGATGGCGTTGACGACGCCCGTCTCCGAGGCGATGACCGGCTGGATCGACAGGCCGGTCCGGAAGCGGACGTCCTCGATGATCTCCAGGTCGGTCGGGTCGACCATGGCCAGGGTCAGGAAGTTGCGGATGCGGTGGATGGGCATGACCAGGTATTTCTTGGCCACGTCCACGGGGATCAGGCTGATGACCTCGGAGTAGACGTCGAACTGGTCGAGGTCGATGTAGGGATAGCCGAGCTGCCGGCTCAAGGCCTGGGCGATGTCCTCCTCGGTCAGATAGCCGAGCTGGACGAGCGAGGTCCCGACGGGCAGGCTGTTCTTCTTCTGGAAATCCAGGGCGGACTTCAGCTGGTCGACCGACAGGATCTTTTCCCGCAGAAGCAGCTCGCCCAGGTTGGATGCCATTTTTTATTCCGTCATCTTATGATTTTGGACAAATCCTGTCAATCGGCCGGCTCGTGGATGCCTTCCTATCATAGGACGCTCGATGGCCCTTTTGTTTTCTCTAGAGCCGACGGCTCTCATGGTTTCCAAGGCATTGCTCCCACGCCGCCTATTCTCTCTCCGGGACAAATTGCGTCAATCACCCGGGGTGAGCATTGCCTGGGTGATATTACCAAAATTTGTCTCACCTCCGGGGGTGAGGGACCGGAGATGAGGCGGTTCCTCCCCCGGGGCGCGCCCGCCCAGTTCCGCTGCCGCCGCCCTTATTTCGCGGCCCCCTCACCCTTCTTGAGGTAGGGGACGCCCTCGGTCCACCACTTCGGCGCCGGAGCGCCCTTGAGGAAGTGATCGAAGAACTCGAAGAAACGGACGGTCAGGTCGCGGCGGTTGGCGAGGCCGCGCAGGCCGTGGCCCTCGTCGGGATAGGCCAGCAGCACGGCCGGCTTGTCGTGGTAGCGCAGGGCGCTGTAGAAGGCCAGGCCGTTGATGAAGCCGACAGTCGGGTCGGACGTGCCGTGCATGATGAGGAACGGGGCGGTGACGTTGGGCACATGGGTCAGGGCCGACTCGAAGCGGTACTTGTCGGGCTTGTCCCAGGGCGAGAAGCCCCAGCGGCCCTGGTCGTAGAGGTAGTAGTTGAAGGCCGTGTCGCCGCTGCCGCCCTGATAGCCGTAGCCCCAGCCCCAGGGCATGCTGAAGTCGTTGGTCAGGTCGACGACGCCGGCGCCCATCCCCACGGCGGCGAACATCTTGGACATCGTGCCGATGAAGGCCGCGCCCTCGCCGCTGTAGCTGTGGCCGGAGACGCCGATCCTCTTAGGGTCGGCGTAGCCCATGTCGATGACCTTTTGCGTCGCCGCCTCGACGCACTCGAGCATGTCCGAGTGCGAGTTCCCGGTCCGGAAGTGGACGTCGGGAAGCATGGCCAGGTAGCCGTCGCTCGTGGCCTGCATCGGCATCCGGCCCATGCTCGGCAGATAGGCCGGGGCGCTGTAGACGTGCATGGTCTGCGAGTTCTTCTCGTAGAAGATGACGATCATGGGCCGCTTTTCGCCCTCTTTGTAATCGTCCGGGACGGCCAGGATGCCCTGCAGGCGCCGGCCGTCCTTGTTCGTGTAATCGAACAGGATGCGGCGGCCCCAGAGGAATTCCTTCTGCTGGGGGTTGGCGTCGGAGACCTGCCGCGACCCGGCGAAGCCCGGGCCGGAGACGCGCAGGTCGGGGAACTCGACGAAGGTCTGGCGGGTGAAGTGGAACACGTCGGCCTTGAGGGCCCGGACGGGATTGCTGAAGAAGGCGTCCTCGTAGACCAGTTCCTTGAGCCGTCCGTTGGCCAGCTCGTAATAGCCCGACTTCTTGGTCCATTCGCCGTAGGCGGACAGGGTCTGGGGCTTGGCCAGGTCGAAAGTCCGGCGGGCCGCAGCCTGGCGCGGCTGCAGGGGATCGGGCGGATCGACGCGCAGGAGGCGGAAGCGGACCTCGTTCTTGGCCCCGAAGCCGCCCGTCAGGTCCCGGGGCGCGGAGCCGTCGAGAGGCACCAGCCAGAGGTCGTAACGGTGGTTGACGATGACGCCCCGGCCGTCGCTCGTGTAGCCGGCGACGCCGTAGGACGGCTTGGTCCCGGGATGGTCGAATTCCGTGTCGGTGAAGTCGACCTTTCCGGCCCCGAGGGCCAGGGCCTTGCCGGCCGCGAGGTCGTAGGCCACGATCGCGCCGTCCTTCCAATAGAGGAAGTGGGTGCCGCGCGGGTGGAGGCCGAAGACATAACGGCCGGTGAGCTGGCCCTTGGCGATCAGCGTCCGCTGCCCGGTGGTCGTGTCGACCCGGTAGTAGTCCCCCGCCGGGAGGACCTTCTCGTCCCGCAGGTAGGCGCGGGTATCGAGGCCGACGGCCCAGATGCCGGACTCGGCGACGTCGAGCTCGCGCATGGTCTCGTCGGCCAGCTTGATGAACCGCCCGGAGGCGACATCGAAGGCCGACCGGAACGTGAAATTGCGGTCCTGCTCGGCCCGGACCATCTGAAGGGACTGGACCCGGTCGTCGCCGGTGTTCCAGACGTCGACGTTGGCCGCATCATCGGCGGACTTGCGGGCCGTGTCGGGCGTCGGGACCTGTTCCTTGATGCCGAAGAAAACGCGCTTGCCGTCGGCGCTCCACGAGAGCCCGGCCCGGTCGCAGACGACCCAGCCCTTGGGGAAGCCGGCCGCCTTGGCCGGATCGAAAAGGGCCGGTTTGACCGGCGCGGCCGGGGCGCCGGCCTTCAGGGCGGCGGCGACGTCGGGGAAGGCCAGCAGGACGTTGTCCCGCTCCCTCATCTTCTCGACCTCGGTCCCCTTGAGGACCGCCAGGGCCGTGCCGTCGTCGTTCCAGGCCAGGCGGTTGTAGTTCCTGGCGTCGTTGTCGAGCGGGGTGATGTGGCCGCTGCCGGTCTCGAAGACGAAGAGCCCGTTCCCGTCCTTGACCGCCGCGTCGACGGAATAGGCCAGGAGGGTGCCGGTCCTGTTGAAGGCGTAATCGGCGACGCTCCCGAGAAGCTGGAACCGGCCGGATTTCAGGTCGAGCAGGATCGCATCCTGGCCCCGGGAGCCGGTCGAGGCCGGGGCGGGGCCCGAAGGGGGCGGGCCCTGGGGCGGCATACCGCCGCCGCGCCGGCCGGCCGCGGCCGGGGCCTCGCCGCCGCGCCGCCGCAGGACCAGGTGCGAGGACGCCGGGGCGAACGTGAACTGGCCGATCTCCTCCCAGGACCGGACGGCGTCGTTGGCCAGGTCGCGCAGCTCGACCCGGCGGGGCGGGATGGCCGCAGCGCCGCCGCCGCGCGGACCGGCCGCCTGACCGGGTGCGGTCTGGCCCTGCCCCGGCGACGGCTGCGACGGAGCGTTCCCGGGGGCCGCTGTGGACGGGCCGCCCGTCCCTTGGCGCGCCTGGCGGGCTCGCTGGGCCGCGCCGGGATCGACCTGGTAGGCGATCCATCGCGAGTCGGACGAGAAGACCGGCCCGGTCGCGTCCTCGACGGTCACATCCTTGTTCGTCCCCAGGTTGACGATGTGCAGCACGGGTTTGGTCTCGCCCGCCGGGACGTTGGTCAGCTCGAGGACGTAGGCCAGCCATTTGCCGTCGGCCGACAGGACCTGGTCGGAGATGCTCCGCCACAGCGGATAATCGTCGACGGTCATCGCCTTCTTGGCCGCGGAGGAAGCGGCCGCCTGAGCGGAGGCCGGCGCAGGGGCCGAGACCGCCAGGAAGGCCAGGGCCAGGACGAGAAGACCGATCGCCGGACGGGGACGGGAAGGCAGGAAACTCATGGGGAACTCCTTGTCGGATCGGGCAGGCCGCGTTCGGACGCGCACGACCTTCGTTTTATAGGCGCCGGGCGCAAATGTCAACCGGAACGGCGCCGCGGCCCGGCCAAATCGTTCAGTTCTTGATCAGGATTATGGGCACTCCGGCGGTTGATTCCTGGCTGGAGGGACTCGGACCCCGGCCCGCTCCAAGGACGTAGCGGGAATGCCCTTATCAATTCTGCGGCCCGGCAAATCCGGCCAGTCGCCTGCGGGCGTCTTCGACCTCAGGCAGGCCGGGGTCGGCATCTTTCCAGAAGTCCAGGAACTCCCGGTATCGCCGTACCGCCCCGGTCCTGTCTCCAAGATGTTCGAGGACTTTGCCGAGACGATAGTGGCTCCGGACCAGGATCAGGGAATAGGCGGGACCGTTCCAAAGCGACGTCTTGATGGAGAGGATCTCCTCGTAGGATTTCCGCGCCTCCTGCCAGCGGCCGGTTAGCTCGTAGGCCTCGGCCTGCGCCTCGAGGAACTCCGGCTGCGGCCTATGGATCCAAATGTTCTCGCGGGGGGTCAGGGCAAGAGCTTTCCGCAGATGATCCAGAGCGCGCGGCCCGTCCCGCTGCTGAAGAGCCAGGAAGGCCGAGAGGGCCTCGTCATAGGCCACCCATTTCCTGGCCGGGGCGGCCGCGATCGCCGACCTGAGCTCATTTCCCGTTCGCCGCGCGTCCTCGGTCTGCCCCATCCGGATCTGGACGACCCCCCGGCGATAGAGCGCCATGATCTCCAGGAGGATCTGCTCCGCCTCTTTGGCGGCGAACCGGCTCTTATCACAAGCGGCCAACGCTCCAGGCAGATCGCCAGCCCGTTCCAAGAAAACGGCGAGGTTCCCCTGATTATAGGCCACGCGAAAGGAATCCAATTCGTTCGACCATTTCGCCAGGTCCCGCCGAAAGCTTTCAACGGCCCCTCTGATCTTCCCTCGCAGGGTCAGGGCGACCGCCGGCATGCCAAGAGACCCCATGGGATCCACCGCGGAGCCTCTCCAATCGTCAAGGAATCCGTCCAATCCCTTGAAATCCCTGGCGCTGATCAGGTAGAGCATCATGAAGAACCGGGTGGTCTCGGGCATCCGGTGGTAGGCGATATCAATGGCGGGCTTTGCTCTCTCGAGATCTCCCATGATGCAATAGACGCTGCTCAAGTTGGCGCGCAAAAAATCGCTATCGTCGAACGTCTCGAGATAATCCTCGAGGACCTCCGCGGCCCTGCCAGGCAGCCCCTTGCTCAAATACAATTGCGCCAGTTGCTGATAGGTCCCTACGCTCTGGAATCCGCTCTTTCGCGGTATTTCGAGGACCTCGATGGCCCGGTCCCACTCGTCGAGCAACATATAGACCCTTCCCAATTCTTCACTGACGAAATGATCGAGCGGATTGATCTCGAGCAATCTGACGTACGCCTCGATGGCTTTACCAAAGGTCCTTTCCGATGTGTAAGCATAGTACTCGGCCTCGATGAACAGCCGGTCCCGCTCGGAGGCGCGTTCCCTCAGGTCGAAGGCCTTTTGAAAGCTCGATCGGGCCTCCCGCATCCGGCCAAAGAAATAGTGACTCATGCCCAGCCAGAGATGGGCCATGGCGAAATCCGGGTCCAGGGCGGCCGCTTTCTCGAAATAGAGGATCGACCTGACCGCTTCGCCGCCGAGAGAGAGCCGATATCCTTGAAGGTATTGTTCCAGGGCCTCGGCCGAGCTCGTATACTGCTTCGCGAGCGCATACGATGGGTCGCCGCGGGCCTGCGCGGCCGCAGGGGCCAGGTTCGCCCGGAGACGCCGGGACAAGCCGTCCGCCAGGTCCTGGATATTGGGCCCATCCGCCATCGCGGGAGCGACGGAATCCAGCGTGGCCGCGTCGAGCACGTTCGCCTCGATCCGGAACGTCTCGCCGGACTTGGAGAAGCTCCCCAGGATGACGTAGGATGCGGAGAGCCGCCGAGCGATCTCGCCAAGCTCTTCGGTGCTGTAGCTGCTCCGCTCGAGCAGGCCCAGCCTCTTGAGCACGCCGTAGACCTGGTGCTGGAGGACCAGGGGGACCTCTCCGGACTGGGCGAGGTTGGCGATCAAAAGGTCTCCAATCCCTTCCCGAAGGTAGTCGAGCTTCGCGTCCCCGGTGTTGTTCTTGAAGGCAAGGATCGCGACGGCGGGGGGATTGGGCGAGGGCCTCGACGAAGAGCCCCCCACCTTATCCGGGGTCCGAAAGACCTTGAAGACCAGAACGAGAACGGCGGCCGCCAGCAGCACCCCGGCCGGTATGGCGAGCTTCCGGGGGGTCAGCTTGACCGTGATCTCCCGCGAGCCCCTCGTCCTCGTCCTGGCCTTGGCCAGAACGCGATCGATCGGGGGGAGCGCCTGTTCGATCGCCTCCAGGCCGGCCAGGAACTCCTCCGCGCTCTGAAAGCGGCGCCCGCTGTCCTTTTCGAGGCAGCGCAGGATGAGCCGGCTCAGGCCCTCCGGAATCTGCGGCACCAGTTCCTTGGGGACCGGGGCGGGCTCCGTCCTGTGCTTATGAGCGATCGCGAACGGCGTCTCCCCGTCGAACGGCGCGCAACCTACGACCATCTCGAAAAGGACCGCGCCCAAAGAATAGATGTCCGAGCGGGCGTCGGCGGGCCTCCCTTCGACCTGTTCGGGGGACATGTACTCCGGGGTCCCGATGACCGCCCCTTCGCCCGTGACCCCGCGGCCGCGGCCCACGCGGGCGATCCCGAAGTCCATGATCTTGGCCTGGCCGTCCCGGTCGATCATGATGTTGGCCGGCTTCAGGTCGCGGTGGATGATGCCGAGCTTGTGGGCCTCCGCCAGGCCTTCGGCCACCTGCCGGGCGATGGAAACGGCCGTGCCGGGGGTCAGGGACCTGGTCCGGCCGATCAAACCTTTGAGGTCCTCCCCGCGAACGTACTCCATCGTCAGAAAAAGAGTCCCCCCCTCCTCGTGGAGGTCGAACATGGCGCAGACGTTCTTGTGCCGGATCCCGCGGGCGACCTTGAGCTCGTTGCGGAAGCGCTCGACGGCCCTCGGCTCGGCGGCGATCTCGGGCTTGATGAGCTTGAGGGCGACCTCCTCGTTGAGCTGGGTGTCGTGGGCCCGGTAAACGCGTCCCATGCCTCCCGTCCCCAGCGATTCGATGATCTCGTAGCGGCCGGCGAAGACCATCCCCCGCCGGAGCTCATCACGGCCGGTCTCGAGGGTCATGGTGAAGGACGCGACGTCCCCGTCCGGGGGCAGGGCCGTCGCGCATTTCTTACAGAACTGGGAATCCCGGGAATTGACGGTCTGACACGTCGGGCACTTCATGGCCGGATCCCCCATCCGCCTTACGACTTAAGGGTATTGATAATGGGCCCGGCTGTCAATCGCCGGAGGCGGAGCCTCAACGCCCGCCCCGACGTGCTCCGGCCCATGGCCCTTGACAGAAGGGCGGGACGCAATCCATAATCGAGCCAGTCGCAAGGGGATCGTGGGCCTGAAAGCCATAGGGGCTTGGTCTCCCCGCTTTCTCTGAGAAGGAGGGGAAATGGACATTCTTTTGAGAGCGGCACGGGTTCTTTCGCTTGTTTTTCTATCCTCTGCAGCCGTTTTCGGACAGCAATCGGGCGAGATCCGGGGCCATATCGTGGACCTTCAGGGTGAGGCTGTTCCCAAGGTGTCCGTGACGGCCAGGGGCCCCGCGCTCCAGGGGTCCCGGGCCTCCCTTTCTGATCCGAACGGGGATTTTCGCCTGCCTCTCCTCCCTGTCGGGACCTACGCCCTGACCTTCGAGCTCGCCGGATTCGAGAAGGTGACCCTGACCGGGAACGCCGTCCGCTTGGGATTCACGTCGAGCTTGTCCATCGTCCTGAAGCCGGCCGCGGTCACGGAGGAGGTGACCGTCGTCGCCGAGAATCCTCTGATCGATAAGGTCCGCGTGGACACGAGCTACCGCCTCGACAGCGAAGACCTGGCCCATGTTCCGACGCAGGCCCGGACCATCGCGGAGATCGTCGATCTCGCGCCGGGCGTCACCGGCGTGAGGGCCAATTCGGTCACCGGAGGGAGCGCGGCGTTCTGGGGCGCTTCGGAAACCGGCCTGCCGAGCATCCGGGGCGAAGGCGATGCCGGCAACAATTGGCTCATCGACGGCCTTTCTTCCCGGGGCGGCAGCACGAACGATCCCGGCGTGCGCCTCAATTATGACGCTTGGGAGGAGGTCCAGATCGTTACGGACGGATTCGCGCCCCAAATGGGCCAGGCGTTGGGAGGTCATATCAGCATCGTGACGAAGTCGGGGGGCAACGCCTTCCGCGGACAGGCCGGGGCCCTCATCCAGAGCCGGCACCTCCGGGCCAAGAGGAAGGAGCAGATCTCGGTCGTCAGCCTCCCCGAGACGTCCTTAGGTCAATATTTCGGGAATCTGGGCGGACCGATCATCAAGGACAAGCTGTGGTTCTTCGCTTCCGGCAACTACTTCGACAGCTTCGACCGGAGCGCCGGGCATTCCCTCGAGTGGCTGACGGTCCCCGCCGGAGAAAGACACATCGCGACCGGCAGCTTGTTCGCCAAGGCCACGCTCACCCCCGTCAAGGACCATACGGTCGCCATGAGCGGGATGTGGGACGGGTTCCTTCGCCAGAGAGGCGGGATCGGCGTTCCCGAAACCTACACGAGGACGGACACCGGCCGCTCTCTCTATCGCCTGAACTATCAGGGCATCCTCTCGCCCAGCACGCTCGTCACCGCCGCGCTCGGGCAGAGCCGGATCGAGGGCGTCATCGAGCCTCTCAGCGGCGACTACGGCCCGCCGTCATATTCCTGGCTCGATATCGGGCAAAAAACGAACAACGCCGACGTTTGGTCGCGGACGGTCGAGCGCCGGACCGATTTGACGGCCGGGCTCAGCCATTATTGGGCCGCCGGACGCTGGGGCGGTCATGAGCTCAAGGCCGGCCTGAGCTACTTCCGGAACAGCTCCCACGGCTCCGCTCGCTGGACCGGGCGGGACGCGGACGCCTGGCCGGGAAACGGTTTCGACAACGGGACCTTCATCATCTGGTCCGCGCCCGGGGCCCCGTTGCAGCTTCAGGAGTACGGACCGGCCGAGATGCGGGTCAAGACGCGAGGGCTCGGGTTTTACGTCGAGGATAACATCGTGCTGGGTCGTTTCTCTGTCATGGCCGGCCTGCGGGCTGATACCCAACAGGTTATCAACGACGCCGGGGACCGGGTCTGGAGCTGGGGACCGGGGGATTTCCTGCAGCCGCGTATTTCCTGCTCGCTCGACCTCTCCGGGGACGGGAAGGACATCCTGAAGTTCGGCTACGGGACGTTCGCCGCGCCCATCTCCCTGCAATCGTTGTCCTATTTCAATACGACCTTTTTCTACAATACTCGCTTTTATGGCTGGGCCGGCCCCTGGGACCCCACCGAAGGGGAACTGAGGAACCCCGCCTTTTGGACGTTCGATCGGGAAATGAGCGGGGCCGCCACTCCCTCCGAAGTGGACCCTCGTTTGAAGCCCGACACAACCCGCAAGGTCCTTCTCGAATTCGACCGGCGGCTGGGCAGGAACTGGGCGGTGAAGGTCCGGGGGGTCCTCTCCTGGGCGCGCGACCTGTTGGACGATATCGCCCTCTACGCCCCGGAGAACGAGTCGGAGGTCCGCTATCTCTTCACCAACTTCGAACTGAAGAAGAGGGACTATCGGGCGCTCGAGATCGAGCTCAACGGCCGGGTCCGCGGCCTTATGACGCTGAACGCGTCCTATACCTGGTCGCAGGCCAAGGGAACGAACCCCGGCAACTTCATCGAGCTCGACAGTTGGGACAGCTTCTGGGGCGGCGGCTATGATGCGGGCACCTTCGGGGACAGGCCGTACATGCCGGAGGGTTCGGTGAACAAGGAGGTTTACGACCAGATCTTCGCGGGCCTGGGGGGAAGGGGGATCGGTGACGAGGGTTGGTACGGCTTCCTTCCCTACAGCGTGGATCATCTCGCCAAGATCTCCGGGACGTGCTCGGCGCCCTTCGGCATCTCGATCGGCGCGAGGATCGAGTACCTGTCCGGCTATCATTGGGAGAAAAAGGCGTTCGTGGAGGCCTATGGGGGGTTCCTGGCCTTCCCCGAGGGCCGCGGAGGGAGGACGACGCCGCCGCACATGTACGTGGACATCCTGATAGAGAAAAGCTTCCGGCTAGGGCAGGGGCTCTTGCTCGACCTGGGGCTCAACGCCTACAACCTGATGAACAGCCAGCGCCCCGTTTCCTTCGTCAAGCAGGACAACTCGCTCTTCGGGCAGGTCTGGGCCCGGCAGATGCCGCGCTGGGCGCAAATCAAGGCCACGCTGCGGTTCTGAAGCGCCGCAGCCATCAGGGCCCGTTCTCCGGAAGGATATGGTTGCGCGCCTGGAGGGACTCGAACCCCCGACCCGCTGCTGAGAAGGCCGCTACGGTGCCTTCTTAAGTCAATGGCAACATATGCCTTATGATATCGTTTCCTGTAGGTGTGCTCAAAACTGTGCTCAGGGAGGGCCCTTGGCCGGTTGTACTCAACGCGCTTCCGCTTCGTCAGCGAGGCGGATTAGTTCCTGCCGAGGGTAATTCGCACGATAGGCAATCGCCAAAGGACCCCCTCGGAGGATCCGGCAAAGAGATAGGCGCCTCCCTTGCTCCACGTGAGGGAGGTGATGCTGAGATCCGTCAATCCCTCATTGACCGATTCCCAGCTTCTTCCGGAATCAGTTGACACATATACGCCGCCGTCCCAGCAGCACGCGACCAGGCTCTTGCCGATGACCTCGAAGTGATTGATGCGGCCGGTCGCTGTTTGCTGCACACGGGCATTACTCACAACCCTGCCGTTACGATCGTAGATGAGCACATTATTGCAGAACATAGGAACAGCGATAAGGCTTTTCCTGTCGATGGTATAAAGATGAGAAAAGAAGGTAAAGTCATGCGGCTCATCGCTGCCATTGAGACAAGGGGAATCGAGCGATTTCCAGGTGGCTCCGCCATCCTTGGAGAGATAGATCCCCCAATAATCAAAGAACACCGCAAACATCGCGTGATCCACGGCCTCGCCCGACAACAAAGGAAAACAGTTGGGCAATCCGACAACCCTTTTCCAACTCTTGCCGTAATCTGTGGAACGGAACGAGCCGCTGCGGGTCGAGATGAAGAGGCTCGTTCCGATCACGAAGGCATAATAAGTTGTCTCCGTCTCCTCCCCCGCTGCATCGGGCGATCTTGTGTTCATCTCTAGAAAATCGGTCTTGATAGGTCTCCAGTTCGCGCCGCCATCCTTTGTTATAAAGAGACCTTGGGGGGTATCGACGACCAGATTCGTCTTTGTTAGTTCGAAATACGTAGATACCTCGGCCGCCGGGCAGCCCTTGGGGATCGTCCAGGTAACGCCGCCGTCCGTGGAAAAGAATTGGGTTTTGCGGCTGCTGGCACGGAGACCACTTCCAAAGGGTTGGACCCAGATCTCCTCCCCGACCGGCAATCCGGAAGCCATTGCCGTCCAATTCCCCCCCGCGTCATCGGACGCGAAGAGACCCCGATCGGTGCCCACATAGACGGTTTTGCCCGACACAACTATCTGATGCGGCTTCGCGGTCACTGGCAGGCGAGAAGCGACCGGCGCCCAGCATCTGCCGTTATCCGTCGAAAAGAAGCAGTCTTTCTCTGTCTGGGCAAAGAGAGTCCCCTTCGCGATATTTAACGACAGGATCTCGGTATCATCGGGCCGATTTACTTCCACCCACTGGCCACCGCCCGCGAGGGGCACGGAAAGAAGGAAGCACAGCCCGGCGAGAAATATCGGCACGACCGGACACCCCTTTGCTGATTCAAGCATAACGCTGAGCGGATTACGGTGTCAAGCGCCCGTCAGTACTCGAACAAGGCCGCGAGTGTACATCCTATTAGCAAGGGGACCATTCTTCGCTCGGAGCGCATGCCCGCTCAAAATCAATGAGATCGGCTGGGGGTACGCCAGCCGCATCTTCGCCTTCCCGACTTCCGGCTGGCCCGGATCCGGGGCCAGCTGACGATCCCGAAAGGCGCCCTACCGGGCGATGTGTTCAGGATCGTTCTCGCTTAAGGACGCCGCTAAGCCGAGAGGATCCCGTGGGCGTGGACGAGCTTCTCCCGCACCGGGAGGCCGTGAGGGCAGGCGCTCTGGCAAGGCGCGGCGCACCCGGCGCAGCCGAGCGGCTTGCGGTCCGATCCGAGTTCGGCATAATAATCGGAGGCCATCCTCTCCAGCCCGTAGTCCTCGTAGTACATGGCATAGCGAAGGACGTCGTTGACGGCGACGTTGGCCGGACAAGCGGCGAGGCACTCTTTGCAGCTCACCCGGCAGTATCTCGAAGAGGCCTGTTCCTTGTAGCGCGCGACCAAGCTCAAGGCGGTCCGGTCGAGGGGTTGGCCCGAGGCGGCGACATACTCCTCGACGTGGGAATAGCTGGCCATGGTCGGGATGCAGGTGTCGAAGTCGGGATTCGCGAGGACCCAGCGGATGGCCGCCTGCGGGTAGCTCATCTTCGGCCCGACCATGCCTTTGAGGTTCCCCTGCTGGTTGCCGGCGAAGACCTTCATGGCCACCGTACCGATGCCTTTGGCCCTGGCCGCCCTGACCAAAGGCTCGATCGCCTGGCCCTCCATGTGATTGTAGATGACCAGGACGACCTGGGGAAAGCTCGTCTCCAACGCCTGCTTGAGCGTGACCGCGGCGTTATGGGTCGAAAAGCCCGTGAACCGGACCTTGCCGGCTTTCTTGAGCTCGTCGTAAGCGCCCAGGACCTCCTCGCTCTGGAGGAGCGGCGTCAGGTCCTCGATGCTGTGGACCATGGCCACGTCGACGTAATCGGTCTGAAGCCGTTTGAGGCTGGCTTCCATCCTCTTGATGACCGCGGCCTTGTCGATCTTCTGGCGGAAGTCCATCTGGTGCTTGGTCGTGATAACGACCTTGTCGCGGACGCCCTTGAGCCCCTGCCCGACGTAGCTCTCGCCCTTCTGGCGCAGGTAGACCTCCGCGGTATCGAAATAGTTCACGCCGCAGTCGTACGCGTAGCGGAGGACGTTGGGTTCGAAAAGGGAGATGGCCCCGCAGCTGACGTCGGAAACCTTGAGCCCGGTCTTGCCGAGGTCGGTATATTTCTTGATCTTGGGCGCGGCCGATTCCTGGCCGTCTGATGCGGAGGCGGCGGCTCCGGCCGAAAGGCGGCCGGCGACGCCGAGCCCGACGGCGCCGGAAGCGATCGAGGTTATGAACTGACGTCTCTTCAATCCCGACATTTTGTCTTCTCCTTTGGCTTCAATCGACGATCTTCTTCACTGCAACGGCGGCCAGCGGCATGAGCTTGTCGGCCGAAAGGCCGCCTGCCCCCCCAAAAGCCTGGATGACAAAAGTCTGGCCGCCCCGCTGCATGGGGGCCAGCAAGGGACCGACATCGGGCAGGTCGTTCCAGGGAGGAAGCTCATCCGACCGCGCGAAAAAGGAGATCCGATATTGGTCCTCGCCGATGAGGACGAGGAGCTTGTCGCCGGTCTTCAGGCCCGCCGAGTCGATATCCTTCCTGGTCCAGTTCGTGACGATGGTCAGCCCGTAGGGAGAGGAGTCCCAATCGAGGACATTCCCCTTCATCTGGCCAAGAGAGGATTCCACCCTTCCGATGTTGGTCTCGGCCTTAGTGAAAAAGCCCTTGTCGAGGGACACGTTAGCCTTGATCTCGCTCATCTCCGTCAGGTTGCCTCGCGTCCCGACCCGGGAATCGAACCAGGACAGCGGCAGCTTGAGGCCCTCGATCTCTTCGAACGGGGCGAAGTCGTAGTTGATTTCGTACTTGTCCCCGTCAGGCGTCGCGCCGAGGAAGACGAGCCGCTTGAGGAGGAAGTCGTCGGCCCGGAGATAGAAGTGGACGGCGACGGGGCCGGCCGGTCCCGTGAGGCTCAGATGGTAGAACTCTTCAGGGCCGAAGGACTTGACCCCGACGAGCTCGAGCCGGCCCTCGAACTTGGCCAGCGAGAAAAGCCCGGCGTAGAGCCCGGCCATGGTCTCGTAGACGGTGGCCTGCGGGCCGGTGATCTCGCTCACGACGCCGAACGAGTTCCGGACGACCTTGCCGCCTGCGACCAGGATGGCTTCGGTTACGGCCGGGTTTCTGCCGGTCAGGGCCTTGAACTCGCCGGAGGACGAAACGACGTTCCGCGTCCCGCCCGTCCGGAAGGACAGGGTTTTGACCCTGGCCAGAGCGGCTCGGCCTCCCGCGGCTTCGAGGTTCTTGCGGAGAACGTCCTGGACGGACAGGCCGGTCTGGGCCGCGGCCAGCAAAGCCAAGGCCAGCGGGATGAGGCCTCCGGTGACGCACAACCGGGGGAACGATCGTCGCATGCACCCCTCCTTAACGGAGATCGGGAAGGTCATTATACAGGAAAAAGCCCTCCTGAAAAATTGGAGGAGCGCGCCTGGAGGGACTCGAACCCCCGACCCGCTGCTTAGAAGGCAGCTGCTCTATCCACCTGAGCTACAGGCGCGTCGAGGCGGCGTGAAGAAGACATCGGGGAGAGCGGATTTGAACCGCCGACCTCCTGCTCCCAAGGCAGGCGCGCTAGCCAGGCTGCGCCACTCCCCGCTCGATTCAGCCGTAGAATCTTAGCATAAGAAGGGGTCAAACCTAAACTTCTTCACTTTTTCGGGACGGCGACAAAAAGGGGCGCGAATAACTGAACAAGTTCACGTCAGCCCCCCTCTCGGCCAGCCGGTCATTATGCGCTAACCGGGGCCGCCTTATTAGCGGCCGAGGCCCTTGTCGATGACCGATCTCTCGATGCGGACGACGATCGGCCGGCCATGGGGGCAAAGCGCCGGTTGCGAGGTCTTGAACAGCTCGTCGACGAGATAAGCCATCTTCTCCGGATTGAGGTATTCGCCCGCTTTGACCGCCGCTTTGCAGGCCATGGTGGCCAGCATGCGCTCGCGCCGGTCCTCGGCGCCCTTCGCGGCCGCGTCCTCGAGCAGGCCGCGCAGGACGCTTTCGGCCTCCGCCTCCCCGAAGACTTCCGGGTACTCCTTGAGCGCGAAGGCCCGGCCGCCCATGGCCTCGACCCGGAAGCCGAGCTCCTCGAGCAGCCCGCCGTTCTCCTCGAGGCTCGACGCGGCCGACGGCGCCAGCTCGAGGATGGCCGGGATGAGCAGGGCCTTGCGCGGCCAGAGCCGCATCCGGTCGATCTCCCGGAACTTCTCGAACAGGACGCGCTCGTGAGCGTTGTGCTGGTCGACGATCATCAGGCCGTCCTCGCCGGCGACGACGATGTACATGCCGGCGAACTGGCCGAGGACGACGCGGCCGCGGCCGGCCGGGACGCCCGCCGGTGTCGAAGACGGGGACACGTACCCGGGGGACATGTCCCCATCGTGCGTTGGCGCCTTGCCCGAAGACGGGGACACGTACCTGCGGTACATGTCCCCCTCCGGACCCCCGCTCGCGGCGGACGCAAAGCCTGTCTCCTCGGCGCCCGCGGGCCCGAAATCAAGGCCGGGAGCGGCGTAATCCGCTCGCCCCTCCCCGACCCGGGCCGCGCCATCCGCCGGCGTCGCCAGTCCCGGCGGGACCTCCTTGATCGTGTGACCGCGCGCGGCGCTTTCCCCGACCGCCCGGAGGACCAGGCGGAAGACGACCTGGCTGTCCTTGAACCGGACCTCGGACTTGGCCGGGTGCACGTTGACGTCGACGTCCCCGTAGGGCAGGCGCAGGAAGAGGAAGGCCTCCGGCGAACGGCCCCGCTCCAGAATGCCGGAGTAGGCCTGGCTCAAGGCCGCCAGCAGGACCCGGTCCTTGACCGGCCGGCCGTTGACGAAGAAGTACTGGACCGAACGGTCGCCGCGGCCGGCCAGCGGCAGCGAGGCCAGCCCTTCCAGGCGGGCCTCCCCGTCCTCGGCGGCCACCTCCATCAGCCCGTCGACCACCTTCTTGCCGAAGAGCTGGAAGACGCGCTCGCGCAGCGTCCGCACCGGCGGACAGGCGATGGTCTCCCGGCCGCCGTGGACCAGGGTGAAGCGGACCCCGGGCGCGCCGAGCGCCGCCTGGGTCACGTACTTGGCGACGGGGCCGAGCTCGGACGAGGCCGAGCGCAGGAACTTGCGGCGGGCCGGCAGGTTGAAGAACAGGTCCCGGACCTCGACCGCCGTGCCCCGCGGGAAGGCGATGTCGGTGACGGAAACCAGCCGCTCGCCCTCCCGCTCGATCATCGTGCCCCGGTCCCCGGTCCCGTCGAAGGTCCGCAGGGTCAGCCGGGACACGGCCGCGATGCTGGCCAGGGCCTCGCCCCGGAAGCCGAGCGTGGCGATCCGCTCCAGGTCCTCTTCCCGGACGATCTTGCTTGTCGAGTGGCGCCGGAAGCAGAGGGCCGCGTCCTCACGGTCCATGCCCGAGCCGTCGTCCTGGACCTTGATGAGGGCCTTGCCGCCGTCGACGAGCTCGACGCGGACGTCCCCGGCCCCGGCGTCCAGGGCGTTCTCGACGAGCTCCTTGACCACGGACACCGGCCGCTCGATGACCTCGCCGGCGGCGATCTTCTGGGCCACGTCCTCGGGCAGGAGATGGATCTTTTTCATGTCGCGATCTCGCCTTCCGTCCGGCCCGGCAGGACCCGGCGGACCGTGACCCGGACACGTTCCCGCCGCGGGACGGCGCAGACCGGCACGGTCACCGCGATGGCATTCCCCGTCAGGACCTCGGTCCCGGCGCCGCCCGCCGCGGGGCCGATGACCACGCCGTCGAGCGTGCGGCCGGCGAAGCGCCGCCGGAATCGGTCGTCCTTGGCGGCCGCGGCCCGCCGGAGCGCCCGGGCCCGGGCCGCCGTCACCGCGGCCGGGAGCTGGGCCCGCTCCGCCGCCGGGGTCCCGGGTCGCGGCGAATAGGAGAAGACGTGGGCGCAGGTCAGCGCCGACCGCTCGACGAGGGCCATCGCCGCCTCGAAATCGGCCTCCGTTTCCCCCGGAAACCCGACCATGAGGTCGGCCCCGATGGCCGCGTCCGGGGCCGCGCGGCCTAAACACTCGAGAAGGGCCTCATAGAAGCCCGGCTCGACGGGCCGGCCCATGTCGCCGAGCACCCGCTCGGAAGCATGCTGGAGCGAGAGATGGAAGTGGGGGCAGACCCGCTCGTCCGCCGCGACGAGATCGATCAGTCCGTCGTCCGTCCGCCGCGGGTCGAGGGAGGTCAGCCGCAGGCGGGCCGGGCCGGCCGCGTCGCCAAGCTTCTTCACCAGGCCGGCCAGCGATGCTTGGGGCTCGAGGTCCGCGCCGTACGAGGAGAGATGGATGCCGGCCAGGACGATCTCGCGGAAGCCGCGCCCGGCCAGCCCGGCGACGGCCGCGGCGGCCTCGTCCGGGGGCAGGCTCCGGCCCGGGCCGCGCACGGCCGGGATGACGCAATAGGCGCAGCCGCCGTCGCAGCCGTCCTGGACCTTGAGCCAGCCGCGGGCGCGGAAGGACGACTCGGCGGCAGCATCGCCCGCGAGGGGGACACGTACCGGAGGTACATGTCCCCAGGCATCGCCTCCCCGGGCCTGCCGAGCCTCGTCCAGGTCGGCGGGCCGGGCCGCGTCGAGCGCCAAGACCCGGCCGACCAAGCCCCCCTTCCCGGCCCGCGGCAGGACCGCGACGACGCCGGGCATCCCGGCCAGCTCCCCGGGGGCCCGCTCCGCGTAGCAGCCGGTGACGACCAGCCGCGAGGCGGGATTGGCGCGGGCCGCGGCCCGGAGGAACTTGCGGACGTCCCGGTCGGCCCGTCCGGTCAGGGTGCAGGAGTTGACGACGACGATGTCGGCCCGGCGCCAGTCCCGCTCCAGGGGCAGGCCGTGGGCTCCGAGCGCGTCGGCCCAGGCGAAGGCCTCGGCCTGATTGGCCCGGCAGCCGAAGTTCCGGACGGCGAACGAGGCCATCGCCGCCGCTAGAGCTTTTCCTTGAGCTGGTTCGAGGCGGCCTCGACCTTGTCGGCCATCTT
>JAEAMF010000203.1_pt1 | contig 98728 bp, 98 predicted proteins | sample 8958721 | NCBI WGS metagenome assembly JAEAMF01 (sample SAMN16933255, study PRJNA681124) | bioreactor sludge metagenome | isolation source: anaerobic bioreactor treating anionic surfactant - SDBS | place: India: Bengaluru | collected 2019-02-28
ATGATCATTATTCGACACTTGGGTGCACATTAAGTTCGACTAGGGTCTAGCTCCTGCTTGTTCAGTGTCGGAGGCGATCATACGGATAGCAGGCCGTCGATACAAGTGAGCGCATGGCCGCCGACGCGGATCGCCTCGTCCGAAATCGCGAGCCGGAGCACGCCGGCGCGTCCGACCATTTCACCCTGGGTGGCCAGCAGTTCGCTTCCGAAGGTTCCGAGCTGCCCCGTGTGGCGCAGGTAGGCCGCCACAGCCCCGGTGCCGCTGCCGCACACCGGATCCTCGTCGACGCCATGGGCCGGGGCGAAAGCGCGCACCTCGATGCCGGCCGGGCTGCCCGGATCGTGGGCGCCGAAGATGACCACGCCCGTGTGCCGCTCCTTGATGTCCTGCGCTTTCATGCGCTGCAGGTCCGGTTCGCAGGCCAGCACCGCGCGGGCGCCGGTCAGCTGGGCAATCACCCAGCGCGCACCGACGTCGACCAGGTAGGGTACGACGTTCACTTCCAGGTCTGCGCCGAGGACAGATTCCAGCTGGGCGGCCTGGGCGGCATCCAGCGCCGTCAGGCTCGGCGTGGGCAGCTCGAACGAGATCCAGGGAGCGCCCTGCCCTTCCTGCTCGACCGTCAGGTTCACCAGTCCGGCGGCGCATTGCTGCACCAGGATGCCGTTCTTTGCCTGGACGGTGCCCGCTTCCATCAATGCATGCGCGGTGCCGATCGTCGGATGGCCCGCGAACGGCAGCTCGCCGCCGGGCGTGAAGATGCGGACTTGGTAGTCGGCGCCCTGCTGCGTCGGCGGCAGCACAAAGGTGGTTTCGGACAGCTTGGTCCAGCGGGCGATCTGCTGCATCTGTCCGCTCGACAGGCTGGCGGCGTCCTGCACGACGGCGACCGGGTTGCCCTTGAACGGGACGGTGGTGAAGACGTCGACGGTCTTGATCGGCAGGCGTGTCATGATAGCTCCCGTGTTGGTGAAGGCTGACGACGAGTGTACGCCCATGGGCTGGAAAACAAAAAAGCGGACCGAAGTCCGCTTTCCTGTCGAGTCGCTTATGAATTAACGCTTGTCGATCCCCGGCACATCACGCACCGGCGAACCCACGAACAGCTGGCGCGGGCGACCGATCTTCTGCTCCGGATCGGCGATCATTTCGTTCCACTGGGCGATCCAGCCGATGGTACGGGCCATCGCGAAAATACCGGTGAACAGCGAGACCGGGATGCCCAGGGCCGACTGCACGATGCCCGAGTAGAAGTCGACGTTCGGGTACAGCTTGCGCGAGACGAAGTATTCGTCGTTCAGCGCAATCTTTTCCAGTTCCATCGCCAGCTTGAACAGCGGGTCGTCCTGCAGGCCCAGTTCGTTCAGCACTTCGTGGCAGGTTTCACGCATCAGCTTGGCGCGCGGGTCGAAGTTCTTGTAGACGCGGTGACCGAAGCCCATCAGCTTGACGCCCGAGTTCTTGTCCTTGACCTTCTCGATGAAGGCCGGGATGTTCTCGACCGAGCCGATTTCCTTCAGCATGGTCAGTGCGGCTTCGTTGGCGCCGCCGTGCGCCGGGCCCCACAGGCAGGCGATACCGGCAGCGATACAGGCGAACGGGTTGGCGCCCGACGAACCGGCCAGGCGGACGGTCGAGGTCGATGCGTTCTGCTCGTGGTCGGCGTGCAGGATCAGGATGCGGTCCAGGGCGCGCACTAGCACGTCGTTGACCTTGTACTCTTCGCACGGGTTGGCGAACATCATGTGCATGAAGTTCGCGCTGTACGACAGGTCGTTGCGCGGGTACATGAACGGCTGGCCGACCGAGTACTTGTATGCCATCGCGACCAGGGTCGGCAGCTTGGCGATCAGGCGGATGGCCGAGATCTCGCGCTGCTTCGGATCGTTGATGTCGAGCGAGTCGTGGTAGAACGAGGCCAGCGCGCCGACGGTGCCGACCAGGACCGACATCGGGTGCGCGTCGCGACGGAAGCCGCGGAAGAAGAAGTTCATCTGCTCGTGAATCATCGTGTGACGGGTCACGGTGTCGTCGAACTTGGCCTTCTGTTCGGCGTTCGGCAGTTCGCCGTTCAGCAGCAGGTAGCAGGTTTCCAGGAAGTCGCAGTTGACGGCCAGCTGCTCGATCGGGTAACCGCGGTACAGCAGTTCGCCCTTGTCACCGTCGATGTAGGTGATGCTCGAGTTGCACGAGGCAGTCGACATGAAGCCAGGGTCGTAGGTGAACTTGCCGGTCTGGCCGTACAGCTTGCGGATGTCGATGACGTCCGGGCCGATGGTGCCTTTGTAGATCGGCATGTCGACCGACGGGCTGCCGTCGGAGAACGACAGGGTGGCTTTGGTATCAGAGATATTCATGGCACTTCCTTCTTGTGGGAGTGGATCTAAAAACAATTACGAATTCTGGCGGTAGGTCTCGAACTACGCCTGCCGCAGGCGCGCCAGCAAGGCGTGCACGTGCGGCTGGTCGACCTCGCCTTCAGGCTCGGTCCGGCCCAGCAGCAGGTCCATCAGCGGGTTGTCCGCCAGGTCCAGCAAGCGGGTCAGCGCATCGACGTCCTCGTCGCTCAATTCTTCTTCATGCGCATCGAGGAAGCGCGTGAGGATCAAATCGTTCTCGAGCAGGCCGCGGCGGGAGCGCCAGCGCAGGCGGGCGCGGTTCGCGGGGTCGGATTGATGCGTTTTCACTTGAGTCCGTTGTTGGGTCAACATCATACTCCGCATGCCAGGATAAGGCAGTACGGTACTTTTACTGTATTTGCGGCATCTTTAACTGAACGATGCTGCGAATTATTGCTTGATGCCTGCGATGTACCGCGTGGGCGGGAGACCCGCCCACCCTACAGGTATCGTGGATCTCGTAGGGTGGGCGGCTTGTCCGCCCACGCGGTACGCAGGTATGCGGGTCGAAACGCGCCTTAAATCGCGCGGCGGACCAGCAGTTCCTTGATCTTGCCGATCGCCTTGTTCGGGTTCAGGCCCTTCGGGCACACGTCCGTGCAGTTCATGATCGAGTGGCAGCGGAACAGGCGGTATGGGTCTTCCAGGTTGTCCAGGCGCTCGTTGGTGGCTTCGTCGCGCGAGTCGGCGATGAAGCGGTAGGCCTGCAGCAGGCCGGCCGGGCCGACGAACTTGTCCGGGTTCCACCAGAACGACGGGCACGAGGTCGAGCAGCAGGCGCACAGGATGCACTCGTACAGGCCGTCGAGCTCTTCGCGCTCTTCCGGCGACTGCAGGCGCTCTTTCTCCGGCTTGATCGAGTCGTTGATCAGGTAGGGCTTGATCGAGTGGTACTGCTTGAAGAAGTTGGTCATGTCCACGATCAGGTCGCGGATCACCGGCAGGCCCGGCAGAGGACGCAGCACGATCGGCTGGGTCAGCTCGTTCAGGTTGGTGGTGCAGGCCAGGCCGTTCTTGCCGTTGATGTTCATCGCGTCCGAACCGCACACGCCTTCGCGGCAGGAGCGGCGCAGGGCCAGCGAGTCATCGACGTCGGACTTGATGCGCTGCAGGGCGTCGAGCAGCATCTTGTCGGTGTCTTTCAGCTCGACGGTGACGTCTTGCATGTAAGGCTTGGCATCCTTGTCAGGATCGTAGCGGTAGATCTTCAGTTGGATGGTGCGTGCCATGTTTTTACCTGTTCATAGGGGCCGCGAACGCAGTCGCGGCCCTGTAAAAAATTAGAAAGTACGGGCCTTCGGCTTGAAGGTGTCGACGGTGAGCGGCTTCTGCACGACCGGTTTGTACTCGAGACGGTTGTTCTGCGAGAACCACAGGGTGTGCTTCATCCAGTTCTCGTCGTCGCGGTTCGGGAAGTCGCTGTGGGCGTGGGCGCCGCGCGATTCCGGACGCGCCGCTGCCGACACGATGGTCGCCTTGGCGGTCTCGATCAGGTTGTCGAGTTCCAGCGCTTCCTGGCGGGCGGTGTTGAACACCTTCGACTTGTCCTTGAACGAGACGTGCTTGCGGCGCTCATCCAGCTTCATGATTTCCTTGACGCCGGCATCGAGCAGTTCCTGGGTACGGAACACGCCGCAGTACTTCTGCATGGTGGCGCGGATGTCGTTGGCGACGTGCTGGACCTTCTCGCCGCCGGTCGAGGTCTCGAGGCGGTTCAGGCGGTCCAGGCCGAAATCGGCGGCGTCCTTCGGCAGCGGCTTGTTGACCTTCTGCTTCAGGTTCGATGCGACAACGTGGTTGCCGGCCGCACGGCCGAACACCACCAGGTCGAGCAGCGAGTTGGTGCCGAGGCGGTTGGCGCCGTGGACCGAGACGCAGGCGCATTCGCCGATCGCGTACAGGCCGTTGACGATCTTCTGGCCGCCCGTGCCGTCAGGTGCGACGACCTGGCCGTGGATGTTGGTCGGGATGCCGCCCATCTGGTAGTGGATGGTCGGGACCACGGGAATCGGTTCCTTGGTGGCGTCGACGTTGGCGAACTTGTGGCCGATTTCCAGGATCGACGGCAGGCGCTTCTCGATGGTGTCCTTGCCGATGTGGCGCAGGTCCAGCAGCACGTGGTCCTTGTTCGGACCGCAGCCGCGGCCTTCCTTGATCTCCTGGTCCATCGAACGCGAGACGAAGTCGCGCGGCGCCAGGTCCTTCAGGGTCGGCGCGTAGCGCTCCATGAAGCGTTCGCCGTTCGAGTTGATCAGGATACCGCCCTCGCCGCGCACGCCCTCGGTGATGAGGACGCCCGCGCCGGACACGCCGGTCGGGTGGAACTGCCAGAACTCCATGTCCTGCAGCGGCAGGCCGGCGCGTGCCGCCATGCCCATGCCGTCGCCGGTGTTGATGAACGCGTTCGTGGAAGCCGCGAAGATGCGGCCTGCGCCGCCGGTGGCGAAGATGGTGGTCTTCGCTTCCAGGATCATCACGTCGCCGGTTTCCATTTCCAGGGCCAGCACGCCGAGCACGTCGCCGTCGGCGTCGCGGATCAGGTCGAGGGCCATCCACTCGACGAAGAAGTGGGTGCGGGCGCGGACGTTACGCTGGTACAGGGTGTGCAGCAGCGCGTGGCCGGTACGGTCGGCCGCGGCGCAGGCGCGCTGGACCGGCTTCTCGCCGAAGTTCGCGGTGTGGCCGCCGAACGGACGCTGGTAGATGGTGCCGTCCGGGTTGCGGTCGAAAGGCATGCCGAAGTGTTCGAGTTCGTACACGACCTTCGGAGCTTCGCGGCACATGAATTCGATCGCATCCTGGTCGCCCAGGTAATCGCCACCCTTGACGGTGTCGAACATGTGCCAGTACCAGTCGTCTTCGCTCATGTTGCCCAGCGAAGCACCGATGCCGCCCTGGGCAGCCACGGTGTGCGAACGGGTCGGGAACACTTTCGACAGCACCGCGACGTTCAGGCCGGCTTCGGCCAGTTGCAGCGATGCGCGCATGCCGGAACCACCGGCGCCAACGATGACCGCGTCAAAGCGGCGGGTAGGGATTGCAGTTTTGATTGCTGCCACGATTACACACTCCAGAGAATTTGCACGGTCCAGGCGGCGCAGGCGAGCAGCCAGAAGATCGTCGCCAGCATCAGGATCAGGCGGACGCCCGCGTTCTTGACATAGTCCATCCAGATGTCACGGATGCCGACCCAGGCGTGGTAGAACAGGCCCAGGAAGGTCACCAGCGCGAACAGCTTGAACCACTGGCGGGCGAACAGGCCGGCCCAGCCTTCATACGTGAAATTCTGGCCGGTCAGGAAGGAGACCAGCAGGACGACCGTGAACACGGCCATGACGATGGCGGTGACGCGCTGCGCCAGCCAGTCCTTGACGCCGTAGTGGGCGCCAACGACGAGGCGGCGCGGTCCGATATTATTCTTGTTTGCCATGATTAAAACACTCCGAACAGTTTCAGGGCGACCAGCGCGGTCAGCACCAGGCTGATGATCAGCACCCAGCGGGCGGTCTTCTGTGCAGCATCCTTGTCCAGGGCCAGGTGGTTATCCATGAACAGGTGGCGCACGCCGGCGACGAAGTGGTGCAGGTAAGCCCAGGACAGGCCCAGAATGATGATTTTCGCGAACGGATTGCTCACGACGCCACGGAAGTGCTCGAACGAGATCTCCGACATCAGGCTTTCCTGCAGCAGGTACAGCAGGAAAGGCAGGAACAGGAACAGACCGGCGCCGCTGACGCGGTGCAGGATCGACACGATGGCCGATGGCGGCATGCGATATTTACCTGTGATATCACCAATGCCAACGTTGCGGAACTCCGGCCGCCCTTTTTTTGCAGCTTCTCTCACGGCTTCGGACATGAAACACCTCCCTCTATGACGACAGTTTTTTAATGAACCCTTCATTCTCGCCGATTTTGTGACGGGGCACCAAGCATCCAGGGGTGGATAACCGGGGCATCCCTGCGGCGAACCGGGCACTGTTCGTCGCGTACGCAAAACCAACTTATTTTAATCGCTTGGAGCGATCCTTGCTGTAGGGTGGGCAGGTTCCCTGCCCACGCGGTCAACGATCGGCGGCGCTGTCGCGACATTTCGACCGATAACTATCACCGCGTGGGCGGGAGACCCGCCCACCCTACGACAACTCGTTCTGGTAATGGTGGCGGGCGGTGGAATAAATTCCGCGCCGCAACTCCACCGGCTTGTCTCCGTAACTGAACGACACCCGGTCCGCGCACAGCAGCGGCGTGCCTTCCGGCACTTTCAGGTGCTCCGCGGCGGCCGCATCCGCCGCCACCGCGCGGATCTTCTCGGTCGCCCGGATCATGCGGGTGCCGAATTCGGACTCGAACAGTCCGTACATCGGCCCCTTGTACTCCATCAGGCGCTCCGCCGTCAGGCCCTTGAACAGCTGGCCCGGCAGCCACAGCTCTTCCAGGATGGTCGGCACCCCGTCGAAGGACTGCACGCGCTTGATGTAGACCACGGCGTCGCCCGACTTCAGCTCGAGCAGGCGCGCGACCTCGGCCGTGGCGCGGATGCGCAGCACGGCGATGAAGCGGCTCTCGGGATGGTGGGGAAGGCCCTCGTCGGGCATCAGGCGCAGGAAGCGGAAGTGGGCGCGCTCCTCGGCATGGGTGGCGACGAAGGTGCCCTTGCCCTGGCGGCGCACCACCAGGTTCTCGGCCGCCAGCTCGTCGATGGCCTTGCGCACCGTGCCCTGGCTGACCTTGAAACGCCCCGCCAGCTCGACTTCGCTCGGCATCAGCTCGCCCGGCTTCCACTCGCCCGACTGCAAACTTTGCGTGATCAGGGCCTTGATCTGCTGGTACAGCGGGCGGAACGACGGCGATGCGTCACTGCCTGGCGCATCGCTGCTGTTGGACTGGAGGGGATTCATAGACCACGATTTCACCACAAAACAACCCCCTACGTCCAGTATATGACTCGCAAGACATGTGTCTTATATAAGACATATGATATGAATTGACAGATAGAACAGTCGAGGCATAAACTCGTGGCCGGCCTGGACCTCCGCGCCTGCCTTCGACCATGCGCGCGATATCCTATTGACACGGTGCGCTTTTGGTATCATTGCAGTTTCCCCAAACTCGCACCCTCGGCTCGACCGTTTTCATTCCCTTTTTGGAGATTCATCATGGCTAAAACCCCAATGCGCGTCGCCGTTACCGGCGCGGCCGGCCAGATCGGCTATTCCCTGCTGTTCCGCATCGCCAACGGCGACATGCTGGGCAAGGACCAGCCGGTCATCCTGCAGCTGCTCGAGATCGACAACGAGAAGGCACAGAAGGCGCTCAAGGGCGTCATGATGGAAATCGACGACTGCGCATTCCCGCTGCTGGCCGGCATGACCGCCCACGCCGACCCGATGACCGCCTTCAAGGATGCCGACGTGGCCCTGCTGGTCGGCGCCCGTCCGCGCGGCCCGGGCATGGAGCGCAAGGACCTGCTGGAAGCCAACGCCCAGATCTTCACCGTGCAGGGCAAGGCCCTGGACGCCGTCGCTTCGCGTGACGTGAAAGTGCTGGTGGTCGGCAACCCGGCCAACACCAACGCCTACATCGCCATGAAGTCGGCCCCGAACCTGCCGGCCAAGAACTTCACCGCCATGCTGCGCCTGGACCACAACCGCGCCCTGTCGCAGGTTGCCGCCAAGCTGAACAAGCCGGTCGGCTCGATCGAGAAGATGGTCGTGTGGGGCAACCACTCGCCAACCATGTACGCCGACTACCGTTTCGCCACCGCTGACGGCGCATCGGTCAAGGAAGCGATCAACGACGACGTCTGGAACCGCGACACCTTCCTGCCGACCGTCGGCAAGCGCGGCGCCGCCATCATCGACGCCCGCGGCGCATCGTCGGCTGCCTCGGCCGCCAACGCAGCGATCGACCACGTGCGCGACTGGGTGCTGGGCACCAACGGCAAGTGGACCACCATGGGCATCCCGTCGGACGGCTCGTACGGCATCCCGGAAGGCACCATGTTCGGCTTCCCGGTGACCACCGAAAACGGCGAATACACCATCGTCCAGGGCCTGGACATCGACGCCTTCTCGCAGGAACGCATCAACCTGACGCTGAAAGAGCTCGAAGAAGAGAAAGCCGGCGTCGCTCACCTGCTCGCCTAAGCAAGAAAAACGGCGTGGCCATCCGGCCGCGCCAACCGTGCCATGCCGGCCCGCCGGCATGGCCGAATCGTTTCAAGACATACCATGCATCCTTCCGAGGTTTTATTCCAGGGCAAACGCCAGCCGCTCCTCCTCCCCGCCTGCGATCACTACGCCGGCTCGGAGAAGCTGATGCGCAAATCGATGGCCCTGCAACAAGAGCTTGGGCCGGTCTTCGACATCACCTTCGACTGCGAGGATGGCGCCGTCGCGGGTAGCGAAGCGGCGCACGCCACGCTGGTGGCGAGCCTCGTCAACAGCAGCGACAACCGTTTCAACCGCATCGGCGTGCGCCTGCACGACACCGGCAGCGCCCACTTCGCCAACGACGTCGCCACCATCGTCGGCAGCGCGGCCGAGCGCCTCGCCTACGTGGTGCTGCCCAAGGTCGAAAGCGCCGACGAGGTGATCCGCGCCATCGACCTGATCAACGAACATGCCGTCAAGGCCGGCCGCAACGACCTTCCCGTGCACGTGCTGATCGAGACCCATTGCGCCCTGCGCGAAGCCTACGACATCGCCGCCCTGCCCCAGGTCGAATGCCTGTCCTTCGGCATCATGGACTTCGTCTCGGCCCACTACGGGGCGGTGCCGGCCAGCGCCATGCGCACGCCCGGCCAGTTCACGCACCCGCTGGTGGTGCGCGCCAAGCTGGAGATGGTGGCGGCCTGCCATGCGCACGGCAAGGTGGCCTCGCACAATGTCACCACCGACATCAAGGACAGCGCCGTGGTCGCCAACGACGCCCAGCGCGCCGGCGCCGAATTCGGCTTCACCCGGATGTGGAGCATCCACCCGGACCAGATCAAGCCGATCCTGAAGGCCTTCACCCCGCGCCTGTCGGAAGTGAACGAAGCCACCAATATCTTGACCGAGGCCATGGCGGCGCAATGGGGGCCGATCGCGCAACACGGCCGCTTGCACGACCGCGCGAGCTACCGATATTATTGGACCGTGTTGCAGCGCGCAAAACTGGCTGGCCTGGCGTTGCCGGAAGCCGCTGCGGCAATCGTCAACCTCACGGATTCCAACTAATGGCCACCCTCCTCTCCCGCATCCTTGCCGCCGGCGCATTCGCGTTCGCGGCCGCCGGCATCTGCACCAGCGCAGCCGCCGCCCCCGAAAAACACCCGAAGGCCGAAAAGGTCCTGAAGGCCAAGGCGAAGGCCAAGCCGGCGTCGAAAGCTAAAAAAGCCGCGGTCGGCGCCGCAGCAGCCGGCGCTGCCGCCGCCGTCGCCGCCCCGGCCTATGGCGCCGATGTCATCGACGAACCGGACATCACCGACACGGTCGTCACCGACTATGCTTGCGAACTCGGCAACAAGATCACGATCTACACGAACGCGACGGACAATGCGCACATCGCCCTGCGCTGGAAGAAGCGCCTGCACCGCCTGAGCCGCGTGGGCACCACCACCGGCGCCCAGCGCTTCGAGAACCCGCACTGGGGCCTGATCTGGATCGGCATCCCGGCCAAGGGCATGCTGCTGGACTCGAAGCTGAACCGCCAGCTGGCCAACGAATGCAAGAACGCCGAGCAGGCGGCGCCGGTGGTCGCGGCGCTGCCTGCCGAAAAGAATGGCTGATCCGCGGCTGAACCCCGTCGGATCACCTGTATAGCAGTACCGGAATAACAACATATCCCCACTGAAGGAGAGATTATGTCTCGCAACACCCTGAACACGCTGAAGGAATTCCCGGTCGGCGCCGGCCAGAACGGCCAGTACTACTCGCTGCCGGCACTGGGCGAAGCCCTCGGTGTGAACCTGTCGCGCCTGCCGGTGTCGATCCGTATCGTCCTCGAGTCCGTCCTGCGTAACTGCGACGGCAAGAAGGTCACCGAAGAGCACATCAAGCAGCTGGCCAACTGGGGCCCGACCGCCGAGCGCACCGAAGAGATCCCCTTCGTCGTGGCCCGCGTCGTGCTGCAGGACTTCACCGGCGTGCCTCTGCTGGCCGACCTGGCCGCCATGCGCAACGTCGCCGCCAAGACCGGCGCCGATCCGAAGAAGATCGAGCCGCTGGTGCCGGTCGACCTGGTGGTCGACCACTCGGTCACCATCGACCACTTCCGTGAGCCGGGCGCGCTGGACCTGAACATGAAGCTGGAATTCCAGCGCAACAACGAGCGCTACCAGTTCATGAAGTGGGGCATGCAGGCCTTCGACACCTTCGGCGTCGTGCCGCCGGGCTTCGGCATCGTCCACCAGGTCAACCTGGAATACCTGGCGCGCGGCGTCATGAAGCAAGGCGACGTGTTCTACCCGGACACCCTGGTGGGCACCGACTCGCACACCACCATGATCAACGGCGTCGGCGTGGTCGGCTGGGGCGTGGGCGGCATCGAAGCCGAGGCAGGCATGCTGGGCCAGCCGGTCTACTTCCTGACCCCGGACGTCATCGGCGTCAACCTGACCGGCAAGCTGCGCGAAGGCTGCACCGCGACCGACCTGGTGCTGACCATCACCGAACTGCTGCGTAAAGAAAAAGTCGTCGGCAAGTTCGTCGAGTTCTTCGGCGCCGGCACCCGCTCGCTGTCGACCACCGACCGCGCCACCATCGCCAACATGGCCCCGGAATACGGCGCGACCATGGGCTTCTTCCCGGTGGACGAAGCGACCGTCGACTACTTCCGCGGCACCGGCCGTACCGAAGAAGAGCTCAGCGCCTTCGAAGGCTACTTCAAGGCCCAGGGCATGTTCGGCGTCCCGCAAGCCGGCGAGATCGACTACACCCGCGTGGTGGAACTGGACCTGTCGACCGTCACCCCGTCGCTGGCCGGCCCGAAGCGCCCGCAAGACCGTATCGAACTGGGTCACGTGAAGAACACCTTCACCGAACTGTTCAGCAAGCCGACCACCCAGAACGGCTTCAACAAGTCGCCGGACGAGCTGCACAAGGTCTACGAGACCACCAACGGCGTGCGCGTGAAGAACGGCGACGTCCTGATCGCCGCGATCACCTCGTGCACCAACACCTCGAACCCGAGCGTGCTGCTGGCTGCCGGCCTGCTGGCCAAGAAGGCGGTCGAGCGCGGCCTGACCGTGGCGCCGCACATCAAGTCCTCGCTGGCTCCTGGCTCGCGCGTGGTCACCGAGTACCTGACCGCCGCCGGCCTGCTGCCTTACCTGGACCAGCTGGGCTTCGGCGTGACCGCCTACGGCTGCACCACCTGCATCGGTAACGCCGGCGACCTGACCCCGGAACTGAATGCCGCGATCGTCGAGAACGACATCGTCGCCTCGGCCGTCCTGTCGGGCAACCGCAACTTCGAAGCACGTATCCACCCGAACATCCGTTCGAACTTCCTGGCATCGCCGCCGCTGGTCGTCGCCTACGCGATCGCCGGCAACATGACCAAGGACCTGATGAGCGAGCCGCTGGGCAAGGACCAGAACGGCGTCGACGTCTACCTGGGCGACGTGTGGCCGACTTCGCAGGAAGTGGGCGAACTGATGCGCTTCGCGATGAACTCGGACGTCTTCCGCAAGAACTACGCCGACGTGAAGGGCAACCCGGGCGAACTGTGGCAGCGCGTGTCGTCGACCGAAGGCCAGGTCTACAACTGGCCTGAGTCGACCTACATCGCCGAGCCGCCGTTCTTCAGCGACTTCGAGATGACCCCGAAGGCAGCCGCCACCGGCATCCAGGGCGCGCGCGCACTGGGCGTGTTCGGCGACTCGATCACCACCGACCACATCTCCCCGGCCGGTTCGATCAAGGAAGACGGCCCGGCAGGCAAGTGGCTGAAGGACCACGGCGTCCTGAAGGCGGACTTCAACTCCTACGGCTCGCGCCGCGGCAACCACGAGATCATGATGCGCGGCACCTTCGCCAACGTGCGTATCAAGAACAAGATGATCCCGCCGAAGGCGGACGGTTCGGCGGTCGAAGGCGGCATCACCATCCACCAGCCGTCGGGCGAACAGCTGTCGATCTACGACGCGGCGATGAAGTACATCTCCGAAGGCACCCCGACCATGATCTTCGGCGGCGAAGAGTACGGCACCGGTTCGTCGCGCGACTGGGCAGCCAAGGGCACCCAGCTGCTGGGCGTGAAGGCCGTGATCTGCCGTTCGTTCGAGCGTATCCACCGCTCGAACCTGGTGGGCATGGGCGTGCTGCCGCTGCAGTTCATCGGCAACGACAGCGTCGAAAGCCTGGGCATCACCGGCAAGGAAACCTACGACCTGAAGGGCCTGGAAGGCGAGATCAAGCCGCAACAACTGGCGACCCTGGTGATCCACCGCGAAGGCGGCGAGTCGCAGGAAGTGCAAGTGCTGCTGCGTATCGACACCCCGATCGAAGTCGACTACTACAAGCATGGCGGCATCCTGCCGTTCGTGCTGCGCCAGCTGCTGGCCGCGTAATTGACGGGGCCCGCGCCAGCGGGCTGCTGACAAAGAAAGGCCGGAGCCCGCACGGGTTCCGGCCTTTTGTCCGTCAAAAGCGGTTCACGTTTACAATGCTGAACCGAATTTTTTTGCAGTCAATATGCCGAACCCCATCGTTTTCCATTCGAGCAAGGCTTTCCCAGGCAAGATCGCCACTGTCGCCCTCTTCCTCTTGTGCTTCCTCTGCGCCAGCGCGGGCGCGCAGCCGCAGCCGGTACGCGTCGGCCTCGATGCCGAATTCGGGCTGGACAACAGCACCTCGGCCCAGGCCGTCGAGCTGGGCATGCGCACCGCCATCGCCGAGATCAACCGCGCCGGCGGCGTATTGAAAGGCAGGCCGATCGAGTTGGTCACCAAGGATCACCGCTCGATCCCGGCCCGCGGCATCCGCAATATCGAGGAATTCGCCCGCATGCCCGACCTGGTCGCCGTGTTCGGCGGCCGCTTCAGTCCCGTCATCATCGAAGAATTGCCGACCCTGAAAGCGACCAAGACCCTGTTCATGGCGACATGGTCCTCGGCCGACGGAATCATCGACAACGGCATGAAGCCGAATTACGTGTACCGCCTGTCGCTGCGCGACAGCCTGGCCATGCCCAAGCTGCTGCAGACGGCCCACAAGCGCGGCTTGCGCAAGGTCGGGCTGCTGCTGACCAACACCTCCTGGGGACGGAGCAACCTGGCTGCCGCCGAAAAGTTTGCCGAAGCAAACAAGGACATCAAGATCGTGCAGACCGCCTGGTACAACTGGCGCGACCAGACCCTGGTGGCCAAGTACAACGCCCTGCGCAGCGCCGGCGCCCAGGTGGTGGTGCTGGTCGCCAACGACGACGAGGCGGCCGTGCTGGTGCGCGAAGTGGCCGCGCTGCCCAAGTCCGAACGCGTGCCGATCCTGAGCCACTGGGGCGTCACCGGCGGCGAGTTCGTGCGGCAGGCGGGACCTGCCCTGAACCAGGTGGACTTTTCCGTTATCCAGACCTTCTCCTTCTTCAAGGCCGACCCGAAGCAGCTCGAGCGCTTCATGCGCAACGCCGCCACCGTCTCGAAGGTGCGCAGGATCGAGGACATCCAGGGGCCGGTGGGCGTGGCCCACGCCTACGACCTGATGCACATCCTGGCCAAGGCGATCGACCAGGCCGGCAGCACCGACAGGAAGGCCGTGCGCGACGCCCTGGAAAAGCTGCGCCCCTATCGCGGCCTGGTGAAGAACTACGCTCCGCCGTTCACCCCGACCCGCCATGAGGCGCTGAGCGCGCGCGAACTCCTCATCGCACGCTACCGTGCGGACGGCGTGATCGTGCCGGCCGACGACTGATGATGGCGCTGTGGTCGACGTCCCGCACTGCGAGCCTGACGCAGCGTTTTGCCTTCGCCTCCGCGATCCTGGCCGGCGTTGCCGTGCTGATGGTGGCGGCAGCCTCGTTCTGGCTGGTCAATCGCCAGCATGATGCCGCGGTCGCGCTACTGCAGCAGCGCGAAGCGGCGTTCAACGCAAGAAGCGTCGGCAATACCATCAGGACCCTGGTCACCCGCATGGGCGAAGTGGCGGACAGCCCCATCCTGGCGACCGGCCTGGTCGACAGCGCGGGCAAGGAAACCTACCTGGCGCCCTTCCTCGGCGGCCTGCGCCAGATCGCGGGCATCCCGGTCCAGGTCATGTTCACCGATTTCGAAGGCAAGATGGTGGCCGGCAATGGCCTCGAGCGCTTCGACCAGGAGCAGCTGGCCTGGCTGCGCGACCGCATCGACCGCGGCATCGACCAGGCGGCCATTTTCGTGCAGCCGCAAGGCGCGGAGCTGGTCGGCGTCAGCCTGCTGCGCTACTCGCGCACCAATACCCCCGAGGGCGCCCTGGTCTACAAGGTCCGGATGCGGGACCTGCACCCGAACCCTTCGTCGACCTTGACCTGGAAGGGCCAGGCCGCGGCGGCGCCGGCGGCGCACATCCTGGAGGTGCCGGTGACGGTGCCGGCCCAGCTTGCGCACCTGGGCCTGAAGCTGCGCGTGGACGCCTCCGGGCTCGACGACATTCTGGAGGAGTCCTGGTCCCAGTACGGCCTGATCGGCGGCATCGCCGCGCTGATCGCCCTCGGGGTGTTCCTGCTGGGCTCGCGCCTGTCCCTCGGCCTGACCCAGGACTTGCGCAAGCTCGAGCGCTTCGCCGGCAGGTTCGGCGAAGAAGGCATCACCGAGCACCGCGCCGAGCTGGCCGGCAGCAGCGAAACGGTCACCCTGGCGCGCTCGATCAACCAGATGCTCGACCGCCTCCACGAACAGCAGGAGCACCTGCAGCAGGAGCACCGGCGCAAGGACGAATTCCTGGCGATGCTGGCGCACGAACTGCGCAATCCGCTCGCGCCGATCAGCAGCGCCGCCCAGCTCCTGCGCATGCTGTTCGCGGGCGAACCCCGGGTCAGGCAGGCGAGCGAAGTCATCTCCCGCCAGGTGACGCACATGACCCACCTGGTCGACGACCTGCTGGACGTGTCGCGCGTCACGCGCGGCCTGGCCACGATCGACAAGGCCGTAGTGGAGCTGGGCGACGTGCTGCGCGAAGCGGTCGAGCAGGTCACCCCGGTGATCAACGCCCGCGGGCACCGCCTGACGCTGGACGGTTCACCCGACCCGCTGCTGGTCAGCGGCGACCGCACCCGCCTGATCCAGGTCGCGGCCAACCTGCTCAGCAATGCCGCCAAATACACGCCCGAGGGTGGCCAGCTGCGCGTCTCGCTGCACCGGCACGAGGGGAGCGCGGTCCTCGAGGTGCAGGACAACGGGATCGGCATCGGGCCGGAGCTGCTGCCGGTCGTGTTCGACCTGTTCACCCAGGGCCAGCGCACGCCCGACCGTGCGCAAGGCGGGCTCGGCCTCGGCCTGGCGCTGGTGAAGAAACTGGTCGAGCTGCACGGCGGCGCGGTCGAGGCCCGCAGCGGCGGCGCCGACCAGGGCAGCACCTTCATCGTTCGCCTGCCGCTGCTGCCGGCCGCTCAAGGCACCGCCAGCGCGACCGCCACCGCGATTGCGGCAGGCTCGGCCACCGGGCAGTCCCGTCGCATCCTGGTAGTGGACGACAACGTCGACGCCGCCAACACCCTCGCCCTGCTGCTCCAGAGCGCCGGGCACGTGGTCACGACCGAGCATTCGGCGCGGGCGGGACTGGCGGCGGCCGGGCGCGAGGACTTCGACGTCATCCTGCTCGATATCGGCTTGCCGGACATGAGCGGGCACGAGCTGGCCCAGGCCCTGCGGCAGCAAGCGCGCAGCGCCGGCGCATTGCTTGTCGCCGTCAGCGGCTACGGCCAGGAACAGGATCGCCGCATGTCGCTGCAGGCCGGCTTCGCTGCCCACCTGGTCAAGCCCGTCGTGGCGGAAGAACTGCTCGCGACCATCGCAAGGCGGCACGCTTGAGAAGAAATTTATTGAAGTAAGCGTTCTGTTCGTCCACGCACCGAGGGAGTGGGCGAGCAGGAGGATGATGGCTTATCGGGAAAGCAGACAGCACGCAGGTCTGCCCCCTCATTCCAAGCGGAGGCCAACATGCTCTATACCATTGCAATTATCCTTCTCGTTCTGTGGGTGCTCGGCATGGTTACTTCGGTAGCCGGCGGACTGGTTCACCTTCTTCTCGTCGCCGCCGCCGTCGTCATCCTGATTCGCCTGTTCACCGGCAGAAAAGTGCTTTGACGGGTGACATCGTGAGATGACTAAGCGCCTAACAAAACCCCGAGGGCAAGGCGCATCGTCGAAGGCAGTACGCTAGTACGGCGAGACGATGCAACGCAGCCATCGGGGGAATTGTTAGGCGCGCTAAGCCGGAATCCGCTGGGGTTCCGGCCATCCCTACATCTCCGCCCACATCCTGAGCAGGTTGTGATAGTGCCCCGTGATGCCGACGACGGCCTCGGTCTCGCCATGCGCCGCCCGCAGCTTCTGGATGTTGGTGTCCAGCTCGAACAGCATGGCCCGCTTCGCGTCGTCGCGCACCATGCTCTGGGTCCAGAGGAAGGACGCCACCCGCTCCCCGCGCGTCACCGGCAGCACCTGGTGCACGCTCCCTGACGGATACACGATGGCGTCGCCCGCCGGCAGCTTCACCTCATGCGTGCCGTAGGCATCGACCACCACCAGCTCGCCGCCCTCGTAATCGTCCGGGTCGCTCAGGAACACCGTGGTCGACACGTCCGCCCGCAGCGGCGGCAAGCCGCCGCGCTGGGGCCGGATCGCCCCGTCCACGTGCAGGCCGTAGTGCTCTCCCCCGCTGTAGGCGTTGAAGTAAGGCGCCAGGATCCGCAAGGGCAGCACGTTTGAAAAGAACAGCGGATTGTTCATGAGCGCCTGGCTCACCGCCTGCCCCAGCTCCACCGCCAAGGGCGAGCCTTCCTTGAGCTGTCGGTTGCGCTTGACCTGGGCGCCCTGCGGGCCGACGCTTTCCCGTCCGTCCACCCATTCCGGCGCCCCGTGCAAGCGGGCGCGGATGGCGGCGACCTGTTCGCGCTGGAGCACGCCCGGGATGTGGAGCATCATGGTTCGAATCCTCGTCAAAAAGAAAAAAGCCCTCCCGATCATATCAGGAGGGCGAAGTCCGGTTGCCCGGCGGGGGTGGTACTCGGTATCAGAACTTGAGGTTGGCCGTCAGGGTGGCCGAGCGACCCGGGCCCACGCCGGCGTAGTGCGGCGACGAGACGCGGTCGAAGTACAGCTTGTCCGTCAGGTTCTGGATGTTCAGCTGGAAGGACACGTTCGGGCTCAAGACGTAGGTCGCCATCGCGTCGAAACGGGTATAGCTCGGCGAATACTTGGTGTTGTTCACGTTGGCGAACTGGCGGTCCACGAAGTTGGCGCCGCCGCCGATCGTCAGGGCGCGACTCACCGCATAGGTGGTCCACAGCGAGGCGCTGTGCTTCGGCGTGGTCGGGAAGGCGTTGCCGTTGAAGGGCGACGGGGTCCACACCGGGTTCGCGGTCGTGCCGGTGTTGGCGAAGCCGTTGTCGGCGACGATGCCGTCCAGGTAGGTGTAGCCGCCGAACACGGTCCAGGCGTTGGTGATGCGGCCCGACAGGCCGAACTCGACGCCCTTCATCTCCTTGCGGCCCACGTTCTGGCTGGTGCCGTCCGGCGCGGTGACGCGGGCATTGTCCATGTCGTTCTTGAACACCGCGGCGCTGACCGACAGGCGGCCGCCCGGCAGCACTTCCCACTTGGTGCCCAGCTCGATGCTGCGGCTGGTCTGCGGCTGCAGGTTCTGGACCGCCACGCTCAGGGCATCGAGGCCGTCGCCTCCGTCATTGCCCGGCGGGGTGGCCGAGGTCGCCCACGACACGTAGACGCTGCCGTTCGCCTTCGGCTTGTACACCAGGCCGGCCTGGTAGGTATCGAAGCTCGATTCGACGCGGGCACGGGTGGCCGCGCCGCCGGCGGTGGCCGGCGAGGTATAGAGGGAGCTCGAGAAGTCGTCCCAGCGCGCGCCCAGGTTCAGCAGCCACTGCGGACTGAATTCGATGGTGTCGAAGCCGTACACGGCGCGGGTGCGGGTGACGACGTCGGTCCTGGCCGGCGACACGCTGCGGGTGTACAGCCACGGGTCGTAGGGGTTCGGGTTGACCAGGGTGGTGCAGTTGTACAGGGTGGCGGCGCCCGCGGTCGGGCAGGTCGAGGTGTTGGTCAGCGGGTTGTTGGTGCCCGGGGTGAACACATAGGTGCCGCGGTCGGTGTTCTCGCGCGAGAACTCGACGCCGACGTTGAAGCTGTGCTTGATGCCGGCGGTCTGGAGGCTGCCGGTCAGGCTGGTCGCGTTGGCCAGGGTCCGGGTGTCGACCAGGCGGGTGTTGGCGCGGCGCCAGACGGTGCCGTAGCGGACGGTGTTGCCCTTCGAGTCGTCCGGCTGGGTGTAGACGTAGTCCTGGCCGGTCTTGCCCCAGCGGGTGACGTTGCGGATGGCCAGGTTCGGGCTGAATTCGTGGCGCAGGTCGACGGTGGCGACGTCGGTCTCGGTGTCGCGGAAATCGCGGTTCTTGAGGCCGTAGAAGGCTTCGCGGTCCACCGTGAATGGGGTGCCGCCGCCGTTCTTCGCGACGTCCGGGCCGCTGCTGACCGGGTTGTTGAACGGGATGCCGGTATCCGGGATCTCGCTGCTCTGCATGTGGTAGTAGCTCAGGGTCGCGCGGGTCGGGCCGTTCAGGCCGAAGGTGACGGTGGGCGCGATGCCCCAGCGCTCGCCGCCCACGACGTCGCGGCCGGCGACGTCGTTATTGTGGACCATGGCGTTCAGGCGAAAGCCGGTGTTCTCGCCGATGACGCGGTTAATGTCGGCGGTGGCGCGGCCGTACTTGTCGCTGCCCAGGCCCACGGTGGCGTTGCTGAAGTTGCTGCCCTTGGCGGTCTTGGTGACGATGTTGATGCCGCCGCCGGCCGAGGAACGGCCGCCCAGCGCCGAGTTCGGGCCCTTGACCACTTCGACCTGCTCGATCGCGAAGATCTCGCGCGACTGCGAGCCGGAATCGCGCACGCCGTCGATATAGGTGTCGGTCTGGGCGTTGTAGCCGCGGATAAACAGGTTGTCGCCCACCGGGTTGCCGCCTTCGGAAGCGCCGATGGTGATGCCCGGGACGGTGCGCAGCGCGTCGGTAAGCGACACGGCGCCGGTCTGCGAAATGGTTTCCGAGGTCACGACGGTGACCGACTTCGGGGTGTCGAGCAGCGGCGCGGTGAACTTGTCCGAGCTGGATTTGACCGGGCCCTGCACGGCGCGGTCGTGGCCGCCGGTCACCAGGACCTTCGGCACGGTGGCGTCCGCCGCCAGTTCCGGGGCAGCCTCCGGGCTGGCGTGCACGGCCAGCGGCATGGCCAGCGTGGCGAGCACGGCGAGTGCCGGAGCCGACATGACGGGAGCGGAAGGACGGGAGTGTTTCTTGCTCTTGATGAAGGTGTTGCTTGCCTGCGGAGTGATCGTGGTCATGTTATTTTTTGGTCAAGGAAGGCGCCAGGCCTTAAAGCAAACGTTAATGAGAACGATTCGCATTATCCTTTCCATTTGAGATTTTTGCAAGCAGCGCGTTTCCTTTCCCCGACAGGCCTTGTGTTCATGGCATGTGGCCGAATCAACTACAATACCGGAGATATGGGTTTATCATGACCTTGACCATTATTTGAAAAGAGAGACCCCTAGCGCCATGCGTCGTCCTTCCAAAGATTCAACCCCTAAACTCTCCGCCGAAAGCCAGCGTCTCGTCAGCATTGCGCAAGCCATCATGCAGGCCGCCAGCCGCGTTGAAGAACGGACCTGGGAGCACCAACTGGACACGCAACTGCAGAAGCTGCTCAAGACCAACCACCAGGACAGCATCGATGCCGCGCTGAACGCCCTGTTCAAGGACGATCTCGCCTCGTACGACGTGCTGATGGATGCGGTCGAGGCCGTGAGCGAATCGGCCAGCATGGTCGAGCAGCAGGACGGCGGCGACGTCACCTGGCAGGCCCTGCTGGTGGCCGCGCCGGTGCTCGCCTGGACCCGCTTCAACATCGCCTCGGGCAATATCCCGGCCGAGATGCTGAGCACGCTGCAGGCGCACTTCTCGGCCCACCTGCTGGCCGAAGGCACCCGCATCGCGATGGCGCCCACGCTGTACTCGATCGATCAGCTGCCGCGTACTCACGCCGAAACCTATGCGCTGACGCACAAGCTGGCGGCCGCGGCGCACAAGGGCGGCACGGTCAAGCCGGCCGCGCGCGTGGAAGAAACCGCGCCCTTCCTGGCCGACACCCGCTACCTGCTGGTGGCGATCGTCGCACCGCAGGGCGCGCCGATGTTCCGCTGGCAGGAGCCGCAGCACCACATCGGTTTCGCCGAGGAGCGCAACCGGGCGCTGGAACAATGGCGTGCCCAGGGCACGGCCAACATCGCGCGCCTGCTGCCGGGCTGCGGCGTCGAGCTGCTGCTGCCGGAAGCCTATTACGTGGCCTGCCGCGAAGCCGACAAGCTGATCCGCCCGATCTCGATCCGCGCCGCCGTCCACTACCTGACCCATACGCTGGGCGTGGAGCCTTCGGACCTGCGCGCCGTGGTCGCCGGCTTCGGCGAGGAGTCGGCCGACATCCAGATCGACGAATACCGCGTCTCCTTCACCATGCGCCAGGACAGCGACGTCATGTACGGCATCGTCTGGCCGCTGTACGGCCAGGAAGACGAGAACGGCACACCGATGGAAGGCCCGTTCGCCACCGGCCCTGCCCCGCTGACCCCGATCAACGAGATCGTGGCCCACCTGAACGAGGCCGGCATCGCCCACATCAAGCGCATCAACGAGCGCTACCCCGCCGAATACTGCGACGACTGCGGCGGTCCGCTGTTCGCCGACCCGACGGGCGAGCTGGTGCATGCCGAGATGCCGGAAGATACGCCGCCGGGGAGCGAGCACTTCCACTAAGTAGGCTTGATCAGTAACCGTAGGGTGGGCGGGTTTTCCCGCCCACGCGGTGATAGTTAGCGGCAAGATCATCCGGCGCGAAAGCGGGGCCGACAACGATCACCGCGTGGGCGAGGAACTCGCCCACCCTACGAACAGTAACCATACGGAGACTTCATCGATGCCGCGCCCCGCCGTCCGCCTCGCCCTCGCCACCCTCGCCCTCTGCACCGCCAGCCTCGCCCTCGCCGCCCCGGCGACATCCCCGCAGCAAGCGCGCAGCACCAGCATCAAGTCCAAGTTCAACTACCTCAGCTTCCTGCCGAAGTCGTATTCGAGCAAAGGAGAAAAAGTCCCGCTGATCGTCTTCCTGCACGGTTCCGGCGAGCGCGGTACCGACCTGAACAAGGTAAAGGCCTGGGGCCCGCCGGCCATCGTCGAGAAGGACCCGGACTTCCCCTTCATGGTCGTCTCGCCGCAGGTGGCGGAGGGCGAATGGTGGGATTCCTACCGTCTGAAGTCGATGCTCGACGACGTCCTCAAACGCTACAACGTCGACCCCAAGCGGGTCTACCTGACCGGTATCAGCATGGGCGGCTACGGCGCCTGGGATTTTGCCTCGCGCTATCCGGACTACTTCGCCGCGGTCGCCCCGATCTGCGGCGGCGGCATTCCGCGCCTGGCCGGGCGGCTGAAGGACATTCCGGTCTGGGCCTTCCACGGCCTGAAGGACGACGCGGTGCCGGAGCAGGAATCGGCACGCATGGTGGAGGCGCTCAAGGCCCAGGGCGGCAACGTGAAGTACACGGTGCTGCCGGAAGCCGGCCACATCGAGGCATGGGTACATGCCTACGGCGAGGCCGGGCTGTTCGAGTGGTTCGCGCAGCAGCGCCGGCCGTGATGACGACGAGGCCGGCCGGCCTGCGGGAGCAGGCCGGCGAAGGGATCAGCGCGGCAGGCTGGCGATGACCTTGCTGGCGAAGTCGGCCGGGTTGCCGGCGTGCCAGCGCCACACGATCACCAGGTCGTGGTCGGGCGACACGACGATGGTATTGCTGCCCGCGCCCAGTGCGGCATAGGCATTCGCCGGCAGGCCCGGCAGGTTCTTGCCCTTGGTGTTCAGCCACCACAGGTAGCCGTAGTCCGGACCATGCGCGCTTGGCGTCAGCGCTTCCTTCACGTAGGACGCCGGCAGCACCTGCTTGCCCTGCCACTCGCCGCCGCGCAGCCACAGGTAGCCGAAGCGCGCCATGTCCCAGGAATTGATCCACATGCCGCCGCCCCAGCGCGTACCGCCGCTGACGGAAGCTAGCTGCTTGCCGTTCAGTTCGACATAGCTGTTATGGTAGGGCACCCACTTCCAGCTGTTGGAGGCGCCGATCGGGTCCATCACCTGCTGCTTGAACACCTGCGGCACCGCCCCGTCGAACACGCGCAGCAGCGACAAGGCGAAACGGTTGATGCGCACGTCGTTGTACTCGTAGAAGCTGCCCGGGGCCTGCAGCGCGCGCGGCTTGCGCTCACCGGCGCCGAAGGCATCCTTGCCGACGAAGTCGGCGCTCTTGCCCCACAGGCTGCCCTCCCACTCGGTTTCCTGCTGCAGGTGCTGCTTCCAGGTGACTTGCGCATTGCGGCTCGAGGCATAGCCGCCGTCGAGCACGCGCTTGCCCACGGGCTCGTCGACCGCGATGCGTCCGTCGCGCACGGCGACGCCGGCCACCGTTGCCAGCATGCTCTTGGCTACCGAATAGGTCGGGTCCACAAAATTGGTGTCGCCGAACTCGGCCACCACATAGCCCTTGTAGATCACCAGCCCGTTGGTGCGGGCGCGCTCGGTCGGCATCGAGCCGAGGCGCGTCCCGAAGGTGGCTTCCTGGTCCGAGAAATCCACCGCGCGGGTAGTCTCGCGCGTTTGCGCGAACTGCACCGCGGCGGCCAGGGCCTTGGCGTCGATGCCGAGCTCGGCGGGCGACTTGCGGGCCCACTCGCCGGCGGGCGGGAAATAGCTTGTGCTTGCAGAGCTTGTTGCGGTTGCGGCGCAACCGGCGAGCGCCGGCAGCAGCGCGGCCAGGCCCAAGGCGAGCACGCCGCGACGTGAAACACGAATCATGGATGAGTCCACTGTGAATATGGAAAACGGATCAGGCTGGAGTTGTAGTAGCGCTTGTCGCCGCTGACCTCCTGGCCGATCCAGTCGGGCCTGGCGAACACGGTGTCCTCCGAGGGCAGCTCGATCTCGGCCACCACCAGGCCGGCGTTCTCGCCCAGGAATTCGTCGACTTCCCAGGTGAAGCCGGCGTGCTCTATGCGGCGCCGGTATTTTTCGACCAGCGGGCGCTCGCACAGGGTGTCGAGCAGCTCCTGCGCCTCGGGCAGAGGAATCGGATACTCCCACTCGCCTCGGCGTACGCCGCTGCCCTTGCTCTTGATGGTGAGCCTGCCTTCCTCGCCCTCGATGCGCACGCGCACCGTGCGCTCCGGGTCGGAGCACAGGTAGCCCTGGCGCAGCAGCACGGGCTCCCCGAGCTGCCGCCAGGCGTCGCCGCTGGGCAGGAACTTGCGTTCGATCTCGACGCCCATGGCCTGCCTTCAGTCCAGCGTCTGCAGGATCGGCGTCAGGATCGCCGCGCCCAGCGCCGCGCTGCGCGCGCCGTTCCAGCCGGTGTGCGGGTCGGGCAGGTTGGCGTTGTCCTTGAAAGGCATTTCCAGGGTCAGCGACAGGCACTTGAAGGTGTGGCCGATGTACTTCGAGGCCAGGGTCAGCAGTTCTTCGTTGTACTTGCTGGCCGCGTAGCCGTAGACGTTCTGGAAGTCCGGGCTGGCCGCCATGTAGCGCTGGATGAAGGCGTTCTGCTCCTCCAGGCGCTCCGGGGTGAAGTCGGCCAGCATTTCGCTGCCCGCCACGAAGTTGTACGGCAGCGCCTCGTCGCCGTGGATGTCGAAGAACATGTCGACGCCCGTTTCGTGGATCTTGTTTTTCACGCACAGCACTTCCGGGCTGCGCTCCAGCGAAGGCGTCATCCATTCGCGGTTGAGGTTGGCGCCGGCCGCATTGGTGCGCAGGTTGCCGCGTACCGAGCCGTCCGGGTTCATGTTCGGCACGATGTAGAACACGGCGCGTTGCAGGAGCTTGCGCGACACCGGGTTGGCGTTGTCCAGCAGCGCATCCATCATGCCTTCCACGAACCATTCGGCCATGGTCTCGCCCGGATGCTGGCGCGCGATCACCCAGATCTTCTTTTCTGCCTGCGGGTTGCCGATCACGACCAGGTTCATGTCGCGGCCGTCGATCGTGGTGCCGATGTCGTGCACGCGCGCGATCGGGTTTTCCGCCACTTCGCCCAGCAGGCGCAGGTGGCGCTCCCAGGTGTAGGGCTCGAAGTAGGCGTAGTAGATGCTGTCGAGTTCCGGCGTGTGGTTGATCGTCATCACCTGGCCGTCGAAACTGGTCGGCACGCGGAACCAGTTCTCGGTGTCGTAGCTGGCGGCGACCTGGTAGTCCTCGAAGCCCTTCGGGTAGGTGGCCTGGCCGGCGTTCAGGAAGCGGATCGCGCAGGCCTGGCCGCGCGCGCCCTGCAGGCGGAAGTGGAACCACTGGTGGATGTCGGCGTGCGAATCCGCGCGCAGGTTCAGGTCGATTGCCTTGGGGCCGTCGGCGCGCACGACCTCGATGGCGCCGGAGTCGAAGGCCTGGCTGATTTTGATGGGCATGGCGAATCCTCTTTGTCCGTTCAAAGAAGCGCATCATACTGCAGGGATGCGTGCAGCGATGCGCCACGTGAGGCGAGCGGACGAGGCCCGGCGCTGCCGTGCCCTGCCCGGCTGCGCCGGTGGTCTACCGTAGCGCGATTACTGCGCGTCGAGGTCGATCAGGTCCTTGCTGTACATCAGCATGATCTGGCGCATCAGTTCAACGTTGCTGCGGTCCAGCACCACGGTCAGGTCTTCCTTGGCGTTCGACGCGAAGTTCATGCGCAGCGTGCCGGGCAATTCCTTGCACTGCACGAACTCGGCGCGCGGGGTGTAGGGATGGTCCCAGTCCTGCTGGCTCACCGGTGCGCAGGGCGGCGGCGGCACCAGGTTCGGGTCACGATTGACCGGCAGGTGCTTGAGCAGCCAGAACACGATGGTTGCCGGCACATAGAGCTGGACGTCGCTGGCGCCCTTGCAGGCAAACTTGACCAGCAACAGGTTGCCGACGCGATCGCAGGACATGGCCATGCTCTTGACTTGACGAATTACCGCAGGTTTCACGACGATATTCCTAGGGAAAAGGTTGAAAAAGGCGCAGCGATTCTACCGCATCCCATTGCCGTGTCACAAACAAAACGGGGAGCTCGCGCTCCCCGTATCTGTTCTACCACTGGCTCCCGACTTGCGGGAGCCGTGACATCACTCTTTCGACCCGCGGCCGCCGCCCTGCGAGTTGCGGCCGCCTTTTGCGGAGGCTGCACGCGACGGGCCACCCGAGCCGGCATTGGCCGACTGACGGTTGCCGTGGCTCATGCTACCGGCACGGCGGGCTTCTTCCGAGGTGAACTCGTGGGCCGTACCCTTGGCGTGGGCGGCCTTGCCGCCCTGGCTGGCGATTTCGCGCTGGCGGGCCGGATCCATCGAAGCGAAACCGCGGTTGCGGGTGCCGCTGCTCTGGCTGTTGCCGCCCTGATTGCTGCCTTGCTTGTTACCTTGATTGCTTGAGGCCATGATGATCTTCTCCCTTGTACGCTTTATGAACCGCCGCGTCCTGCGGCAGGCTGTTGCCGGGCAAACTCGAAGCCCGATGAGTGACCGGCGAAATCATCTTAGGTAGCACTGATGAATGCTGGTATAGGACGCTTTCAGATGACTTTGTAGGAATTCACGCGACAGAAAATGCATTAATGAAAATGTACTTCCAGTAGTCAACAAGCCCTTCAGTATCCGTCCTACACAGCCCCCCTACCCCTTCCTATACTGTATTGGCGTGAACGCGCGCATCATGGCGCTACAAGACGGCGTGCGTGCGCCGCACCGACACAGCGAAAGGAGTCGATATGGACGCGAACCAACGTAGCGAGGTCAATAACCAGACCAATAACGGCGCGAACGAAAAATGGACACCCGGCGCCAAGGGCAATACCACCGACGGCCCCTTGGACCATACCTATCCGCAGGTTCCGGGCCAGCAGGGGACCATCCGCGGCGAGAACGAAATGCATCCTGACCGGGACCCATCGCACATGGACCGGCAGGAAGTGGCCGCCGAAGACGGCGGCCGCGCCGACTACGAGACCACCCTGCCCGGTGCCGTCCCGGACGACCTGCCGGGCGGCTCGATGCAGAGCCAGCAGACCGGCGGCTCGGGCCCGCAGCAAGGCATCACCGACAGCCACCAGCGCCAGATGGAACAGCGCTCCGGCGCCTGGGGCCTGCTGGAGCAGCCGGTCGGCCACCGCGACAAGCATTCCGGCACCGACCTGCGCGCCCACCCGGCCAGCCAGCAGGGCCACAGCCAGGATGTGCATGCGATGAATCCCCACGATCCGGCCCAGCCTAGCGCGGCCCGGCCCGAACTGCAGGGCGGCTCGCTCGGACGCCACCACGGCGTCGCGCCCGGAACCTACCAGTCCCAGGGCACGACCGCCGAAGTCGGCTACGGCAACCGGCAAGGCGCGGCCGGCAAGGTCGAAGGCACCGGCATGGCGGTCGGGCCGCATCCCGTGAACCAGCAAAGGAGCAAGGAATGAACCAGCAAAACGACCAGAACCGGCAATCGAGCACCGACCGCAACGGTTCGCAAACCGGGCCTGCGGGCAGCGAAGGCAAGGCCGAGCCGCACAAGTCGAACGACGTGAGCGGCGGCCTGCCGCGCAGCCCGGGCAACAGCGGCCCGCGCACCGAGGACGAGGCCTGGAAGCCGGGCCAGAGCGTGAAGGCGGAAAAGAACCCGGTGCACGAGTCGAACAACGTCGCCGGCGGGCTGCCCAAGAGCCCGGCCGGTGCGAACCGCCTGGCGGGCGACCACAAGATGGACGACGACACCGGTTTTTCGCGCCAGTAAGCTGCCATCGGGGGCGGCCCCGCCGCCCCTTCCCTCCGCTGGCCCCATCCGGGGCGAACATTGATGCACCTCCAAGCCGCAAGATCCTGACGGAACCCGTCCGTTCCCGCTCGACTCCAACCGCACTCGACACGTCTCGTTGTCCGCCGAATTTATTGGGCAGCGGTGACGGTGCACGTGCAACGAGAGTACGCGGAGACGAATCATGACGGAAGACGCAACGCTCGCGGTTTCGGTGGTGGTGCCCGCCTGTGGCCGCATGGACCTGCTCGACCGCTGCCTGGACGCGCTGATGCGCCAGCAGTTCGATCCGCACCAGGTCGAAATCATCGTCGTCGACGATGAGCCCAACCACAACACCCTGCACCTGGTCGCCGGCTGGCGCACCCGCACGCTCGAGCGCGGCCCGCGCCTTTCCTACGTCGCCAACCCGGGGCCGGTCGGGCCGGCATCGAGCCGCAACCGCGGCTGGCGCGCCGCGCGCGCGCCCATCGTTGCCTTCACGACCGACGACGCGGTGCCGGAACCGGGCTGGCTGGCCGAGGGCCTGGCCGCCTTCCGCGACGACGCCGACGTGGTCTGCGGACGCATCCAGACCCCGGTTCCGGCCCGTCCCACCGAATACCAGCGCAGTGCCCACGGGCACGAAGCCGCCGACTTCACCAGCGCCAGCTGCTTCTTCCGCAAGACCGCGCTCGAGCGGCTCGACGGCTTCGACGAGCGCTTCAGCGTGCCGCGCGGCAGCGATGCGGACATGTATTTCCGCCTGCTGGAGCACGGCGTGACCATCGTGCGCGCGCCGCGCGCCCTGGTGGTCCACCCGGTCCGCCCGGCCCCCTGGGGCGCGAGTCTGCTGCAGATCCGCCATGCGGTGTTCGACGCCCTGCTCTACAAGAAGCATCCGGCCCTGTACCGCCAGAAAGTCGAGGCGCGCCCGCGCTGGGACCACTACGCGATCGTCGGCGTGCTGCTGCTCGCCCTGGCCGGGCTGCTGGCCGGCCTGCCGCTGCTGGCCGGCCTGGCCTTCGCGGGGTGGCTGCTGCTCACCGGCCGCCTGTGCGCGCACCGGCTGCGCGGCGTCGCGCACACGCCGGCGCACGTGGCCGACATCGTGATCACCTCGGCGCTGCTGCCGCCGCTGGCCGTGTTCTGGCGCCTGGCCGGCGCGGTGCGCTACCGCGTCCGTTTCGCCTGAGGCCGCCATGCGCAGACTGAAGGTCCTCACCTGGCACACCCACGGCAGCTACCTGCACTACCTGTCGCACGCGCCGCACGATTTCTACGTCCTGTCCAAGCCGGGCTGCCCACCCGGCTATGGCGGCCGTTGCGGCAGCATGCCCTGGCGCGACAACGTGCACGACCTCCCGGTCGCGCACGCGCGCCACCACGAATTCGACTGCATCCTGTTCCAGGACGACCACCAGTGGGAGAAAGACCAGTACGAGTACCTGGCGCCGGCACAGCGGGCGCTGCCGCGCATCTACCTCGAACACGATCCGCCGCTGGCCCATCCCACCAACACACGCCATCCGGTCGACGATCCGGGCGTGCTGCTGGTGCACGTCACCCCGTTCAACGCCCTCATGTGGGACAGCGGACGCACGCCCGTGCGCGTGATCGAGCATGGCGTGCCGGCGCCGCACGAGGCGCACTACAGCGGCGAGCTGGCGCGCGGCCTGGTGGTCACCAACCACCTGGCCCGGCGCGGACGGCGCATGGGGCCCGACCTGTTCCTGCAGGCGCGCCGAACGGTGCCGCTCGACCTGGTCGGCAGGGCCGCACACGAACTCGGCGGACTCGGTGAAATCGAGCACGCCCAGCTCCCCGCCTTCATGGCGCGCTACCGCTTCCTGTTCAGCCCGATCCGCTATTCGAGCCTGGGCCTGGGCGTCATCGAGGCCATGATGGCCGGGCTCCCGGTGGTCAGCTTCGCCACCGCCGAAATGGCCACCGTCATCGAGAACGGCGTGTCCGGCTACACGGCGACCTCGCTGGAGCCGCTGCTCGGGCACATGCAGGCCCTGCTCGACGATCCGGGACTGGCCCGCCACCTCGGCGAAGGCGCCCGCCGTACCGCACGCGACCGTTTTTCGATCGGCCGCTTCAGCAGCGACTGGGATGCCGCGCTGCGCCACGTCACCGGCCTGGGCACGGCCCGGCAGGAGCATGTATGAAACTCGATGAAGTCCAGGCCGCGGCGAACGTGGCAGCAATGGCAGCGGCACAGGCAGCGGCGGCCGAGGCGGCGGTGCAGGTGGACGGACACCCGCTCCCCCCGCCCTCCCTGGCCGCGGGCGGCGCAGGCGCACGCCGCATCGCCATCATCAGCGACCACGCCTCGCCGCTGGCCGCACCCGGCAGCGTCGACTGCGGCGGCCAGAACGTCTACGTGGCCCAGCTCGCACGCGAACTGGCGCGCGCCGGGCACCTGGTCGACGTGTTCACGCGCCGCGACGCCCCCGAGCAGCGCCAGGTCGTGCACTGGCTGGAAAACATCCGCGTCATCCACGTGCCGGCCGGGCCGCCGCGCCATGTGCCGAAGGAACAGCTGCTGCCGCACATCGATGCGTTCTCGCGCTACGTCACGCGCTTCGCGCGGCGCCAGCCGGCCGCCTATGACATCGCGCACGCCAACTTTTTCATGTCGGGCATGGTCGCCCAGCACCTGAAGGCGGCGCTCGGCCTGCCCTTCGTCATCACCTTCCATGCGCTGGGCAGGGTCCGGCGCCTGGCGCAGGGCACGGCCGACGCCTTCCCGACCGAGCGCATGCGCATCGAAGCCGCGCTGATGCGCGCGGCCGACCGCATCATCGCCGAATGCCCGCAAGACCGCTACGACATGGAAAGGCTCTACGGCGCACCGCTCTCGCTCATCGCCATCACGCCCTGCGGCTTCGCGCCCGACGAACTGTGGCCGGTGCCGATGCTCGAAGCGCGCGCCCGCCTGGGTCTCGACGAAGGCCGCTTCATCGTGCTCCAGTTAGGGCGCATGGTGCCGCGCAAGGGCGTCGACACCGTCATCCAGGGGGTGGCCATGCTGCGCCACCGCTACGGCGTCGACGCGCAGCTGCTGGTGGTGGGCGGCGACATCAGCGGCCAGGTCGGCGCCAGCAGTGGCGACGGCCTCGAGCTGGCGCGCCTGCGCAGTGTCGCGGCCGACCTCGGCATCGCGACACACGTGCGCTTCACGGGCCAGCAGCCGCGCGCCGTGCTGCGCGACTACTACAGCGCCGCCAACGTCTTCGCCAGCACGCCCTGGTACGAACCCTTCGGCATCACCCCGGTCGAGGCGATGGCCTGCGCCCGTCCCGTGATCGGCGCCGAGGTGGGCGGCATCAAGAGCACCGTCAACGACAGCGTGACCGGCTTCCTGATCCCCTCGCGCGACCCGGCCGCGCTGGCCGACCGGCTGGCGCGCCTGCACCGCCATCCCGAGCTGGCGCGCGCGATGGGCGAGGCCGGGCGCCGCCGCGCCTGCGAACACTACACCTGGCGCCACGTCGCCACCCAACTGGCCGCCATCTACGCCGACGTGCTCGATGCCACCCGGCCTGCGGCCGAAGCCGCAGCCTATCCCAACTAAGTCACCCTGAGGAGCCCATGAGTAACTCGACGCAGCATCCTTCCCTGCAAGGCAAGGTCGTACTGGTGACCGGCGCCGCCAGCGGCCTGGGCGCCGCCCTCGCACGCCGCCTGGCCGCCTCCGGCGCCAGCATCTTCGGGGTCGACTGGCAGGCCGCGCGCCTGGCCGACAACATGGCGCAGCTGCGCGAACTGGGCGTGCAGGCGCACGCCCTGGGCGTCGACATCGCCGACCCGACCGTGGCGCCGCGCGTGGTGGAGCATGCCGTCGACGTGCTGGGGCGCCTCGACATCCTCGTCAACAATGCCGGCACCGACGTCACCCTGCCGATCGCGGAACTCGCGGACCAGGACTGGCTGCGCGTGGTGGGCACCAACCTGACGGCGCCCTTCCTGCTCTCCAAGTACGCGGCCGGCGCCATGCGCCGCCACGGCGGCGGCCACATCGTCAACATCGCCTCCACCGCCGCCAAGCGCGCCTGGCCCAACGCCAGCGCCTACCACGCCAGCAAATGGGGCCTGCTGGGCCTGTCGCACGCCCTGCACGCCGAACTGCGGCCGGAAAACATCCGCGTCACCGCCGTGATCGCCGGCGGCATGCGCACGCCCTTCCTGCTCGACCGCTTCCCCGACCTCGACGCCGACAGCCTGCAAGACCCGGCCGACGTCGCCGAGGCCATCCATTCCGTGCTGGTGCTGCCGCCCGCCACGGTGGTCGCCGAACTCACGGTCCTGCCGCTGCGCGAAACCTCCTGGCCATGAAAGCGATCTTCCTCGACAAGGACGGCACCCTGGTCGACGACCTGCCCTACAACGTCGAGCCGCGCCGGATCCAGCTGGTGAGCGGCGCCGGCGCCGCCCTGCGGCTGCTGGCCCGGCTCGACTACCGCTTCTTCGTCGTGACCAACCAGTCCGGCATCGCGCACGGCTGCTTCGGCGAAGACGCCATGGGACCGGTCGCCGACCGCCTGGCCGACCTGCTGTTCCGCGAGAACCTGTCGCTGGACGGCTTCTATTACTGCCCGCACCACCCGCTGGGCACGGTCGGCAGCTACGCCATGGTGTGCGCCTGCCGCAAGCCTTCGCCCGGCATGCTCATCAAGGCAGCGCAGGACCACGACATCAAGCTGCGCGAATCCTGGATGATCGGCGACATCCTGCACGACGTCGAAGCCGGCAACCGCGCCGGCTGCCGCACGCTCCTGATCGACAACGGCAACGAGACCGAATGGCGGCTCGGCCCGCGCCGCGTGCCCACCCGGATGGCGCCCGACCTGTATGCGGCGGCCGTGCTGATCGCCTCGCACGAGGAGGCGCAGCTGTGAGACTGGTACACGAGGAGGCGCCCGTCAACGCCCAGTCGCCACGACCCTGGCAGGCCGCACGGCGCATCCTGTGCGTCCGGCTCGATTCGCTTGGCGACGTACTCATGTGCACGCCGGCGATCCGGGCCTTGCGTCAATCCCTGCCGGGCTGCCACCTGACCCTGCTCAGCTCCCCGTCGGGCGTGGCGGCGGCGCCCTACATCCCCGAGCTCGACGCTGCGATCAGTTTTCGCGCCCCGTGGATGAAGCACGACCAAGCCATTGGTGCGCAAGCGCTGCAGGAATGCGCCGCACAGCTCGCTGCCCAACGCTTCGATGGCGCCGTCATGTTTACGTCGTACTCGCAAAGCCCCCTGCCCGCCGCGATGCTGTGCCAGCTCGCCGGCATTCGCTTGCGCCTGGCCTCCTGTCGCGAAAACCCTTACCAGCTGCTCACCCACTGGGTGCCGGAGCGCGAGCGCGAACGGGCGACCCGCCACGAAGTGCAGCGCCAGCTCGACCTGGTCGCCGATGTCGGCTGCGCGACCTCCGACACCGCGCTGTCCTTCGCCGTCGCGGCGGCGGACGCCGCGCGCCTCAGTACCATGCTCGAGGAAGCAGCGGTCGATCCGGCCGCGCCCTACCTGGTGCTGCATGCGGGAGCCAGCGCGGCCTCGCGCCGCTATCCCGTCCGTCACTGGCTGGTCTTGATCGGCATGCTGCGCAGGCAGTTCGGCCACAAGCTCATCCTCACAGGCAACGGCAGCGACGTCGAGGCGCTGCGCCCGCTGAGCGAGGGCTGGCGCAGCCCGGCGCATTCCCTGATCGGCAAGCTCGGACTGGGGGAACTGGGGGCACTGATCCGCGGCGCAAGCCTGCTCATCACCGGCAACACCGGGCCGGCGCACATCGCGGCCGCCGTCGGCACGCCGCTGGTCGACCTGTATGCGCTGACCAATCCCCAGCACACCCCGTGGCGCGTGGCGCACCGCCTGCTGTTTCATGATGTCAGCTGCCGCAACTGCCTGCGCAGCAGCTGTCCGCAAGGCCACCATGCCTGCCTGGACTCGCTGGCGCCGCGCACCGTGCTGGAGGCCGCCGTGGAGCTGCTGGCGGCCGCCCGGCACAGGCCCGCGCGCACGGACGACGCGGCCCTTGCCTTCGCCTAGCGAAGGCCGTATTGACGTGGGCCGTATGCGAAAGCGCGAAAAACTGAGCACAAACCTATTACAAAAACTCAAGTATTTGGACGAGCTCTGATATAATTTCAGAGTTCGTCGGGGCGTAGCGCAGCCTGGTAGCGTACCTGCATGGGGTGCAGGGGGTCGGAGGTTCGAATCCTCTCGCCCCGACCAACAAATCAATGAGTAGGGCCAACCATCGGTTGGCCTTTTGCTTTTCCGGCGTCGTAGCTGAACGGCGTCGAGCCATCCTTGATCGCCAAGCCGTCCCGAACTCGTTCCGTCAACAGCCCATGCTATGCTTGAGATCGAAATGCATTGCTGCATGCAGCGAGACTCAACCACGCATCGAGGAAAGATATGAAAGACGTCAAAGTAGATGTTCGCGTCAACGTCACCGTCGACCCTGCAAGCGTTCTCCTTGTGCTTGCGACGGCAACCATGGGCTTGTTCTTCTACAAGCAAAACAAGCAGCAGAAGTCGCTACCGAACGCATCCTGAGGATGCGATGGCTGCCTGCACGGCAGCCTGCGCTTATTTCCACTCCCCCCTCAACTCCAGCACCTGCTGCTGCAAATACTCCGGCGACGCCACCTCCGGCGCCACCGGCTGCCCCACCGCCAGCGCCAGCTTCGAGCGGATGCCGCGCGCGAACGAGCGCTCGAACACGTTCGACTTATCGCGCGTGAACACGCTGCCCCACAACCCGCGCAGCGCCATCGGGATCACCGGCACCTTGCTGCGCTCGACGATCTTGGCGATCCCGCTGCGGAACTCGTTGATTTCGCCGGTATGGGTCAGCTTCCCTTCCGGGAAGATGCACACCAGTTCGCCCTGGTGCAGCGCTTCGGCGATGTCCACAAAGGCGCGCTCCATCATGAACGGGTCTTCCTTGGCCGGCGCAATCGGGATCGCCTTGGCTGCGCGGAAGATCCAGCGCAGGAAAGGCGTCCTGAAGATGCGGTGGTCCATCACGAAGCGGATCGGGCGCGGGCTGGCGGCGCCGATGACGAGCGCGTCGACATAGCTGACGTGGTTGCAGACCAGCACCGCCGGGCCCTGCGCGGGAATGCGGTCGGCGTCGATTGTGCGCACGCGGTAGCCGGTGTGAATCAGGAGCCAGGCCAGGAAGCGCATCAGGAATTCCGGCACCAGCGAGAAGATGTACACCGCCACACAGGCGTTCAGCAGCGCCGTCACCAGGAACATCTCGGGAATCGTGAAGCCCTGCCCCAGCAGCACGATGGCCAGGCCGGCGGCGGCCACCATGAACAGGGCATTCAGGATGTTCATGCCGGCGATGGTGCGCGAGACGTGCTTCTGGTCGCAGCGGGTCTGGATCAGGGCGAACAGCGGCACGATGAACAGGCCGCCGAACACGCCGATCAGCACCAGGTCGAGCATGATGCGCCATGCGCCCGGCAGGCCGAGCAGCGTGAGGGCGCCGACGGTCGCGGCGCCGTTGAGCTCGGCATAGGCCACGCTCGCGAAATACAGGTCGATGCCGAACACCGACAGGCCGATCGAGCCGAACGGCACCAGGCCGATCTCCACCTTGCGGCCCGACAGCTTCTCGCACAGCAGCGAGCCGGCGCCGATCCCGAGCGAGAACACGGTCAGCAGCAGCATGATCACGCTGTGGTCGCCGTGCAGGTAATCCTTGGTGTACAGCGGGAACTGCGACAGCACCAGCGCGCCGTAGAACCAGAACCAGGAATTGCCCAGCATCGACAGGAACACGGTGCGGTTCTGGCTCGAGAACTTCAGGTTGCGGATCGATTCGGCGAAGGGGTTGCGGCTGATTTTCAGCTCAGGCACCGGCGCCGGCGAGGGCGGAATGCGCCAGCTGGCGGCCAGGCCCAGCACCGCGCACAGCAGCGTGCCGCCGGCGACCAGTTCGATGCCCCAGGGTTTCACGCCGACCAGCAGGGTGCCCGCGACCTCGCCCAGCAGGATGCCGACAAAGGTCCCCATCTCGATCACGCCATTGCCGCCCACCAGCTCGTCGGACTTCAGGTGCTGCGGCAGGTAGGCGTACTTGACCGGGCCGAACAGGGTCGAGTGCAGGCCCATGCCGACCACGGCGGCGATCAGGACCCATAGCGTATGGGTCAGCCAGCCGATGCCGGCCACCAGCATGATGGCGATTTCCAGCAGCTTGACGAACCTGGCCATGCGCCCCTTGTCGAACTTGTCGGCGATCTGGCCGGAGGTCGCCGAGAACAGCACGAAAGGCAGGATGAACAGGCCGGCGATCAGGTTGTTCAGCATGCCCGGGTCGGCCGTGGTCCAGTTCGCCGTGTCGAAGGTCAGCGCAACCAGCAGCGCTGTCTTGAACAGGTTGTCGTTGAAGGCGCCGAAGAACTGGGTCCAGAAGAAGGGGCCGAAACGGCGCTGGGTCAGCAGGGAAAACTGGCTCGGTTGGCTCATGCGGGTTGGCTCGTGAACATTGGAAGGCGTAATCTACAACAGCTCACCAGGTGGATTACCCTGTTTTATTGTTGCGTTGCCGATATTAATTCCTAAAGTGTCGGCTGGCGATACCGGATGGGTAAAAAGCATAGACCGCCGAACGGTTCAAGCGGCGCGCCATGTCAACCGGAGGCATTGATAAACTTGATTGAAACGTCTCAAGCACTCGACCATACGCCACGATTGCGCAGCGCAGCGCAGGTAGAATCCGCGGATGACTTCTTCCGACTTCCTCCTCCGCTACGCCAGCGTGACAACCGCGCTGTTCGACCATATCGAACACGACATGCTGGCCCTGTCCTGTGCCTTCATCGACGATGACGACATTGCGCCACCAGCCTGGCAGGATGCCCTGCCCCCGCATGCGATGCAGCCGCTCGGCCTACCCCAGACCTAAGAACCTATAGGTTCAAAGGACTGGGCAAAAAAAAATGATTCGATTCTGCAAGCAATGCCGCAAAATCGAATCATGTTGCAGCCGCCAGTCGGCGGCGGCATCCCTCCTCAGGCCAGGGTTTCCAGGCGAATACGCGTGACCTTGCCGATCACCGCCGGCAGCTTCTCGATCTTCTCGATCGCCGCGATGATGTTCTTCTCGCGGGTCTGGTGGGTCAGCAGGATGATGTCGAGGTTGACCTGGTCGCCCGGCTCCTTCTGCAGCACCGCGTCGATCGAGATGCCGGCATCGGCCAGGATGCGGGTCAGGTCGGCCATCACGCCGAGCTGGTCCTTCACATACACGCGCAGGTAGTAGCTGGTGGTGATCTCGGCCATCGGCACGATGGCGACGTCGGTCATCTCGTTCGGCTGGAAGGCCAGATGCGGCACGCGGCAGTACGGATCGACGGTGGCCAGGCGGGTCACGTCGACCAGGTCGGCAATCACCGCCGAGGCAGTCGGCTCGGAACCCGCGCCCTTGCCGTAGTACAGCGAAGCGCCGACCGCGTCGGCCTGCACCAGCACCGCGTTCATCGCGCCTTCCACGTTGGCGATCAGGCGCGCCGCCGGGATCAGGGTCGGGTGCACGCGCAGCTCGATGCCCTCGCCGCCGTTTTCCCCTTCAATATGGGTGCGGCGCGCGATGCCCAGCAGCTTGATGCGGTAGCCCAGCTGTTCGGCGTAGCGGATGTCGCGGGCCTGCAGCTGGCTGATGCCCTCGATGTAGGCCTTGTCGAACTGCACCGGAATGCCGAAGGCGATCGCCGACATGATGGTCAGCTTGTGCGCCGCGTCCACGCCCTCGATGTCGAAGGTCGGGTCGGCCTCGGCATAGCCCAGCTCCTGGGCCTGCTTGAGCACGGTGGCGAAATCCAGGCCCTTCTCGCGCATTTCCGACAGGATGAAATTGGTGGTGCCGTTGATGATGCCGGCCACCGATTCGATGCGGTTGGCGGTGAGGCCCTCGCGCAGCGCCTTGATGATCGGCACGCCGCCTGCGACCGCCGCCTCGAAGGCCACCATCACGCCCTTTTCCTGGGCCGCGGCAAAGATCTCGTTGCCGTGCAGGGCCAGCAGCGCCTTGTTCGCCGTGACGACGTGCTTGCCGTTGGCGATTGCCTTGAGCACCAGTTCACGCGGCAAGTCATAGCCACCGATCAGCTCGACAACGATGTCGATGTCCGGGTGGTTCACCACGGCGAAGGGGTCGCCGACGACTTCCACGCCGGCGCCGACGATCCCGCGCGCCTTCTCCAGGTTACGCGCCGCCACCATCGTAATCTCAATACCGCGGCCGGCGCGGCGGCGGATGTCCTCCTGGTTGCGTTGAAGAACGTTGAAGGTGCCGGCACCGACGGTGCCGATGCCCAGGAGGCCTACTTTGATGGGTTTCATGATCTCGTATCTCGTTAAGTTCCGACCTGCAGGATCAGAGTGTGTGAAAAAACGGCCAGGGCAAGGCGCCGAGTCGAAGACAGTACGATAGTACGGCGAGACGAGGCAACGCAGCCATGGACGAATTTTTCACACACTCAGCGCGTGTGGCGCCGTCGGTAGCCGTCAAGGAAGCGCGCAATGCGTCCGCAGGCATCCGTCAGGTCGTCGGAATTGGGCAGGAACACCAGCCGGAAATGGTCCGGGGCGATCCAGTTGAAGCCGGTGCCTTGCACCAGCAGCACTTTTTCCTCGGACAGCAGTTCGCAGATGAACTGCTGGTCGTCCGCGATCGGGTACATCTTCGGGTCGAGGCGTGGGAACATGTACAGCGCCGCTTTTGGCTTGACGCAGGACACGCCCGGAATATCGGTGAGCAGCTTGTGCGCGAGGTCGCGCTGTTTCAAGAGGCGCCCGCCGGGGCCGACCAGGTCGGCAATGCTCTGGTAGCCCCCCAAGGCGGTCTGGATCGCGAACTGGCCCGGCGCGTTGGCGCACAGGCGCATCGAGGCCAGCATGTTCAGGCCCTCGATATAGCCCCTGGCGTGGCGCTTGTCGCCCGAGACCACCATCCAGCCGGCGCGGTAGCCGCAGGAACGGTAGTTCTTCGACAGGCCGTTCAGGGTCAGGAACAGCACGTCGTCGGCCAGCGAGGCGATCGAGACGTGCTCCGCGCCGTCGTACAGGGTCTTGTCGTAGATCTCGTCGGCGTAGATGATCAGGCCGTGCTGGCGCGCCAGTTCGACGATCTCGAGCAGCACCTCGCGGTGGTACAGGGCGCCGGTCGGGTTGTTCGGGTTGATCACCACGATCGCGCGCGTGTTCGGCGTGATCTTCCGGCGCATGTCCTCGATGTCCGGCAGCCAGCCGGCCTGCTCGTCGCACACGTAGTGCACCGGGTTGCCGCCGGCCAGGCTCACCGCCGCGGTCCACAAGGGGTAATCGGGCGCCGGCACCAGCACTTCGTCGCCGTTGTTCAGCAGGCCCTGCATGGCCATCACGATCAGTTCCGACGCGCCATTACCCAAGTAGATGTCATCGATGCCGACACCCTCGATGTTCTTGCTTTGGGTATAGTGCATCACCGCCTTGCGCGGCGCGAACATGCCCTTGGAGTCGGTATAGCCGGCCGCGCCGTGCATGTTGCGGATCATGTCGTGCACGATCTCGTCGGGCGGATCGAAGCCGAACACGGCCAGGTTGCCGATGTTCAGCTTGATGATCTTCTGGCCGTCGTCTTCCATCTCGCGGGCCTTTTCCAGGGCCGGGCCGCGGATTTCGTAGCAGACGTCGTCCAGCTTGTTCGATTTCAGGATCGGTCGCAAAGTGTCCCCTGTGAGCTAGGTCTCGCGCCTGCACATTTGTTGCAGTGCGAAAAATACCCATTCTGCCGAAAGCGCCCGATTTAAGCAACCTCACCCCTTCCCGGCCAAATAAAATCCTGCCGAATGGCGTCTGGAAGATCGCAGCTTGCCGTCCACCATTCGGGCTGCGAGGCGGCCCGGCTCTCCGGTTACAATGGATGTTTCGATGTCATTGCCATCCGCGCTACGATGAAGCTCCATTCCGACAATACCCAGCAATACCAGACCGTCACCGGCTATGACGCCAGCGGTGTCGAGATCAACGCCCAGCGTTTCAACTTCAGCCTGACCGTCATGCCGGAAGTGCCGCCGCGTCCCTGGAACGTGACCCGTTTCGAAGACCTGACGCCCGCCCATTTCGAGGAGATCGCCAAGGATGCCCCGGACGTCGTGGTGCTCGGCACCGGCGAGCGCCAGCGTTTCATCCACCCGAAACTGGTGGCCAGCCTGTCGAGTATGCACGTCGGCGTGGACTGCATGGACAACCAGGCCGCCTGCCGCACCTATAACGTGCTGATGGGCGAAGGCCGCAAGGTCACGCTGGCCCTCATCATCGGCAGCGGCGCCTGATTCCCCGCCCTGCCGCGTTTCGATCCGCGCCGCGCCCTGCCGCGGCGTGGCGCCGGTCGCCCCTTTCCGAAGCTCCTGTCAAACAATTATTACAATGAACGCATCGGCTTTCGCCTTCATCATCACCGGCGTCATCCTGAACGCCGCCGCCCAGCTCCTGCTCAAGGCCGGCACCAACGCCCTCGGCGGCGCCATTCACCTCACCCGCGACAACTGGTTCATGACCGGCCTCAAGGTGGCCACCCAGTGGCCGATCGTGGTCGGCATGCTGTGCTACGGCGTATCGCTGGTGGTCTGGATCCTGGGCCTGTCGCGCACCGACGTCACGGTCGCCTATCCCATGCTCTCGCTCGGCTACGTGATCGGCGCGGTGGGCGCCTGGATGTTCCTGGGCGAGGTGATCTCGCCGCAGCGCATGCTGGCGCTCGCGGTGATCGTGCTGGGCGTGGTGCTGCTGGCGCGCAGCTAAATATTTCCGTTTTGCATCTTGAAGAAATGAAAACGCCCGCTATATTGCGGGGTGAAACCTGCATTGTCGACGTCAATACGGACTAGCAAGGCGCGGCCGCGCCGATTATCATTCCGGTATCCGCTGCCCTGCAGGGACCCGGCGCCAGTGCGCCATGACACCAGGAGAATCCCGTGGCCGAGAGCCAAACCGCCGCTACCATCGACAACTTTTCCGCCCCCATGACGGGAGGCCAGACCTTCGAGCTGGCTGGTCGTCCGGCAAAGTACACCGTGCTGTACTTCTACCCGAAGGACAACACGCCGGGCTGCACCACCGAGAGCATCGCGTTCCGCGAGGCCTATCCGGAGTTCCAGGCCGCGCATGCCGAGATCTACGGCATCAGCCGCGATTCCCTGCGCTCGCACGAAAACTTCAAGGGCAAGCTGGGCCTGCCCTTCGAACTGATCTCGGATCCGGAAGAAGCGGTGTGCCAGCAGTTCGGTGTCATGAAGATGAAAAACATGTACGGCAAACAAGTGCGCGGCATTGAGCGCAGTACGTTTATCATTGACGCTCAAGGCCGATTGGTGAAAGAATGGCGTGGCGTGAAAGTCAACGACCACGTGGCCGAAGTGCTGGAATTTCTGAAGAGCCAGCCCTGAAAACGGATGGCTCCAGCAACCCGGTTACCGATAACTTTGCTGGACATTGCCACCTATTTTGAGTCACCGCGTATCTCATCAGCATTATTCTTCCCGCTGCTGCCGGACCGGCATCCTCCGGCTGCAGCCCTCAAGCTGGCATCGCCAGCCACAGCACCATCCCCAAGTAGCATCGTTTTCGTGCAGCGGCGCGCCCCGTGCTGCGCCCGCACGTCCTATTAAGTCCTTTTTCGAATCGAGAACCTGATGCCACTGCCAAAAATGCCAACCAAGCCAGCGACCATGCTGCTGGCAAAAGATTATCCCAAGGCCGAACCGGGCAAGTCGCCCGTGCGCCCGGCGTCCGCGACGGCCGATGCCGAACTCGAAGAATTGATCAGCGGCCAGGCCGTGCCGACGCCGAAGGCGACCCGGGCACGCAAGGCCAAGGCCGCCGCCGCCCCTGCCGCCAATGATGCAGCCCTTGCCGGTACTGCGGCAGGCACGACCGGCACCGCCCCCGTCGACGTCGTCGGCGCACCCGCCGCCGAAGCGCCTACCGGCGAAGCCCCGCTGGCCAAGGGCCCGGCGCGCAAGTCGAAGGACGGCGTCGGCGCGCGCCTGCCGGTGGTCCGTACCCGCGACCTCGATGCCGACCAGCCGCATCCGGCCAAGCACAAGCCGGTCGAAGTCAACGTCAAGTCGTCCACCAGCCGCAAGGCCGACAAGAGCGGCACCACCAAGGTCTTCGTGCTCGACACCAACGTCCTGATGCACGACCCGACCTCGCTGTTCCGCTTCGAGGAACACGACGTCTACCTGCCGATGATGACGCTCGAGGAGCTCGACAACCACAAGAAGGGCATGTCGGAAGTCGCGCGCAACGCCCGCCAGGTGGCGCGCACCCTCGACGCCCTGATCGCCAACGTCGACGACGACGCGATCGAAGCCGGCATCCCGCTGGCCAAGCTGGGCAACAAGGACGCCAGGGGGCGCCTGTACTTCCAGACCAACCTGGAGTCCGCGCCCCTGCCGGAAGGCCTGCCCGAGGGCAAGGCCGACAACCAGATCCTGGGCGTCGTCCGCGCACTCGAAGACCGGATGGACGGCCGCGCCATCGTGCTGGTGTCGAAAGACATCAACATGCGCATCAAGGCGCGTGCGCTGGGCCTGCCGGCCGAGGATTACTTCAACGACCATGTGCTGGAAGACACCGACCTGCTGTACTCGGGCATCGTCCAGCTGCCGGACGATTTCTGGAACAAGCACGGCAAGGACATGGAGTCCTGGCAGGAAAACAAGAACGGCAATTCGGCCACGTATTACCGCGTGACCGGCCCGGTGATCCCGACCTTGCTCGTGAACCAGTTCGTGTTCATCGAGCCGCGCAATGGCGAAGCGCCCTTCTATGGCCAGGTAAAACAGATCAACGGCAAGACCGCGGTGTTCCAGACCCTGCGCGACTACAGCCACAACAAGAACAACGTGTGGGGCATCACGGCGCGCAACCGCGAGCAGAACTTCGCGCTCAACCTCCTGATGAACCCGGAGTGCGACTTCGTCACCCTGCTGGGACAGGCCGGTACCGGCAAGACCCTGCTGGCGCTGGCCGCGGGCCTGGCCCAGGTGCTGGAGACCAAGCAGTACAACGAGATCATCGTCACCCGCGTCACCGTGCCGGTGGGCGAGGACATCGGCTTCCTGCCGGGTACCGAGGAAGAGAAGATGTCGCCGTGGATGGGTGCTTTCGACGACAACCTCGAAGTGCTGATGAAGTCCGACAGCGACGGCGGCGACTGGGGCCGCGCCGCGACCCAGGACCTGATCCGCTCGCGCATCAAGATCAAGTCCCTGAACTTCATGCGCGGCCGTACCTTCGTGAACAAGTTCCTCATCATCGACGAGGCGCAGAACCTGACGCCGAAGCAGATGAAGACCCTGGTCACGCGCGCCGGTCCCGGCACCAAGATCCTGTGCCTCGGTAACATCGCCCAGATCGACACGCCTTACCTCACCGAGGGCTCGAGCGGCCTGACCTACGTGGTCGACCGCTTCAAGGGCTGGAGCCACAGCGGCCACGTCACCCTGGCGCGCGGCGAACGCTCGCGCCTGGCGGACCACGCCAGCGACGTGCTGTAAGCCGGTCCTCATCCATCGCCTGCCGGTTGAAGGCAGGCGGCATCCGGAACGCTCGCCACCTGGCGGGCGTTTTTCATTTCCAGCTGCTATTCACCACGCATGATCTTCCTGCTGAAACTCCTGCTCGTACCGATCCTGATCGCCCTCGTCACCCTGGCCGGCCGCCGCTGGGGGCCGGGCGTGGCCGGCTGGCTGTCCGCCTTTCCCATCGTCTCCGGCCCGATCCTGCTGGTGATCTCGCTCGAACAGGGTCCGGCCTTCGCGGCCAGCGCGGCCGGCAACACGCTGCTGGCGGTGCTGGCCATCCTGGTCTTCAGCATCGCCTATGCGCGCTGGGCCCACCTCGGCATGCCGCGCGCCATGGTCGCCGCCCTGCTCGCCTACGGCCTGGCCGTGCTGGTGCTGCAGGCCCAGCCCGTCCAGCTGCCGCTGTGGGCCGGCTTCGCCGCCGTCGTGATCGCGCTCCTGGGGGCGCCGCGCCTGTTCGGTCCGGCACCGACGCCGGCCGCCGCCGTCAAACCCGCCAATGACCTGCCCTGGCGCATGCTGGCCGGCGCCCTGCTGTCGCTGAGCGTCAGCTACGCCGCCGCGAGCCTCGGGCCGCGCCTGTCCGGCCTGTTCGCGATGTTCCCGCTGATGAGCACCGTGCTGGTCGGCTTCTCGCACCGTGCCAACGGTCCGGGCTTCGCGGTGGCGCTGCTGCGCGGCATGGTCAACGGCTACTATGCCTTTGCCGTGTTCTGCCTGGTGCTGTCGCTGCTGCTGGGTTCGCAGCCGGTCAGCCTGGCCTTCCTGCTGGCGACCGGCGCCGCACTGGTGGTGCAATTGGGAGTCAAATGGATCGTGCAGCGTTCTTGCGCGCAGGATTTGCCCAAAGCGCGTGCCGGCGGCCAGAAGGCAGCTTAGAATAGCCGCGTCCCATCCAACCGAGGAGAGCGTCCGATGCCGCACATGCTGTTGATCCATGAACCCGTCGGCCAGCGCGCCACCCGCAGCGAGGCCGAGGGTCGCGCCATCTACGACCGGATGCTGCGCTGGGGCGAGGACCTGCGCAGCCGCGGCCTGCTGCTGGGGGCGGAATCGCTGGCCTCGCAAGACAAGGCGGTGCGCGTGAGCGTCCCATCCGGGAAGGCACGCATCGTCGACGGCCCGTTCGCCGAGGCCAAGGAAATGGTCGGCGGCTTCTTCCTGGTGAACGTCGACACCCGCGAAGAAGCGATCGCGCTGGCGCAGCAGTGTCCGGCGGCCGAGTGGGCGACGGTGGAGGTGCGCGGCCTGGCGCCCTGCTTCGACCGCTAACTGCCAGCACGCAAAATTGGGTCCCGGCCTTCGCCGGGACGACATGCTACTTCTTCCACCAGCTCATGAACCGTCATCCCGGCGCAGGCCGGGATCCAATTCCATATCGCAGTGACGAAAAATATTTCGGCCGTGATGTCGAAATTCCGGCGTCCCATTCGTCGTAGCAGATGGAAGCCCCCCACGCTTCCATCCCACGACAAGGAGACCACCATGCGTTTCATGATCATCGTCAAGGCCACCCCCGACACGGAAGCCGGCATCATGCCCGCCCAATCCCTGTTCGACGCCATGACCGCGTACAACCAGGAGCTGGCCCGCGCCGGCGTCCTGCTCGACGCCAAGGGCCTGCGCCCCAGCCGCGACGGCTGGCGCATCCGCTACGACGAAGGGCGCCGGACCGTCACCGACGGTCCCTTCGCCGACACCAAGGAGCTGATCGCCGGCTACACCCTGATTCAGGTGCGCTCGCGCGAGGAGGCGATGGAGTGGTCGCGCCGCTTCCCCAATCCTCACGGCGAGTTCGCCAATGCCGAGATCGAAGTCCGCCAGCTCTACGAGCCGGCCGACCTGCCCTCCTGACGTCCCCCACACACAAGGAAACCAGCATGAAAAAGCAGATCGCCATCACCCTCCCGGTCCGGGACCTCGAACGCAGCAAGGCCTTCTTCGCCGGACTGGGCTTCGGCTTCGACGAGCGCTTCAGCAGCCAGCACGGCGCCGGCATGATCGTGTCAGACGACATCACCGTGATGCTCGCCTCCGAAGACATCGCCCGGACCCTGTGCGCCAAGCCGCTGGCCGATCCGCGCAGCAGCAGGATCGCGCTTCTGTGCCTGTTCTGCGACAGCCGGGCCGAGGTCGACGCCGTCGCAAGCAAGGCCCTGGCCCTCGGCGCCACCCTGCCGGAGCCGGTGGAAGACCACGGCTTCATGTACCAGCACGGCTTCGAAGACCTCGACGGCCACATGTGGGCGCTGACCTACATCGAGAGCATGCCCGAGCAGCAGGCCGCCGCCTGAGCAGACAAGGAGAGCACCATGAACAAGCAGATCTACGTCAACCGTCCAGTGCAGGACCTGGAGCGCAGCAAGGCCTTCTTCGGCGCGCTCGGTTTTTCATTCAACCCGCAGTTCACCGACCAGAACGCGGCCTGCATGATCGTCAGTGAGGACATCTATGTGATGCTGCTGACCGAGCCCTTCTTCCAGGGCTTCACCAACAAGCCGGTCGCCGATGCGCGCAAGTCGACCGAAGTGCTGCTGTGCCTGTCCTGCGACAGCCGCGCCGCCGTCGACGACATGGCCGCCAGGGCGAAAGCCGCCGGCGGCAGCTGGCCGAACCCGCCGAAGGACCACGGCTTCATGTACCAGCACGGCTTCGAAGACCTCGACGGCCACATGTGGGAGCTGGCGTATATGGAAGGCATGCCGGCGCAGGCGGAAGACGCGGCAGCGCAGATTTAATGGACGCCCGGGTCGAACGCAGCATCGCCGCCGTCTGGCGCATCGAGTCGGCCAGGATCGTGGCGGTCCTTGCGCGCATGGTGCGCGACGTCGGCCTGGCCGAGGAGCTGGCCCAGGATGCGCTGGTGGCGGCCCTCGAGCACTGGCCGCGCCAGGGCATCCCGGACAATCCCGGCGCCTGGCTCACGACCACGGCCAAGCACGCCGCGCTCGACCGCCTGCGCCGCGACCGCCTGCTCCAGCAGAAGCTGGAGCAGATCGGCCTCGACCTCGAAGCCCAGGAGGCCTCCATCGTGCCGGATTTCGTGGACAGCCTCGATGCCGCCCGCAACGACGTGATAGGCGACGACCTGCTGCGCCTGATGTTCACGGCCTGCCACCCGGTGCTCTCGCTCGACGCCCGCCTGGCGCTCACGCTCAAGCTGCTGGGCGGCCTGTCCACCCAGGAGATCGCACGCGCCTTCCTGGTGCCGGAGGCCACCATGGCGCAGCGCATCGTACGCGCCAAGCGCAGCCTGGGCGAGGCGCGCGTCCCCTTCGAACTGCCGCCGCCGAACGAGCTGGGCGAACGCCTCGGCGCGGTGCTGGAAGCCATCTACCTGATCTTCAACGAAGGCTATACCGCCACCGCGGGCGAGGACTGGATGCGCCCCGCCCTCGTGGACGAAGCCCTGCGCCTGGGCCGCATGCTGGCCGAACTGGCCCCTGGCGAGCCGGAGGCGCACGGCCTGGTCGCGCTGATGGAACTGCAGGCCTCGCGCATGGGAGCGCGCCTCGACGCCGAAGGGCGCCCGGTGCTGCTGCTCGAGCAGGACCGTTCGCGCTGGGACGGGGTGCTGGTGCGGCGCGGCCTGGCGGCGCTCGCGCGCGCTGCGCAGATCGGCCTGGCGCGCGGCCCCTACCTGCTGCAGGCCGAGATCGCGGCCTGCCACGCCCGCGCCCGCGCTGCTCCAGAGACCGACTGGCGCGCAATCGCGGCGCTGTACGGCGAACTGGCGCAGGTCCAGCCCTCGCCGGTGGTCGAACTGAACCGCGCGGTGGCCGTCGGCATGACCGACGGTCCGGCCGCCGGCCTGGCGCTGGCCGACGCGCTGGCGCTTGGCGGCAAGCTGGCCGGCTACCACTGGCTGCCGAGCGTGCGCGCCGACCTGCTCGCCAAGCTGGGCCGGGTCGAGGAAGCGCGCCGCGAATTCGAACGGGCCGCCGCCATGACCGCCAACAGCCGCGAGCGCGAACTGCTGCTGGAACGCGCGCGCTCCCTGCGCTCCTGAATGGCGATGCGCGATTTGGGTCGGATTCAGCTCTTGCATGGTCTTTGAACCGGAAGCGGCCGTATGCATATGCATGCGGAAATTTTTTTCCAATAGTTAATTTCTTAGAAGTGTAGCTTCCTTACGCCCCGTGTATGTCCCAGGGTAGGGGGTTCAAAAAATGCGGATATCTGATGTCATGCGGAACAAAACCCTTATCATGCTCGGTATTTAAAAAAACATAACAAGCTCGGCTGGGAGTCCCGATGAAATTCCGCTTCTGGGGGGTGCGTGGTTCGATACCGTCCCCCGGTCCACGCACGGCGCGCTACGGCGGCAACACCACCTGCATCGAAGTGCGCAGCGACGATGGCACCCTGATCATCCTGGACGGCGGCACCGGCCTGTTCCCGCTGGCCCAGCACCTGCTGGCGCGGCCGCAGGCGCCGGCGATCCAGGCCAACATCTTCATCACCCACAGCCACTGGGACCACATCCATGGCCTGCCCTTCTTCACGCCGCTGTTCATCAAGGGCAGCCGCGTGCGCCTGCACGGCGCCCACGACCCGGTGACCGGCAAGGGCATCGAGCACGTGATGGCGGTGCAGCTGCAGAACAGCTACTTCCCGGTCAGCGAAACCCAGATGGGCGCCACCATCGAGTACCGTAGCCTCGACATCGGCACGCCGGTCGCGGTCGGCGATGCGGTGGTCGGCAATGTCCTGATGAACCACCCGGTCACCAACCTCGGCTACCGCATCTCCTGCCATGGCCGCTCGCTGTTCTTCACCGGCGACCACGAACCCTGGCACAACCCCCATCCGCCGGGCGACCCGGCCTTCGACGCGTTCGAAGCGCACCTGGGCGAGCGCCAGCGCGCGATCGACGCCGCCATGGCCGGCGTGGACGCACTGATCGTCGACTGCTCCTACACCCGCGAGGAATACCCGTCCAAGGCCGGCTGGGGCCACGGCACTTTCGATGCCGCCATCGAGATGGCGCTGCGCGTGGGCGCGCGCGCCCTGTACTGCACCCACCACGAGCCGACCCGCGGCGACGACGAGCTCGAGGCCGCATTCGCCGCCGTGATGGCGCGCTACCGCGAGCGCCTGGGCGAGCTGCAGGTGCGGCTGGCCTTCGAAGGCCTGGAAGTCACGCTGTGAAGCACGCGCCGTCGGCGCGCAGCGCGAGGCAGCCATCCGCCATGGGTAATCGCGCGGTGGCCGCCGGAAAAGCCGCCCTTTCCGGCATGGGCGGCACTACAATCGCTCCTGTTGAAACGTCTTGAAAAAGGAGTTGTATCGTATGAAGAAGTTGATGCTGGCCGCCCTCGCGTCCACCCTGCTGGGCGGCTGCGCCCATCAATCCTCTACCCCGCGCGAGAGCCGGGCCCAGGATGACGACTACGTCTCGGTCGGCAGCAATATCCCGCGCAAGAAGAGCGCCGGCGCCAGCCCGGTCAGCACCGCGAGCGCAGCCGAGATCGAGAACGATCGGATGAGCGGCAAGTAATCCATATCGGGCCGCGCAGGCCGCCAGCGAACAAGGCCAGGGTCACCTGGCCTTGTTGCTGCTTACTCCTCGCCGCGGTTCGCCCCCCTCTCGACGAACACCGCCGCCGTGCGCGCCGGGATCGTGAAGCTGCCGTCGGCGTCGCCGTAGCTGGACGTCTTCACCACCGGGTCAGCCGAGCTGACCTGCACCTGGTGCAGCTTGAACTTGCGCCCCTTCAGCTCCGGAATCGCGATCGTCTTCGCTTCCTTGTCCACGTTGAACAGCACCGCCACGCTGCGGTAGCGCGCGTCCGGGTAGCGGCCCGGCTTTTCCCCGTCGATGTGCATCACCACCAGGCCGGGCAACTGGTCCGGCCCGGTGTTGTAGAAGCGCAGGCGCTCTTCGACGTCCTTCGCGCTGCGCAGGCGGAACAAAGCGCTGTCCGTGCGGATCCGGAGCAGGTCTTCAAACGCCTCCTTCGCCGCCAGGATCGCCCTGGTGTCCGGCTTGATCAGCGGGTTTTCCAGCACCGGCGTCATCAGGCCCCAGTTGTCGCGGTTCTTGTCGCTTGAGGGCAGGCCCACGCCGAAGTTGTTCGACGCGTAGCTATAGTCCAGGCGGTTGAACCAGTCGCCCGCGTTGTAGCTGTCGCGGTCGAGCGACTTGGAACGCAGCAGCTCCTGTCCCGCATGGATGAAAGGAATGCCCTGCGACAGCAGCACGATGGCCGCGCCCAGGTTCTGCACCCGCACCCGGTCCGACAGCGAGGTCGATTGCGGCAGGCGGAAGGCGTTGATGTCGAACAGGGTCTGGTTGTCGTGCTTCTCGACGTAGTTGATCGTCTCGACGGGGCTGGCGGTGTAGCCGGCGCGCTGGCCGAAGTAGTCGATGTCGGCATTGCTGCGCAGCGAACCGAAACGGTCGACGAAGCGGTAGTCGCGCAGGGTGCCCGACAGGCCCACGCGCACCAGGTCGGCCAGGCGCAGCGCATCGTCGCGCGACTGCCTTGCAAGGTGGTTCGGGTCATACCACACGCCGTTGATGAAGCCCTGCTCCTTGACGAGGTTCTCGCCGCCGTCGCAGCAGCCGCCGCCGCGCACCGTGTCGCGCAGGCGGTCGTTGAAGGAGCCGATGCCGGTGCCGAACAGGTTGGCCTGGCGCGCCGTCACGAAGCGCTGGTCGTTGGCGACGGCGCCGAAGTTCCAGCCTTCGCCGTACAGGTAGATCTCGCGGCCGGCGGCCTGGTTGACGCGCGCCTGCAACTGCTCCATCACGCTAAGTGGCGCGAAGGTCATGATGTCGAAGCGGAAGCTGTCCACCTTGTACTCGCTGGCCCACAGCGCCACCGAGTCTGTCATCAGCTTGGCCATCATGGTGTGCTCGGCGGCGGTGTCGGCGCAGCAGCTGTCGTTCAGGTTGGCGCCCTTGTCGTTCAGGCGGTAGTAGTAGGTCGGCACGATCTTGTCGAGGGTCGACAGCTGGCCTTGCTGCGAGGCGCTGGTGTGGTTGTAGACCACGTCCATGGTGACCCGCAGGCCGGCCTCGTGCAGGCTCTGCACCATCTCGCGGAACTCGCGCACGCGCGCGGCGCCGTCGTTGGCGTTCGATGCATAGCTGCCTTCCGGCGCGTTGTAGTGCACCGGATCGTAGCCCCAGTTGAAGCAGTCGGCATCGCGCACCGCCTCGACCGCGGCCTGCTGTGCTTCCGAGGCCGGGCCGGCATCCGGGATCACGGGCGACACGCAGCCGGCTTCGTTGACGCTGGCGATGTCGAACACGGGCAGCAGGTGCACGTGGCTCAGGCCCGCCTTCTGCAGCGACTGCAGGTGGCGCATGCCGCGCGAATTGCGCTCGGCAAAAGCCAGGTACTTGCCGCGGCGCGCGGCCGGAACCGAGTCGTCGTTCAGCGAGAAGTCGCGCACGTGCAGCTCGTAGATGGAGATGTCGGCCGGATGCGCGAGCGCCGGGATACGGTGCTTGTCCCAGTTGCGCGGCTTGAGCTGGGAGCTGTCGAGGTTGGCGAGATAGCTGCGGGCGCTGTTGGCGTTCAGGCTCACCGAGTAGGGGTCGGTGACGGTATTCGTCACGAGCGTATTGTCGGCCCAGCGCGACAGCACCTTGACGGTGTAGGTGTAGTAGGCGCGGTTGGTCCAGCCGGCATCCGACGCCGTGTAGCTCCAGACTCCGGTGGCGGCATCGAAGCGCATCGGCACCTGGCTGGCGGCGGGCGCGTTCGCGTCCGGATAGATGTCGAGCGCCACCGACTTGGCGGTTGGCGCCCACAGGCGGAAGGTGGGCACGCCGGCGCCGTTGAAGCTCACACCGAGCCTGGTGTCGGCCGCGCGGGCGGCGAACACCTCGTCGAGCATGCCGGCGGTCTGCAGCGAGGTCACCTGCACCAGCTTGCCGGCTGCATCGAACCGGGCGATCGCGAACTGGGCGCTGGCCAGGGCGGCGACCTTGGCCGCGTCTAGCGTCGACAGCGCCAGGCCGGTGCTGTCGGCCAGGTGCGGAAATTTCGCGCGCACCGCCTCCGGCAGCGGCGCCAGGCTCAGGTCCATGCTGCCATCAAAGCCGGTGACGCCGGCGGCGCCCGAACCGAGGCCGCCTTTCGCCGCGTAGTACAGCTTGTAGCTGCCGCTGGCGGGCGCACCCGGCCAGGCCAGGGTGGCGGCGGTCAGCCAGTGGGCGCCGGCCTGGGCCAGGCTGCCGTAGCTGGGCGCCGGCGGCGCGGTGTAGATGCTGCAGTCGCCCTCCAGCAGCCAGATCTCGTGGCCACGGCTACCCACGTCGGCGGGCAGCTGCGCGCCCTGGTCGGCGCCGCAGTTCTTGGTGCCGCTGCCGTCGGTGACGAGGAACCACAGGGCGGTCTTGCCTGACGCCAGCGGAATGTCGACCCAGCCGCCGAAATCGTCGCTCTGGGTGAACATGAAGCGGTCCGTGATCCAGGCCGAGCTCGGCCTGGCCGGGCCATCCCAGGAATACACGCCCCACTGGGCGGTATCGTTCTGGACGCGGCGGAAATGGATGCGGATGGTGCCGGGCGCGACCGGCGCGGCAGCGCTGGCGGCGGGCTGCTGGGCGAAGGCGCTGTCGGCCGGCAAGGCGATCCCAACCATTGCAGCGAGCATCCCACAAGCAGCCAGGCTGACATGCAAGCGTGAAGTCAAACTACCTCTGTTGCGCATAATGTCCCCTTAATCGTTGTTTTTAAACGCTGATTGCCCGGACCGCACAGTCTCAGGCGACAGCAGCGGCAGGAGCCGCCATGTAATATTACTACCAGTATTCGCGAAAATGTAAAGGAACACCGGGAATGTCGAAAGCCGCGTTCGAATACCCGTCTCAAGATCGGCAAACTGTCGGAGTTGTCAATATGCCACATCGAATTTGATGAATTTGTTGCGTAAATTTTCATAAAGCATTAATATCCACCAGGAAATTAAGGTTGTTATTATTGAATCTACGCCGTCTTCACGATTGGATACTCCATGATTGCCCGCACTTCCGCCTCGCTTGCCGTAATTATGCTGTTCAATGCGGGCCAGGCCGCCGCCGTACCGCTCACTTCCACCGAAATGCTGCAGCAGTTCAACGTCGTGGTCAGCGGCAACCTGAACTCGACCTCGCACGTCGATGGCCGCACCTATGTGGGTGGCGATGTGAAGGGTGGCGCATATGTGCAGCACGCCGGCAGGACGCCCGCGTCGAACTATGCCGGCCTGACGGTGGGCGGCAACGTGAGCGGCAATGTGCACGTGAACGGCCTGGGGGCAGTCGTCGGCGGCAACGTCAAGAATGCCACCGTCAATTCCGGCGAAAGCCATGTCGGCGGCTCGGCGTCCAATTCCAGCTTCAACGGTAATGTCTATGTCGCCGGCGCCGCTTCCAACGTCAATTTCGGCCAGAAAATCCATGCCGCCAGCTATAGCGGCATCAACCTGAACGGCAAGGTACTGAACGCGACTACCAGCACGATGAACAGCACGCTGGAGGCCTCGACCTCCACCGATTTCTCGTCGCTGATGACCGGGCTGTCCACGCAATTATCGGCACTGCAGGCCACCCCGGGCACCTCCGTCATTTTCAGCAATAACGACCGCCAGGTCAGCTTTTACGGCATGCCGGTCGACGGCATGCTGGTGTTCGACCTGACCACGCTCGACAGCAAGATCTTCTCGTCCATCACCTCCGATCTCAGTTTTAACCTGAACGGCGCCAGCACGGTGATTTTCAATACCAACGACAGCATCCTGAACCTCAACGCCAACTTCGCCCAGCCCCAGAACCTGGCCAGCTCGCTGATCTGGAACTTCGCCGGCGCGAGCAGCGTCAGCGTCGGCCGCACCTTCGGCGGACAGGTGCTGGTGGCAAACGGGACGTTCAGCAACACCGGCGGCGCCAACGTCGAGGGGGGCGTATACGCCAAGAACCTGAATCAGGGCGGCGAAATTCACTTGCAGAAGTTCACCGGCTCGCTTCCTGCGGAGGTGCCGGAACCGGGAACCCTGGCCTTGCTGGCGGCCGGCGCGGGGATGATTGCCTTCATGGGTCGGCGGCGCAAGCTTCCGGGCCGCTGAAACAGGCGCCGGCAACTACTGCACGACAGGGCGCTCATCCCGCCCAGGCCCGGGCCAGCGGCGCCCGGCGCGCTGCGGGCGCCACCGGGCGCGAAAAAATAGAAGCCCTGCTCTTCGTCGCAGCCGAGGGTCTGCAGCAGCTGCATCTGGCGGCGGCTCTCGCTGCCCTCGGCCACTACCCGCATGCCCAGCGCGTGGGCGATCGCAATCATCGAGGCGATCAGGGTGTCGCCTTCCGGATGTTCGATGCGCAGCGCGAAGGCGCGGTCGATCTTGAGCACGTCGAAGCGCAGCTTCTGCAGCTGGGACAAGGACGAGTAGCCGGTGCCGAAATCGTCGATGCACAGCTTGATGCCCAGTTCGCGCAGCTGGCTGAACACGGCCGACTCGCCGATCCCTTCCTGCATCATTGACGATTCGGTCATCTCGATTTCCAGCATTCCCGGGTCGATGCGATGGCGCGCGACCGCGTTGCGGAACATCGCGATGACATCGGACTGGCTGGACTGGCGCGGCGAAATGTTGACCGAGACCGGCACCAGGGCCGCGCCGTGGCGCATCCAACTGGCCAGGCCGTTGCCAGCGCACCAGCGCTACGATGCTGGCGGCGCTGCCGGTCGCCAGATCCACCTGCGGCTGGTAATGCAGCACGAAGTGCTGCAGGTCGAGCGCCCGGCGCAGCTCCACTTCCGTCTCGAGCCGGGCACGGATGGCCGCGAAGCAGCGCGACTGGAAGAAGCAGAAGCCGTCCTTCCCTTCGGTCTTGACCGACTACATCGCGATGTCCGCATTCTTGAGCAGGGTCTCGGCATCCTCGCCGTGCTCGGGAACAGGCCGCCCCCCCCCCCGCGCGCCCGCGGACGTAAAAAAGCCCGGAGGGGCCGGGCTTTCCATGCAGCAGCGAAGGGGCGCTTCTTACATGATGTGGGTGCCGATCCACCAGGCGATCGCGGCCATGAAGGCCGAGGCCGGGATCGTGAAGATCCAGGCCCAGACGATGTTGCCCGCCACGCCCCAGCGCACCGCCGACATCTTCTGCGAGGCGCCCACGCCGACGATCGCGCCGGTGATGGTGTGGGTGGTCGAGACCGGGATGCCGAAGTAGCTCGACATCAGGAGGGTCATGGCGCCGCCGCTTTCCGCGCAGAAGCCGCCGACCGGCTTGAGCTTGGTGATCTTCTGGCCCATGGTCTTGACGATGCGCCAGCCGCCGAACAGCGTGCCGAAGGCGATCGCGGCATAGCAGGAGATGATGACCCAGGCCGGCGGATGGGTGTCGCTGGCGCTGACGTAGCCGGCCGCGATCAGCAGCATCCAGATGATGCCCATGGTCTTCTGCGCGTCGTTGCCGCCGTGGCCCAGCGAGTAGGCCGCGGCCGAGGCCAGCTGCAGGCGGCGGAACCAGGTGTCGACCTTGCGCGGCGTCGACTTCACGAAGGTCCAGGACACGATCAGCATGATGATCGACCCGAGCGCGAAGCCCAGCATCGGCGCGACCACGATGAAGGCCACGGTCTTGAGCAGGCCGCCGGAGATCAGCGAGCCGGTGCCTGCCTTGGCCACCGCCGCGCCCACCAGGCCGCCGATCAGCGCGTGCGAGGACGAGGACGGGATGCCGTAGTACCAGGTGATGATGTTCCAGGCGATCGCCCCGACCAGCGCACCGAAGATGACGTAGTGGTCGACCACGTGCGGGTCGATGGTACCCTTGCCGATGGTCTGCGCCACCTTCATGTTGACCACGAAGATCGCGATGAAGTTGAAGAAGGCCGCCATCGCCACCGCATGCTGGGGTTTCAGCACGCCGGTCGACACCACGGTGGCGATCGAGTTCGCCGAGTCGTGGAAGCCGTTCATGAAGTCGAACACCAGTGCCAGCAGCACCAGGAAGCCCAGCACGTAAATGCTGATGTTAATAGTTTCCATGTTTATTCTTGTTGTGCGTGTGCGCTGTGCACGTTACGCGTTCTCGACGATGATGCCTTCGACGATGTTCGCCACGTCTTCGCAGCGGTCGGTGACGGTTTCGAGGATCTCGTAGATCGCCTTCATCTTGATCAGGTTGCGCACGTCCGGTTCGTCGCGGAACAGCTTGGACATGGCGGCGCGCATCACGTGGTCGGCGTCCGATTCGAAGCGGTCGATCTCTTCGCAGATGGCGACGATCTTCTGGGCGTTGCCCATGTCGTGCAGCAGGGAGACGGCTTCCTGCACCTTCTTGCAGGCAGCCAGGCACAGTTCGGCCAGGCGCGCGGCTTCCGGGGTCACGGCGTGCAGGTCGTACAGCGAAACCGTCTGGGCCGCGTCTTCCATCATGTCGAGGATGTCGTCCATGCTGGTGATCAGCTTGTGGATGTCATCGCGGTCGAGCGGGGTGATGAAGGTCTTGTGCAGCAGGTCGACGGTGGCGTAGGTGATCTTGTCCGCCTGTTTTTCGATGCTTTCGACGGCGTGGACGCGGTTTTCCAGGTCGTCGAAGTTGGTCATCAGGCCAACCATTTCCTGCGCGCCCTTCACGCACAGGGCGGCGTGCTGGTTGAACAGGTCAAAAAACTTGCCCTCCTGGGGCATCAGGCGTCCGAACATATTATTCTCCGTTGTGAATCTCTTGGGACTTCGAGACCGCTGCCACGGCTGGCAGCGGCGAGGTGGTAAATCGCGGCTTATTGCTTCTTAATCGCCCTGATAGATGCTCAGGTTGCCGCTGTAGTTGCCGAACTTGGTGTAGGAGCCGATCCAGGTAAGGCGAATCGCCCCGATCGGGCCATTACGCTGCTTACCGATGATGATCTCGGCGGTTCCCTTATCGGGCGAGTCGGGATTGTAGACCTCGTCGCGATACAGGAAGATGATAACGTCGGCGTCCTGTTCGATAGCGCCCGATTCGCGCAGGTCGGACATGACGGGTCGTTTATTGGGTCGCTGTTCCAGCGAACGGTTCAGCTGGGACAGTGCGATGACGGGGCAATGCAGCTCTTTCGCCAGGCCTTTCAGGCTTCGCGAGATCTCGGAGATCTCGGCCGCGCGGTTGTCGCCCGGCTGGCTGCCCTGCATCAGCTGCAGGTAGTCGACGATGATCAGGCCCAGCTTGCCGCACTGGCGCGCCAGGCGTCGTGCCCGTGCGCGCATCTCGATCGGGTTCAGCGCCGGCGTCTCGTCGATGTAGAGCTGGGCGTCGTTCATCTTTTGAATGGCGTGCGTCAGGCGCGGCCAGTCTTCATCGTTCAGGCGGCCGGTACGCAGGCGGTGCTGGTCGAGCTGGCCCACCGAGCCGAGCATACGCATGGCCAGCTGGGCGCCGCCCATTTCCATGGAGAAAACAGCTACCGGCAGGCCGGCTTCGATCGCGACGTTCTCGCCGATGTTGACCGAGAACGCGGTCTTGCCCATCGACGGACGGCCGGCGACGATGACCAGGTCGCCCGGCTGCAGGCCGGAGGTCATGCGGTCGAGGTCGATGAAGCCGGTCGGCACGCCGGTGATCTCGCCTTGGTTCTCGCGCGAGTACAGCTCGTCGATGCGCTCGACCACTTGCGTGAGCAGCGGCTGGATCGGGTTCCAGCCCTGCTGGCCGCGCGCGCCGGTTTCGGCGATGGCGAAGATCTTCGATTCGGCCTCGTCAAGCATCTGCTTGACTTCCTTGCCCTGCGGGTTGAAGGCGTTGCCCGAGATTTCGTCGGCGACCGTGATCAGGTTGCGCAGGATGCCGCGGTCGCGCACGATCTCGGCGTAGCGGCGGATGTTGGCCGCCGACGGCGTGTTTTGCGCCATCGCGTTCAGGTACTGCAGGCCGCCCACCTCCTCGGCCTTGCCCAGCATGTTGCAGGCTTCGTAAACCGTGATCACGTCCGCCGGCTTGCCGGCGTTGATCAGGCGGATCATCTGTTCGAAGATGATGCGGTGGTCGTAGCGGTAGAAATCCTCTGCGTGCATGAAGTCGGCAATGCGGTCCCAGGCCGCGTTATCGCGCAGCAGGCCGCCGATGACGGACTGTTCTGCTTCGATGGAATGCGGCGGGATGCGCAGGGAATCGACTTGCGGATCGGATGGGGAATTCATGGCGGGCATTATACCGTTTCCGGTCACACGGCTGACATAATTGGCGAGATTTCCGGGGATAAAAAAAGCCGGGCGAACCCGGCTTTTTCATTAAAACAACAGTTGCCTGTCGTTATGCTTAGGCAGCTTCGCCAACGACGGCGATGGTGATTTCCGAGACCACGTCGGTGTGCAGCGCGACGGAGACCGGGAATTCGCCGGTGGTCTTCAGCGGACCGGTCGGCATGCGAACCTGCGACTTCTCGACCGGGAAACCTTGCTTGCTCAGGGCTTCGGCGATGTCGAAGTTGGTGACCGAACCGAACAGACGGCCGTCCACGCCCGCCTTCTGGGCGATAGTGACGGTCATGCCGCTCAGCTTGTCGCCTTGTGCCTGGGCAGCCGACAGCTTTTCAGCTGCTGCTTTTTCCAGTTCGGCGCGCTTGGTTTCGAACTCGGCCACGGCGGCCTGGGTAGCGCGGCGTGCCATTTTTTGCGGGATCAGGAAGTTACGTGCGTAACCGTCCTTGACTTTGACGACGTCGCCCAGGTTACCGACGTTGACGACTTTTTCGAGCAGAATAACTTGCATATTTTTTTCTCCAGGATATCTAGCTGACGTGCCGCGATTTAAGCGTTGTGCAGGTCGGTGTACGGCAGCAGCGCGAGGTAGCGTGCGCGCTTGATGGCGGTGTCGACCTGGCGCTGGTAGTGCGCCTTGGTACCGGTCAGACGTGCCGGCATGATCTTGCCGTTTTCCTGGACGAAGTCCTTCAGGGTGTCGACGTCCTTGTAGTCCACCTGTTCCACGCCTGCGGCGGTGAAGCGGCAGAACTTCTTGCGCTTGAACAGCGGGTTCTGCTGCTTGCGCTTCATTTTTTCTTTAGCTTTGTTTTTGTCGAACTTTTTACCGAATGCCATGTTGAGGCTCCTGTATCTGTAATCTAAATAGGCCGAGTACTGTTACGCGGCACTGAAATCAATGATGTGAAACACCAAGGCTTTGCTGTTGCGGTTTTTCCTTGCGAGGAATCCTTCGAAGCGGTAGGCGGCGCCGAGTTCGGCGCTTTCCAGCCTGCCTGAAATCTCGCCCGCGCCGAGCGCAGGGATTTCAAACGCGACCTGCCTTGCCACTCCGGCCTCGACCTGCTGCGAATCGTGCATCAGGATCGCGCCCACGATGGGGACGCCGGCCGGGGTGAAACGCAGTACGTCTCGCTCCGCGATGGTCGCGATGAGCTGGAACCGGTTCACTGCGTTCTACGAATTCCCGAGGAAAAACTTAGGCAGCGGCGGCCGGAGCAGCGGCGGCTGCTTCTGCGCGGTGGCTCTTGGCTGCGTCTTCGCGCTGGACCGACTTCATCATCGGCGACGGTGCGGTTTCGGCCTTCTTCATCTTGACGGTCAGGTGACGCAGGACGGCATCGTTGAACTTGAATGCGGTTTCCAGCTCGACCAGGGTCTCGTTGTCGCACTCGATGTTCATGCAGATGTAGTGAGCCTTCGGCAGCTTCTGGATCTGGTAAGCCATCTGGCGACGGCCCCAGTCTTCCACGCGATGGATGTTACCGCCGCGGCTGGTCACCGTGGTCTTGTAACGCTCGATCATCGCCGGAACTTGTTCGCTCTGGTCCGGGTGGACGATAAAAACGATTTCATAATGACGCATGCAACACTCCTTGAGGACGTTTAAACAAATGCCCACCTCGGCGTCAAGACGAGTGTGGGAAGGGAAAGCCTTCGATTATAGCCTGAAAAACCGGTGAATGGGAACCCGGGGCATGGCCCAGTCCTGCGGATGGCGGCGAAAAGGGGGCATCGGCGCCACGAATGCGGACGCACTGCACAAATTTTTTACAGTTTTCCCGTGTTTGCCCTTGCGCATATCAGAATACTGTACAAAAATACAGTCTGCTCTTACCACTAATGCCGTAAAACACCCATGCTCAAGCTCACTGCAAGGCAAGAACAGATCCTTAACCTGATCAAGGAAGCGATCGAAAACACCGGCTTCCCGCCGACCCGCGCCGAAATCGCGGCCGAGCTGGGTTTCAAGTCGGCCAATGCGGCCGAAGAACACCTGCAGGCCCTGGCGCGCAAGGGCGCCATCGAGATTTCGCCGGGCACCTCGCGCGGCATCCGCCTGGTCGGCGCCTCCGTCGAACAGGTCCCGATGGTGCCTGCCGCCCTCATGATGTCGCTGCCGCTGGTCGGCCGCGTGGCCGCCGGTTCGCCGATCCTGGCCCAGGAACACGTCGAAGCCACCTACTCCGTGGACGCCGCCATGTTCTCGGCGCGCCCCGACTTCCTGCTGAAGGTCAAGGGCTGGTCGATGCGCGATGCCGGCATCTGCGACGGCGACTTCCTGGCCGTCAAGAAGATCGACAGCGCCAAGAACGGCCAGATCGTGGTGGCCCGCCTCGGCGAAGAAGTCACGGTCAAGCGCTACCGCAAGACCGGCAACCTGGTCGAGCTGCTGCCGGAGAATCCGGACTTCAAGGTCATCCAGGTGAACCCGGAAGACGAGTTCGCGCTGGAGGGCCTCGCCGTCGGCCTGATGCGCAGCTGGCACTAACAAAACCCTCATGGCTGCGTTGCGTCGTCTCGCCGTACTAGCGTACTGTCTTCGACGCCGCGTCGGGTGGCCGCATCCCTTGCCCTGAGGGTTTTGTTAAACACTACTGAATCTTCTTATCCGCCCAGTGGGAATCCTTCTTGGCGGACTTCACCATCTGGTTGTGCTCGGTCACATAGGCATCGGTCGCCGAGCGCCATGCGGCGTAGTCCGCCAGCACCAGCTTCGAACCCACCTTCGCTTCCTCGGTCAGGTTTTCCTGCAGCTGGGCCAGGTAGGCATTCGATTTCTCCATCTCCTCCTTGTTCATCAGCTTCTGGATGTCGCTCGGGACGCGCTTGGTCAGCGGCAGCGACGCGTTCAGGTTGGTGACGTACTTGTTGTAGCACTCCTGCCACGTCTGCACGGCCGCGCTGATGCGATCGATGTCGGCATTGACCTTCGACATCGCGGGAATGCGCGGCGCGGTGCAGCGGAACTCGCCCGACTTCAGGTCTTCGCCGTCATAGCCCTTGATCCAGTAATCGATGTCCTTGCGGCGCTTGACGCGCTGCTCGATCAGTTCGAGCGAGGCGATCGCGACCTTGTTGCCCTTGGCGGCAGATTTCTTGAACAGATCGACGGCCCTGGCTTCGTCGACCTCCCCTGCTTCACCGTAGAAATACATCTGGCCCAGCGCCTGCTGCGCGGCCGGATTGCCGGCGTTGGCCAGCTTGGTGTAGATCTTCATCGCGCCCGCGTAGTCCTTCTTCTCGAACAGGGCATTGGCGTCTTCCAGCTCGCCGGCAAAGGCGGCGCCGCACAGCAGCAGGGATGCAAGGAACAGCGTGGTCTTCATGGGCGGATCGGTGTGATGAAAAGAAATCCCATGATAGCGGCAATGCACCGCCCTGCTCAACCGCTGAAACAAAATCGGCAGCCCAGGGTTGCCGATTCTGCTTACGCCTCGAGCGCCTGGCGGAAGTCCGCCAGCAGGTCCTCGGTATCCTCGATGCCCACCGAGACGCGGATCAGGGACTCGGCGATGCCCATGCTGGCGCGCCGCTCCGCGCCCATCTCGAAGAAGATCGTGTGCGCCACCGGGATCACCAGGGTGCGGGTATCGCCCAGGTTGCTGGCCGGGATGCCGAGCTTCAGGCGGTTCAGGTAGTCGAAGGGGTCGATACTATCAAGCAGCTCGAAGCTCATCAGCGAGCCGCCGGCGCGGAACAGCTCTTTCGTGATGCCGTTCTGCGGATGCGAGGCCAGTCCCGGGTAGTGGACGGCCGCCACGCGCTCATCGGCTTCCAGCATCTGCGCCAGCGCCAGCGCATTCGCGCTGGTGCGTTCCATGCGCAGCGCCAGCGTCTCGGCGCCCACCGCGATGTGGTGCGCCGCTTCCGGCCCGAGGGCCGCGCCGAAGTCGCGCAGCGCCTTGGCGCGCAGCTGGGCCAGGCCTTGATTGGCGGCCGGCTGCTTGCGGAAGTTGGCCGCGATGTGCGGGTAGGCGCTCCAGTCGAACAGGCCGGTGTCGGTCAGGGCGCCGCCCAGCGCGATGCCGTGGCCGCCGATCGACTTGGTCAGCGAATTGACCACCAGGCCCGCCCCCACCGCCTTCGGGCGGAACAGCCAGGGCGTGGTCATGGTGTTGTCGACCACGTACAGGATGCCGCGCTCGCGGCACAGCTGGCCGATGCGCGCCAGGTCCGCCACCTGGGTGCGCGGGTTGGCGATGGTCTCGACGAAGACCATGCGGGTATCGGGCCGCAGCACCGCTTCCACATTGGCGACCTCGGTGGCATCGACGAAGTCCACCGCCACGCCCTGGGCTGCCACCGTCTGCCACAGGCTGTTGGTGTTCCCGAACAGGAAGGACGACGAGACGATGTGGTCGCCCGCCCTCAGCAGGCCCTGGAACAGCGCGCCGATCGCGCCCATGCCGGTAGCGAAACAGATGCTGCCGACGCCGTCTTCCATCTTGCTGATCTTGTCCTCGAGCGCGGCGACGGTCGGGTTGCCCTGGCGGCCGTAGCGGAAGCCCGGTTCCTTGCCCTGGAAGACCGAGGCCAGCTGGCGCGCATCGTTGTAGCCGAAGGCCACCGAAGTATGCACCGGCTTGTGCAGCGAGCCCTGCTCGATGTTCTTCCTGCGGTCGTTGTGCAGGATGGTGGTGGTGAAACCGTACTTCTGCTCGCTCATGGTCTTACTCCGCCGTGGCCGGACGGTTGAGATTGAGCTGGTTGGTGGCCGCATCCTCGACGCCCTTGCTGCCGCCCTTGTGGCGCGCGGATTCCTGGCGATCCAGGTATTCCGGCGTCACGTCGCCGGTCACATAGACGCCGTCGAAGCAGGAGGCCTCGAAATTCTTCAGCGCCGGATTGACGTCCGAGATCGCCTTCTTCAGCGCATCCACGTCCTGGTAGACCAGGCGGTCGGCGGTGATCTCCGCGCAGATTTCCTCATTGGTGCGGCCATGGGCGATCAGCTCGTCGCGGGTCGGCATGTCGATGCCGTACACGTTCGGGTACAGCACCGGCGGCGCGGCCGAGGCGAAGAACACCTTGCGGGCGCCGGCGTCGCGCGCCATCTGCACGATTTCGCGGCTGGTGGTGCCGCGCACGATCGAATCGTCGACCAGCAGCACGTTCTTGTCCTTGAATTCAGAGGCGATCGCGTTGAGCTTCTGGCGCACCGACTTCTTGCGCATGTTCTGGCCCGGCATGATGAAGGTGCGGCCGATGTAGCGGTTCTTGATGAAGCCTTCGCGGTACTCGACGCCGAGCTTCAGGGCCAGCTGGATCGCGGCCGGACGCGAGGAATCGGGGATCGGCATCACGACGTCGATCTCGTCGACCGGGATCTCCTTGCGGATCTTGTCGGCCAGGTATTCGCCCATGCGCAGGCGGGTCGCGTAGACCGAGGCGCCGTCGATCACCGAGTCCGGACGGGCCAGGTAAACGTATTCGAAGGCGCAGGGATTCAGCGACGGATTCTCGGCGCACTGGCGCTCGTGCAGCTGGCCGTCGTTGGTGATGAACACCGCCTCGCCCGGCGCGATGTCGCGCACGAAGCGGAAGCCCAGGCCTTCCAGCGCCACCGATTCGCTCGCCACCAGGTACTCAAGGCCGTGCTCGCCCTCGTTCACGCCCAGGCACAGCGGACGGATGCCGAACGGGTCGCGGAAGGACAGCATGCCGTGGCCGGCGATCTGCGCCACCACGGCGTACGCCCCGCGGACGCGGCGGTGCACCGCGGCCACCGCCTTGAAGATGGCGTCGGTGTCCAGATTGTAGCCGTCGGCCGCTTCCTGGATCTCGTGGGCCAGCACGTTCAGCAGCACTTCCGAATCGGAGTCGGTGTTGATGTGGCGGCGGTCGTTCTTGAACAGCTCTTCCTTGAGCTGGGCCTGGTTGGTCAGGTTGCCGTTGTGGGCCAGGGTGATGCCGAACGGGGCGTTGACGTAGAAGGGCTGCGCTTCTTCCTCGCTCGAGGAGCCGGCGGTCGGATAGCGGCAGTGGCCGATACCGGTATTGCCTTGCAGCGTACGCATGTTACGGGTACGGAACACGTCGCGCACCAGGCCATTGGCCTTGTACATCGAGAACATGCTGCTGTGATTGGTTGCAATACCCGCCGCGTCCTGGCCGCGATGCTGCAGCAGCAGCAAGGCGTCATACAGAAGCTGGTTGACGGGATTGTTCGAGACGACGCCGACGATGCCACACATGGTGCGCTCCTAAAACTGGATTGCTGATTACGAAAGATTAGTAGTTCACGTGCTGCGCCAGGGCAGCAGGGAGAAATGGTTTGACGGTGCGCGCTCCGGTTTCCGCCATCGGCGAGAGCAGCGCGTTCCTCCAGAAATCCTGTTGCGGGATGGACGTCATCCCACACAATATGACGGCGGCCAGCACGATTACAATGCCGCGCGCCAATCCAAATAATCCACCCAGGCCGCGGTCCGCGAGGCTCAGGCCGGTGGCCGTGATCAGGGCCCCGATCGCCAGCGACAGCAGGCCCATCAGGATGCGCACGCCGAGGAACAGCAGCACGAAGGCCATGATCAGGCGCGCGGTCTCGCCGGGAAGCAACTCGGGCAGCATCGGCGCCAGTGTCGCCCCGTAGGCGTTCGCCACCACGAAGGCCACGATCCAGCCCAGCAGCGACAGGATCTCCTTGACCAGCCCGCGCAGGGTGGAAATGATGACCGACGATACCAGAACGAACAAGACCAGGTAATCGAAAATCGTCACGCCGCCAGCCCTTGCCTGCTACTGTGGATCAGAGCGGCACCATGGTGCCGGACAGGCCCATGGCGATGAGCTTGGAGCGGATCTTCTCGCCCTCTTCCTTGCTGTACGGACCCACGCGCACGCGGATCAGGTCACCGGATTTTTCGGTGAAGGAAGACACGCCGGCGGCGCGCAGGCGGCCCTGCAGCTCATCCACCTTTTGCTGGGTCGCCAGCGCGGCCACCTGCACCACGAATTTCTGCGACGGACCGGTGACCTTCACGACCGGCTTGCCCTCCAGGATGGCCATGGCGCGCGCGGCGTCGTTCTGAACCGGGGCCGGCTTCACCTCGACCGGCTTGACCGGCGGCTTCTCGGCAGGTTTTTCAAGCTTCTTCGGCTCCAGGTCGGCGACCTTCGGGTGCGCTTCAAACTTCGGCTCGCGCTTGGGCTCCGGCTTGACCGGTTCCGGCTTCGGCTCGGCCCTGGCCACGGTCGGCTCGGTGCGGGCGGTGTCGAGGGTGCGAACCGGCGGCGGATCGGCCGGCGCCGTCGCCACCCTGGCTGCGGGCGCCGGCGGCTGGGCCGTCTCGAGCGGTGCCTCGTCCATCGGCTCGACGATTTCCTCGCCGCTGTCAACGCTGGCCGCGGCGGGTACCGGCAACGCCGCCGCCTTGTCCTTCGACGGGATGTTGATGGCGATGTCGGCGCCGAGCGGCTTGGGCTCGGAATCGAGCAGCATCGGCAGGCCGACCGCCGCGGCGAGGGCCAGCGCGATCGCGCCTACCACGCGGCGGCGCGCGCGCTTCTTCTCGGGGAGGATCGGATCGGCGCCGGCACGGCCACGGCCGCGTGTGGCGCCTTCGCCGGCGTTGGACGCGCGCTTGGCGCGGGCCTGCTGCCCATAGGCGGCGTCGTCGTCCTTGACGAAGTGGCCGCTGTCCCGGACAGTGTCTTGCTTGTTTTTGCTACCGAACGAGAACAAGCCCATGCGTATCTAGAATCAGTGTAGTGAGTTTTTGCGGGCCGCCATGACGCCGGCGACCGTGTAGAACGAGCCAAAGACCACAATTCTATCATTCTCCCCAGCCCGGCTCACGGCATTCGCATAGGCGTCAAGCGGGGTGGCGAAAGTGGTGACCGAAAAATCACCCTCTTTCGCGCCCGCGGGCCCGATCGCCGCGAGCTTTTCGGCCAGTTGTTCCGGCAGCGCCGAGCGCGGCGACGGCAGCGCGGTGACGCACCAGTGGTCGACGATGCCCTTCAAGGGCGCGATCACGGCCTCGATGTCCTTGTCTTCCATGATGCCGAACACCGCATAGGTGTAGCGGTGGAAGCCCATGTTGCCGAGGTTGTGCGCGAGGGCCGCCGCTGCGTGCGGGTTGTGGGCCACGTCCAGCACCTGGGTCGGGCGTCCCGGCAGCACCTGGAAGCGTCCCGGCAGCTCGACCATGGCCAGGCCGGCACGCACTTCCTGCGCGCCGCAGGGCAGCTGCATGCGCAGCACCTCGAGCGCGGCCAGCGCGGCCGAGGCGTTGAGCAGCTGGTTGGCGCCGCGCAGGGCCGGATAGGCCAGCGAATTGCGGCGCTGACCGCGGCCGCCATAGCTCCATTGCTGCTGGTCGCCCTGGTAGTTGAAGTCGCGCCCCAGCAGCCACAGGTCGGCGCCGATGCTTTCCGCGTGATCGATGAGCGATTGGGGTGGCACCGGGTCGCTGCAGATCGCGGCCTTGCCCGGACGGAAGATGCCGGCCTTTTCAAAACCGATCTTCTCGCGGGTGTCGCCCAGGTAGTCGGTATGATCGATGTCGACGCTGGTGACGATCGCCACGTCGGCGTCGACCACGTTGACGGCATCGAGGCGCCCGCCCAGGCCGACCTCGAAGATGGCGACGTCCACGCCGGCCTGCGAAATCAGGTGCATGATCGCCAGCGTGGTGAATTCGAAGTAGGTCAGCGAGACTTCGCCGCGCACGGCTTCGACCGCATTGAACGCCTGAATCAGGGCCTCATCGGACGCCATCTCGCCGTTGATGCGGGCGCGCTCGTTGAAGTCGAGGAAGTGCGGCTTGATGTACAGGCCGACGCGGTAGCCGGACTGCAGCAGCACGGCTTCCAGCATGGCGCAGGTCGAGCCCTTGCCGTTGGTGCCGGCCACCATGATCACGGGACAGCTGAAGGCGAGCCCCATGCGTTCCTTGACGGTGCGGACACGGTCGAGGCCCATGTCGATGTGGGTTTCGGCATGGCGCGACTCGAGCAGCGCCAGCCAGTCGGGCAAGGTGGTCGGAAGAGTGGACATTGGATGGACTTCGGTGAGTGCGCGCGGGGGCGCTGGTGCGGACGCCTGGGCGCCCGCACCGGGACGGGATCAGGCCAGCGCGTCGGCGGCCTGGTTTTGCAGCAGCGCCAGCAGGCGGGCGATTTCTTCGCGCATCTTGCGGCGGTCGACGATCATGTCGACGGCGCCCTTCTGCACCAGGAACTCGGCGCGCTGGAAGCCTTCCGGCAGCTTTTCGCGCACGGTGTTCTCGATCACGCGCGGACCGGCGAAGCCGATCAGGGCCTTCGGTTCGGCGATGACGACGTCGCCCATGAAGGCGAACGAAGCCGAGACGCCGCCCATGGTCGGGTCGGTCAGCACGGAGATGAACGGCAGCTTCTTCTCGGACAGCTTGGTCAGCATGGCGGTGGTCTTGGCCATCTGCATCAGCGACAGCAGGCCTTCCTGCATGCGCGCGCCGCCGGTGGCGGTGATGCAGATGAAGGGCACCTTCTGCTCCAGCGCCACCTGGGCGCCGCGCACGAAGCGTTCGCCGACGACCGAGCCCATCGAGCCGCCCATGAATTCGAATTCGAAGCAGGCCACGACGACCGGCAGGCTCATGATCGAGCCGCCCTGCACGATCAGGGCATCGGTCTCGCCGGTGGCGTCCATGGCCTGCTTGAGGCGGTCCGGGTACTTCTTGCTGTCCTTGAATTTCAGGGTGTCGACCGGCAGGGTTTCCTGGCCGATGTCGTAGCGGCCACCCTCGTCGAGCAGCGCATCGAGGCGCTCGCGGGCGCGGATGCGCATGTGGTGGTCGCACTTGGGGCAGACGTGCTGGTTCGATTCCAGGTCGGCGCGGTACAGGACCGATTCGCACGACGGGCACTTGACCCACAGCCCTTCGGGCATGGTCTTACTCTTGGCGGCATCGGAGCGCTGGATCCGTGGGGGCAGCAGTTTTTCTAGCCAACTCATCTTTTCTCCTTGCGGCAAGTCTTCGAAGTGGCGGTAGTGTAGCCGCAAGCGTGCCGCTTGTCGAATCATGTCGGCCTGCCAATTAGCATTCCGACATCATTAGCATACCCTTGCTTGTGATAACAATTTCCCCAGTCAGTTTTGCTCGCGTTGAGCTTACCCCCTCGACCATCTGATCCCCACCAAACCTGGCTTGGATGAGCCGATAGACAAACTTTCTTTGTTTAACATGGAGAAAATCATGGCAAGCGATGTGTATGTTTCTATAGATGGAATTAAAGGTGAGTCGAACGACAGCCGCCATCAAGGCTGGATCGAATGTGAAGGAGTCGAGTGGGGCCTGGTGCAGCCACGCAGCGCCAGCGTGTCGACCGGTGGTGGGCATACGGCTGAGCGTGTTGACATTCAGGACGTGAGTTTTATCAAGCACGCCGACCTGTCATCACCGATCCTGATGCAGACCTGCGCAATGGGCAAAACCATCCCCAAGTCGAAATTCGAATTCATGCGTGCCGACGGAAACGGTGAAGCGATCAGGTATTTCGAAATCGAACTCGAGAATGTAATGATCAGCTTTATTCAGCCAGCAATTCGCAAAGGCGAAATCCTGTCCGAACACATTGGGCTAAAGTTTTCCAAGATCAAGTGGAAGTACAGTCAACAGAAGATTGGCGGGGGTACGGGTGGCAACACGTCCGGCGGATGGGGTTTAGCGGCAAACAAGCTGGCCTGAGCGGGAGGACTTCATGTACATGAGCACCGAAGCTCGACTAAGAATGCGCTACCATGAAAAGAAAGTGATGAAGTACTACGATGATGGTGGTCCTGGGCGTGGCAATTGCACCTGGGGGATCGGGACCAAAGCCCATAATGGCCCCTGCACAGCCGAAGAGCTTGCCAGAATGGTGACGGACGAAGATGTAGAACGTGAGTTCCTCGCTCGAGTCCGGGTTGCCGAAAATGACGTACTTAGAAACGTCAAGGTTCAAATCACTCAGGCGCAATTCGATGCTCTGGTGAGCTTGGCCTACAACGCAGGAGTCTATGGTTCTCGCCGTGTTTTCGAGCTCGTCAATGCCGGCGACTTCGAAGCTGCGGCGAGGATGATCGCCAGCATGACCTATGGCCACGAGCGCCGCAATGGCAAACGTGTGAAAGTTCATTATCGCGGTCTTGCGGTCCGTAGAACCGAGGAGGCGGCAGCGTTCACGAATGCCGCCAATGCCCCACTACGGAGCGCCGCAAAATGACAGGCCTGCTCGCCACAGCCAGGGGCCGCATCTTGCTGCCCATCCTTCTGCTCTTCGTTTTCCCGGATCCCGTGTTCGCCCGGGAGCGGAATGAGGACATCTACGGAAAATGGGTCATCAAGGCCGAAATCGGCATGGGTGCGGTGACCAGCCTGAGCGATCAGCAAGCCAGGCGAATTATCGGAAAGCCGCTGTTGATCAGCGCGGAAAAATTCGAGTTCAACGGGCGCACCTGCACGAATCCACGATACGAGCGAAGTCAGGAAGAAACCGTATCCCATTTCGACATGGCTTGGCGTGCTGATGTAAAAAAAGACATCGACATCCCGCTTCCGAACCCGATTATAAGCGTTGACGCTGAGTGTAATTATCTCTATGTAATAGGTAAAGACCGCCTGATGATCGCAGAGGAAAACGTGTTCTTCGAGGCAGTCCGTGTCAACAAGGGATCAAAACGAGCATTACGCTAGCCCGCACTGGTTGCGCACCGGGTGCAGAACGCGGAAGGGGCACCGTGGTGGCGCCCCTGGATAAAGGCAGACAGCGAACGATCCGCTCGCTGTCGACTTCAGGCCTTGGCGGTTGTGCTGGACACTTCCTTGATACTGTATTCCAGACCGCCAACCCGCCCGGCCACCAGGTTGTACAGCCACGCCACCAGGCCCGTGCAAAGGAAGGTAATCACACCGTAGATGAGCGGCGTGATTATCAATGTCACGATGACCACGCCGACACCGGCACTGAATGCGCCAATGGCGGCCACGACGGCCAGGTTAGGCAGGGACATCACCATGTACAACACGGCCAGGACCTCGGCGGTCTGGCCTACTGACACATTCACGATCTGTATTTTCACTGCGACATCCAAAGGATTGTTTATCGGAAAAAAACAGATCCAATGTACTGCCATGAAGTACAGCGCAAGACGCGGCAGCCAAAACCGCGCCTTGCGTGAAGGCAACCTTCGTTCAGGCGTCCAGCGCGCTGCGGATACCCGAGGTGAAGCTGCGCACCGCGTCCACCGCCTGCTCCTTCGGCACCGACTCCAGCTCCTGGATGATGCGGCTGCCGATCACCACCGCGTCCGCCACTTCCGCCACCGCCCGGGCGGTGGCACCGTCGCGGATGCCGAAGCCGACGCCGATCGGCAGCTTGACGTGCTCGCGGATCGCCGCCACGCGGCGCGCCACGTCGGCCGTGTCGATGCTGCCGGACCCGGTCACGCCCTTGAGCGAGACGTAGTAGCTGAAGCCGCTGCCATACTGCGCCACCTGCTGCACCCGCTTCGTGGTCGAGGTCGGCGCCAGCAGGAAGATCAGGTCGAGCTCGTTGGCGCGCATCGCTTCGGCGAACGAAGCGCACTCTTCCGGCGGGTAGTCGACCACGATCGCGCCGTCCGCGCCCGCTTCCTTCGCGCAGCGAATGAAGTTGTCGGGGCCGATGCGCTCGATCGGGTTGGCGTAGCCCATCAGGACCACCGGCGTCGTCGCATTCGTCTTGCGGAATTCGCGCACGAAACCGAAGACGTCCTGCAGGCCGACGTTGAACTTGAGCGCGCGCTCGCAGGCGCGCTGGATGACCGGGCCTTCGGCCATCGGGTCGGAAAACGGAACACCCAGTTCCAGGACGTCGGCGCCGCCCTCCACCAGGGCGTGCATCAGCGGCACGGTCAGTTCGGGACCGGGGTCGCCGGCCGTGATGAAGGTGACGAGGCCGGTTTTATTTTGCGCCTTGAGGGCGGCAAAGGTCGATTCGATACGGGACATGCTGTTCTTTCTGTTAAAGGTTCACGAGGGCGCGGGTAGACGGTCAGCTGAAATCCAGCCCCATCCTCTGCGCCACCGTGTGCATGTCCTTGTCGCCGCGGCCCGACAGGTTGACCAGGATGAGCTGGTCCTTCGGCAGCGTGGCCGCCAGCTTGGTCGCGTAGGCGATCGCGTGCGAGGATTCCAGCGCCGGGATGATCCCCTCGATGCGACAGCAGTCGTGGAAGGCCTGCAAGGCTTCCTCGTCCGTGATGCTCACGTACTCGGCGCGCTTGATGTCCTTCAGCCAGGCGTGCTCCGGCCCCACGCCCGGGTAATCCAGGCCGGCCGACACCGAATGCGTCTCGATGATCTGCCCGTTCTCGTCCTGCAGCAGGTAGGTGCGGTTGCCGTGCAACACGCCCGGGATGCCGGCGCTCAGGGACGCCGCATGCTTGCCCGTCTCCAGGCCCTCGCCCGCCGGCTCGACGCCGACCAGCTTCACGCCCGGCTCGTCGATGTAGGGATAGAAGATACCCATCGCGTTCGAACCGCCGCCGACGCAGGCCAGCACGTAGTCGGGCTGGCGGCCGGTCATGGCCGGCATCTGCACGCGGCACTCCTCGCCGATCACGGACTGGAAGTCGCGCACCATCATCGGATACGGGTGCGGCCCCGCCACGGTGCCGATGATGTAGAAGGTGCTTTCGATGTTGGTGACCCAGTCGCGCATCGCTTCGTTGAGCGCGTCCTTCAGGGTCTTGGAGCCCGATTCCACCGGCACGACGGTCGCGCCCAGCAGTTTCATGCGGTAGACGTTCTGCGCCTGGCGCTTGACGTCCTCGCTGCCCATGTAGACCACGCATTCCATGCCGAAGCGCGCGCAGATGGTGGCGGTGGCTACGCCGTGCTGGCCGGCGCCGGTCTCGGCGATGATGCGCTTCTTGCCCATGCGGCGCGCCAGCAGGGCCTGGCCGATCACGTTGTTGATCTTGTGCGCACCGGTATGGTTCAGGTCTTCGCGCTTGAAGAAGATCTGGGCGCCGCCCACCTGTTCGGACCAGCGCTTGGCGTGGTAGACCGGCGAGGGACGGCCGACGAAGTGGGCCAGTTCGTAGCGGAATTCCTCGAGGAATTCGGGGTCGTTCGAGAAGCGCGCGTAGGCTTCGTTCAATTCGGCCAGCGCATGCGACAGGGTCTCGGCGACGAAGCTGCCGCCGTAGGGGCCGAAGTGCCCGGTCTGGTCGGGCAGCTGGTAATCCGGGGTCTGGAACAGCGGCGTGTTGCCGCTAGGACGATCTTTCATGATGGTTCTCACTCGATGGGATGGCGTCGGCGGCCCGCACTGCCTGAACGAAATCGGCAAGCTTGCAGGCATCCTTGATGCCCTTCTGCGCTTCGACGCCACTGCTGACGTCGACCGCGAAGGGACGAACACGTACCACCGCGTCAGTCGCGTTGTGTGCGTTCAACCCACCACTCAAAACGACCCGAGGCGCGAGCTCTTTTGGGACGAGAGACCAATCGAAGACCTTTCCTGCGCCGCCGTAGGCGTCCACCCAGGTATCCAGCAACAGGCCGGAGAACCAGGGGCTGGCGGCGCGGTATATACCTTCGTATTCTAGCAGTTCATCCGGGCTTGTGTCCGGCCGGACGCGGAAGGCTTTCACGAAGGGCCGCGCTACGTCCGCGGCCAGCGCCGCGCACTGCTCGACCGTCTCGTCGCCGTGGAACTGGATCAGCGACAGCGGCGCCCGTTCGGCGACCGCCCTCACCTCGTCCACCGTCGCGTTGACGAACAGCGCCACCGCGCTGACATAGGGCGGCAGCGCCCGGCACAGCTCGGCCGCCTGTTCCGGCGTGACGTAGCGCGGACTCTTCGGATAAAAAACGAAACCCAGCGCGTCGGCGCCGGCACTGACGGCCGCACGCAGGTCTTCCGCGCGCGTGATGCCGCAAATCTTGATACGGGTGCGTTGCATTGCGATCCTTCGTTATATGAGCGTCTAACCAAGCCCTCAGGGCAAGGCGCATCGTCGAAGACAGTACGCTAGTACGGCGAGACGATGCAACGCAGCAATGAGGGCTTGGTTAGGCGCTCAGAGCCACGGGAGTGGATGCGCAGGCTCTTGCGGCAATCCCCACTTGGGATCGTAATCGATTTTCGCCAGGTACAGGCCGTCCGGCATGAAAGTGGGCGCGGCCACGTCGCGCGAGCGGCTCTCCAGCACTTCCTTCATCCAGCCAGGTTCGTTGCGGCCCGTGCCCACATAGATGAGCGAGCCGACGATGTTGCGCACCATGTGATGGAGAAAAGCGCTGGCGCGCACCGTGAACACGAGCATGTCGCCGTAGCGCTGGATGCTTACCTCGTGCATCTGCTTGACTGGCGAATTGGCCTGGCAGCCCGAGGCGCGGAAGGCCGAGAAATCGTGCTCGCCGATCAGGTACTGGCCGGCTTCGCGCATCCGTTCCACGTCGAGCGGACGGAATACCCACCCGGCCCGGTCCGCCAGCAGCGCCGAGGGGTTCGGGTTGTTGTACAGCACGTAGTGATAGGTGCGCGAGCGCGCCGAGAAGCGCGCGTGGAACTCGTTACCCTCGGCATCCGGCTTGACCTCGTGCGCCCAGCGCACCACGATCGAGTCGGGCAGGAAGGCGTTCACGCCGCGCACCCAGCTCTGCATGGCGCGGTCGAGCTCGGTGTCGAAGTGGACCACCTGCTCGATGCCGTGCACGCCGGCGTCGGTGCGGCCGGCGCAGGTGGTGCCAAGGAAGGTACAGGCGAACTTCTCGAGGGCGATCTCGAGCTGGTCCTGGACCGTATTGCGCGCCGGCTGCTTCTGGTAGCCGTTCCAGGCGGTGCCTACATACTGGACACCCAGTGCGATGCGCCTCACGCGAGCAGGGAGCGCATTGCGCTGGCCTTGCTCACCTGTTCGCTGCTGCCACCCTTGATGACTTCATCGAGCAGCTCGCGCGCACCTTCCTTGTCGCCGATTTCCTGGTAGGCGATCGCGAGATCGAGCTTGGTTTCCATTTCCATGTGTTCGGGCGACAGCGCGGCCGGCTCGAGGGCAGGATCAGACAACTGCGCCGGCACCGGCAGGTCGGCGTTCGCGACTGCGGGCTGCTCGAAGGACGGCAGCTCGAGGTCGATGTCGGCCAGGTCGAAGGACGGCTCGCTTGGTACGGCGGCGGGCGCGGTCGTCGGGAACTCGTCCAGGGCGAACGGGTCTTCGTCGGCGGCCGGGCTGGCTGCAGCTGCCGGCGGCGCGTCGAATTCGAAGGGCTCGACCGCAGGCTGGGACAGGCTCGGCGCGGGGCTCGGCGCGGCCGGGCTGCCGAAGTCCATGGTATCGAGGTCGAACAGCGGATCGTCCGCACCGTTCGAGGTCGCCGTCGCGCCGAGGATGGCGGGCACCTCTTCGTGGAACGGGGTCGCCTCGGCCACGGCGGCGGGTGCCACAGCGGCAGGCGGCAGGCCGAAGTCCATGGTATCCAGGTCGAACAGCGGGTCCTCTTCGGCGGCGGCCGTGGCCAGCACCGGCACCTCGTCTTCGTCGACCGCGGGCAGCGGCGGCAGCTCGAATTCGGCGGCCAGGCCGGCCATGTCGCGGTCCGTGGCGCCCGGGACGGCGGCGGCCACATCCGGCTGCGCGGCGGTTTCCGGCTCGCCGAAGCTCATGTCGAAGGCGAGATCGAAAGGCTCTTCGCTGGCCGGCGCAGGCGCGGCGCCGAGGTCGGGCGGCGTGATCGGATCGAGCGCGAAGTCGAGGTCCGGCACGGCGGTGTCGTCAAGCGCGGCGTCGCGGCCGGGGCCGGCCATGGCGATCGGCTCGGTGCTGGCGACCGGTTCGAAGCTCAGGCCGCCCAGGTCGAAGTCGAGCGAGTTGTCCTCGAGGCGCTGCTCGGCCACCGGAGCGGCGAGAACATCGGCTTCCGGCACGGCAGTCGCGTCCTGCTGCTCGTCGTGGTCCATCGCGGCGTAGGCCGCACCGGCCATGGCGCCCGCGCCGAGGGCGGCCATCGGGGCGCCGCCGCGGAACGAGGCTTCGAGCTGCTGCGACAGCAGCGACTGCTGGTCGCGCTCCTGCGGGCTCGGGTTCGGTGCGACCGGCGCCGCGCCGGCGGCAGCGGCATACAGCGGATTGGACGGGTCGATGCTCAGGCCGAGCGCGGCCGCCTGGGCCCACTCGTCCCCCATGCCGCGCGTTAGGCTGTACAGATCGCTGGCCTGGGTCTCGAAGGCGCGCAAGTCCTTGCGGGCGGCATAGATCTCGAGCAGCTTCAGGCGCACGGCATGGCGTTCCGGATGGGTGCGCAGCGCTTCCTTCAGGATCTCCTCGGCCTGGGCGTCGCGGCCGTAGGCGATGTAGACGTCGGCTTCGGCGACCGGGTCGACTTCATTGGTGTCGAGCTGGGAGGCCGACGGGGCGAAGCTGGAATTGAACACGCTGTTGCTGGTGTCGACGCTCTGGCCGCCCGCTTCCGCGAACAGCGAGTGCGCCCCCTGGGTCGGCACGCCCAGCACCGAGGGCTCGGCGACGACACCTTTGGCGCCGTCCTGCTTTTTCTTGCGGCGCTGCGAGATGCCCAGCGCGCCCAGCAGCAGGATGGCGGCGCCGGCGGCGACGACATTGATGTTGTCCATCAGGGTATCGGCGAAGCTCTTCTCCGCGGGCTTGAGCTCGGCCGGCGCTGCCGGCTTGGCTGTCGGGGCCGGCTTGGCTGCCGGTGCGGCGGGCGTGGCGGTGGCGGCGCCGGCGACGGCGCCCGCCGCGGCGGCGTTCTGCACCTCGCTGCCGGAACGGCTCTTCACCGTCATCAGCTGTTCCAGCTCGTTGACGTTCTTCTCGAGCTCCTTGACGCGGGCCTGGGCCTGCTCCAGTTCGCGCTCGCGCGCGATGCTGTCTTCGGCGCTCGCGGTAGCGGCTCCTTGCGCGCCGGTGGCAGCCTGGGTGGCTTTCGACAGGCGCAGCTGGTCCTGCGATTCGTTGGCGGCGGTCGGGCGTTCCTCGACCTTGGCGGTGATCTTGCCGGCCGCGCTCTGGCCGGCCTGCGGCGTACGCTGCGGGGCGGCGTTGGCCACCTGCCCTGCCAGCTTGTTGCGGTAGGCGTTGAAGTCGGCCGCGTGCGCGACCACGATGCCGCGCGCTTCGGCGTCGCCGCTGCCGCTTCCTCCAATTGCGCCGGAATCCGGCACCGACAGGATCTGGCCCGACTTCAGGCGGTTCATGTTGTTGCCGATGAAGGCGTCCGGATTGGCGCGGTACAGCGCCACCAGCATCATGTCGAGCGAGATGTCGGCAGGCTTGAGCTTGGCGGCGATCTTGCCCAGGGTGTCGCCCTGGCGCACGCGGTAGCTCGAAGGGGTCTCGGCCGCGGCGGCTGCAGGCGCGGCGGCGCGCGGCGCCGGAGCCTGCTGCGGCGGCTGCTGCGCGACCGGCGCTGCCGGCTGCGGCAGCGCTGGACGCGGCTGCGCAAGCGGCGCGGACGGCTGGGCCGCTGCCGGGCGGGTCTCGGCCGCCGCCTGGGCCGGCTGGGTGTTACGCAGTTCGGCCGGGTCGAGCAGGAAGGTGTACTCACGCACCAGGCGGCCGCTGTTCCACGACAGCTCGATCAGCATGTCCACGAAGGGCTCGTTCAGCGGCTGGCTCGAGGAAACGCGGATGAACTGGCGGCCGGCGCGCTGCTCGACATTGAAGCGCAGCGACAGCAGGGCCGGGTTGAATTCGATGTTGGCAGCGCGGAAGGCTTCCGGCGAGGCCAGCTTTACTGCCAGGCTCGATGCATCCTCGCCGGCGGTCGTCGTCAGTTCGATTTCGGCACGCAGCGGCTGGCCAAGTGCCGACAGCACCGTCAGCTTCCCGAGGCCCGCAGCCGAAGCGGCGGACGACAGGAGCACGGCACTTGCCACGGCCGCGGTGACTGATTTCAGCGCAAATGCCATGAGCGGAGGACGGTGAGGAAAATGCATAATCGGCAGTGAGAGAAAGTTGGCCAGAGGAAAGACGATTTCCCAGGAGTCTCAACATATCATCATGCTCTGGAGCATGCAAGCTCCCAGCGCACAAGCTCGTCGAGGGAGCTGGAGATATGTGGCCAGAATGACCGATGCGGGGCGTGTTTGATAGCGTTTGATTACAAGCGCTTAGCACTATTACAGCAGGTGTGGCAAGGCTGCCAACACGATACGCAGGGCCAATCGAGGATCGGCCCTGCAGGGTTTCTTGCTTGTTACTTGTCCAGCACGATGCGCAGCATGCGGCGCAGCGGCTCGGCCGCGCCCCACAGCAGCTGGTCGCCGACGGTGAAGGCCGACAGGTAATCATTACCCATCGACATCTTGCGCAGGCGGCCGACCGGGATGCCCAGTCCACCGGTGACGGCGGCCGGCGACAGGTCGCGCATCGAGGCTTCGCGGGTGTTCGGCACCACCTTCACCCACTGGTTGTGCGAGGCGATGATGTCGTTGATCTCGTCCAGCGGCACATCCTTGGTCAGCTTGATGGTCAGCGCCTGCGAGTGGCAGCGCATCGCGCCGATGCGCACGCACAGGCCGTCCACCGGAATCGCCCTGGAACCAAAACCTTCGCCGCGGCCGAGGATCTTGTTGGTCTCGGCGCCGGCCTTCCACTCTTCCTTCGACTGGCCGTTGCCCAGGTCCTTGTCGATCCACGGGATCAGGTTGCCGGCCAGCGGCACGCCGAACTGCCTGGTTTCCTCGGCGCTCAGGCCATGCTGGGTCGCCAGCACCGTGCGGTCGATCTCGAGAATGGCCGATGCCGGGTCGTCCAGCAGCGGCTTGACGGCGCCGTTGATGGTGCCGAACTGGGTCAGCAGCTCGCGCATGTGCTGGGCGCCGCCGCCCGATGCCGCCTGGTAGGTCATGGAGCTCATCCACTCGACCAGGCCCTGCTCGAACAGGCCGCCCAGGCCGATCAGCATGCACGACACGGTGCAGTTACCGCCGATGAAGTTCTTCACGCCACGCGACATGGCGTTCTTGATGACTTCCTTGTTGACCGGGTCGAGCACGATGACGGCGTCGTCGTTCATGCGCAGGGTCGAGGCCGCGTCGATCCAGTAGCCGTTCCAGCCGCTGGCGCGCAGCTTCGGGAACACGTCGGTGGTGTAGTCGCCGCCCTGGCAGGAGATGATGATCTCGCACTTCGAGAGTTCGGCGATGTCGGTCGCGCTTTTCAGGGTGGTTTCGTTCTTCGCCATCTTCGGCGCCGCGCCGCCCGGGTTCGAGGTGGTGAAGAACACCGGCTCGATGTGGTCGAAATCGCCCTCTTCCTGCATGCGCTGCATCAGGACCGAGCCCACCATGCCGCGCCAGCCAACCAGGCCTACTAGTTTCATTTTGCTTTCCTTGGAATGTGAATTATTGGAGGGCCGCGACGACCGCGTTGCCCATGTCTTCGGTACCGACCTTCTTGGTACCTGCTTCGTAAATGTCGGGGGTGCGCAGGCCCTGGGCCAGCACGCGCTTGACCGCGTTCTCGATGCGGTCGGCTTGCTCCGTCCGGCCGAAGCTGAAGCGCAGCATCATCGCGGCGGACAGGATGGTCGCCAGCGGATTGGCCACGCCCTGGCCGGCGATGTCCGGCGCCGAGCCGTGCGAGGGCTCGTACAGGCCCTTGTTGTTCGCGTCGAGCGAGGCCGAGGGCAGCATGCCGATCGAACCGGTGAGCATGGCGGCGGCATCCGACAGGATATCGCCGAACATGTTGCCGGTCACGATGACGTCGAACTTCTTCGGCGCGCGCACCAGCTGCATGGCCGCGTTGTCGACATACATGTGCTCGAGCTCGACGTCCTGGTATTCCTTGTGCACCTCGGTGACGATGTCGCGCCAGAACTGGAAGGTTTCCAGCACGTTGGCCTTGTCGACGCTGGTCACGCGGCGGTCGCGCTTGCGCGCGGCCTGGAAGGCCACGTGGGCGATGCGGCGGATCTCGCCTTCGGCATAGCGCATGGTGTCGAAGCCCTCGCGCTGGCCGGCGAATGGGCCGTCCGGGCATTCGCGCACGCCGCGCGGCTTGCCGAAATAGATGTCGCCGGTGAGCTCGCGGATGATCAGGATGTCCAGGCCCGAGACGACCTCGGGTTTGAGCGTCGAGGCGCCCGCGAGTTCCGGGTACAGGATGGCCGGACGCAGGTTGGCGAACAGGCCGAGTTCGCGGCGCAGGCCGAGAATGGCCTGCTCGGGGCGCAGCGCGCGCTCGAGCGTGTCGTACTTGTAGTCGCCGACGGCGCCGAACAGCACCGCGTCGGCTTCCTTGGCCAGCTTCAGCGTGCCTTCCGGCAGCGGGTGGCCGTGGGCCGCGTAGCCGGCGCCGCCGACCTGGGCGGTTTCCATCTCGAAGGGCTCGCCGAGGGCGTTCAGGACCTTGACCGCCTGGTCCATGATCTCCGGGCCGATGCCGTCACCCGGCAGGATTGCGATTTTCATGCGGTCTCTCTTTATCAAATCGTGTTGGCCAGCCACGGCTGGGCTGCCAGGTGGCCTTGCTCGAAGGCGCGGATGTCGTCGGCATGGCGCAGGGTCAGGCCGATGTCGTCCAGGCCGTTCAGCAGGCAGTACTTGCGGAAGTCGTCGATGGCGAAGCCGTACGAGATGCTGCCGTCCTGGGTGCCGATGCGCTGCTTTTCGAGGTCCACCACCAGCGTGAAGCCCGGATTCGCCTCCACCGCCTTGAACAGCCCATCCACTTCTTCTTCCGACAGGACGATCGGCAGCAGGCCGCTCTTGTAGCAGTTGTTGAAGAAGATGTCGGCGAAGCTCGGCGCCACGATGGCGCGGAAGCCATATTGCTGCAAGGCCCAGGGCGCGTGCTCGCGCGAGGAGCCGCAACCGAAGTTCTTGCGCGCCAGCAGGATCGAAGCGCCCGCGTAGCGCGGCTGGTTCAGCACGAAGTCCGGGTTGACCGGGCGGGTGCTGCAATCCTGGCCCGGCTCGCCGTGGTCCAGGTAGCGCCACTCGTCGAACAGGTTCGGCCCGAAGCCGGTGCGGCGGATCGATTTCAGGAACTGCTTCGGAATGATGGCGTCGGTGTCGACGTTGGCACGGTCGAGCGGCGCTACCACTCCCTCATGTACGGTGAATTTATCCATGTTCGATCCTGTTCGGCTCCTGCCGCTCCCTTGTTGCTTGCTCGTTGCTTGGTTGTTGCTCAGTTGTTGGTCACTTGCCGCCGGCGCTGGTGACGACCTGGCCGACCTTCTGCACGTCCTTGCCGATGCCCGAGATGGTGTTGCAGCCGGTGAGGACGATGGCGGTCAGGGTGAGTGCGATTACTTTCTTCATGATGTTCCTGTAGTACGGTTAAAGCGGTGTTAACGCATCAAAGTGCGCGTACGTCGACAAAGTGACCGGCGATTCCCGCGGCGGCGGCCATGGCCGGCGAGACCAGGTGGGTGCGGCCGCCCTGCCCCTGGCGTCCCTCGAAGTTGCGGTTCGAGGTCGAGGCGCAACGCTCGCCCGGCTCCAGGCGGTCGGCGTTCATGGCCAGGCACATCGAGCAGCCCGGCTCGCGCCATTCGAAGCCGGCTTCCTTGAAGATGCGGTCGAGGCCTTCGCGCTCGGCCTGCTCCTTCACCAGGCCCGAGCCCGGCACCACCATCGCCAGCTTGACGTTGGCGGCGCGCCGGCGGCCGCGCACGACGTCTGCTGCGGCGCGCAGGTCTTCGATGCGCGAGTTGGTGCAGGAGCCGATGAAGACCTTGTCGATCTTGATCTGGTCGATCGGGGTGTTGGGCTGCAGGTCCATGTAGGCCAGGGCCTTTTCGATGGCGCCGCGGCGCACGGCGTCGCTTTCCTCGCGCGGGTCCGGCACGCGGCCGTCCACGGAAACCACCATCTCGGGCGAGGTGCCCCAGGTGACCTGCGGGCGGATCTCCGCTGCGTCGAGCTCCACGACCGTGTCGAACATGGCGCCTTCGTCCGAGTGCAGGGTGCGCCAGTAGGCGACCGCCTGCTCCCACTGCTCGCCCTTGGGCGAGAACGGGCGGCCCTTGACGTAGTCGATGGTGGTGTCGTCCACCGCGACCATGCCGGCGCGCGCGCCCGCTTCGATCGCCATGTTGCAGACCGTCATGCGGCCTTCCATCGACAGGGCGCGGATGGTCGAGCCGCCGAATTCAATGGCGTAGCCGGTGCCGCCGGCGGTGCCGATCTTGCCGATCACGGCCAGCACGATGTCCTTGGCGGTCACGCCCGGGGGCAGTTCGCCCTCGACCCGCACCAGCATCGATTTCGATTTCTTGGCCAGCAGGGTCTGGGTGGCCAGCACGTGCTCGACTTCGGAGGTGCCGATGCCGTGGGCCAGGCAGCCGAAGGCGCCATGGGTGCTGGTGTGCGAGTCGCCGCAGACCACGGTCATGCCGGGCAGCGTGGCGCCCTGCTCCGGGCCGATCACGTGCACGATGCCCTGGCGCTTGTCGTTCATGTCGAAGTAGGTCAGGCCGAAGCTCCTGGCGTTGCCGTCCAGGGTTTCGACCTGCAGGCGCGAGGTCGCATCAAGGATGCCGTGGGCGCGGTCGGTGGTCGGCACGTTGTGGTCGGCCACGGCCAGGTTGGCCGAGGTACGCCATAGTCCGCGCCCTGCTTCGCGCAGGCCTTCGAAGGCTTGCGGACTGGTGACTTCGTGCACCAGGTGGCGGTCGATGTAGAGGACTGTGGTGCCATCGGCGTCGGCACGCACGACATGGGAATCCCAGAGTTTGTCGTAGAGCGTTTTTTGCATGGTCTATCCGGTGAACGCGGTACCCCTTATGCGGGGACGGTTTTTGATTATGCCATAATTGTGCACTGCCGCACCAAGCCAGGGCAACGCATTTTTCTGCCAATCAATCCGAAAGTATGCAAATATTATTTGCATAGACAACTCGCCATGCAAATAAAAAAAGCCTGAGCGGGGAAGCTCAGGCTTTTGTATGCGATTTTGTGTAGGGTGGGCGGGGTAGTTCAGGCCAGTGGCCTGAACTACGCCCACGCGGTGATAAATAGCAGCGAGATCATCCGGTACGAGAGCGGAGCCGCCAACAATCACCGCGTGGGCGGAAATCCGCCCACCCTACGCGGCCAGGCGTACATTCGAACGGCAGCCGTCCATCAGGAAGGACAGGCCGACCACCAGCACCAGTTCGCCCTCGGCCGAACGCGCGGTACCGGTGATGCCCTCGACCGACAGCGCGGTCATCGGCTTGATCACCAGGTCGGCCGTGCCGTCCACCGCTTCCACCGCCAGGATGTAGGGCTGTGGAGCGTTGATGACGATGCCGACGCGTTCCGAGCAGGCTTCGTAGCCCAGCGCCAGGGCCAGCGAACGCACCGGCAGCGGGCGTCCCTGGTCCTTCAGCACCGGGGCGCCGCCCACGCACTGGAACTCTTCCGGCAGCTCGACCACGCGCTCGACGACGGCCATCGGCAGCGCCAGTGAGGCGCTCGAGGTCGACACCAGCATGGTCGGGACGATCGACAGTTCGATCGGCAGGCGGATCGCGAAGCGCGTGCCCGCGCCCAGCTGCGATTCGATGCGGATCGCGCCGCGGTTCTTCTCGACCGCCGTCTTGACCACGTCCATGCCCACGCCGCGGCCCGACACCGAGGAAGCCACTTCCTTGGTCGAGAAGCCCGGCAGGAACACCAGCTGGTAGGCGTCGTCGTCGTTGGGGGCGCCGTTCTCGCCGATCAGGCCCTTGTCGATCGCCTTGCGGCGCAGCTTGACCGGGTCCATGCCCTTGCCGTCGTCCTGCAGCACGATCATGACGCTGTTGGCTTCCTGCCAGGCTTTCAGCAGGATGAAGGCCTTGGCCGGCTTGCCGGCGGCGACGCGCTCTTCCGGCGACTCGACGCCGTGGTCGAGCGCGTTACGGAGCATGTGCACCAGCGGATCGTACAGGCTGTCCACCACGACGCGGTCGACTTCGGTCTCGGCGCCTTCGATGGTCAGTTCGACATCCTTGCCGAGGTCCTTGGCCAGTTCGCGCACCAGGCGCGGGAACTTCTGGAACAGGCGGCCCACCGGCTGCATGCGGGTGGCCAGCGTGGCGCGCTGCAGTTCGGCCGAGTAGCGCGAGGCGCGCTCCAGGGTCTCGGTGAGCGTCGCCATCAGGGCGGCGGCCGGACCTTCGAACTTGAACTGCTGCAGGCGCTCGAGCAGCACGGCGGCCTGGTTGGCGGCCTGCACCGATTCTCCCGCCACTTCCAGCAGCGCGTCGAGCTTGACCGCATCGATACGGATGCTTTCGTCCTTGGCCGGGGCCGCGGCGGCGCGCGCATCGGCGACCTTGTCGTTCTGGCGGCGGTCGACGCCGTCCCAGCCGCCCTGCTTGGCGGCCGGCGCGGCCTCAGGGGCAGCGGCGGCAACCGGCGCGGCAGCGGCAGGGACTGCGGCAGGCGTCGATCCCGCCGCAATCGCGGAGCCCGCAGGCACCACGGCGTTGTACATGCCGACCCAGTCCAGACCATCTTCGCCGGCCGCGGCCGCAACCGGAGCCGGGACGGCGGCCGGCGCTGCCGCAACCGGGGCGGCCACGGCGGGTGCCGGTGCAGCCACAGGCGCCGGCGCGGCCGCCGGTGCGCTGGTCGCGCCCTTGCCCTCGATCGCGTCCTTCAGGATGCGTTCGAGGGCTTCCGGCATTTGCGCCAGGCCTTCCGGCGGGGTGCCGTTGTTCAGGTCGTTGAGCTGGTCCGCCACGAAGCCCGAGGCCTCGAGTGCGGCTTCGATCGCCAGCGGCGTCACCGGAGCGGCGCCGGTGCGCAGGGCGTCGAACAGGTTCTCGGTCAGGTGGCAGGCGGCGACCAGCGCGGGCAGGCCCATGAAGCCGGCACCGCCCTTGATCGTGTGGAAGGAACGGAACACCGCATTCAGTGTTTCCTTGTTGTCCGGATCGCGTTCGAGGCGCAGCAAATGTTCTTCAACATTCACCGCAAGGTCCATCGCCTCGACGACGAAGTCCTTGAGCATATCGTCCATTAGAACCCCAGATCGGCCAGAAGATCGTCAACGCTATCCTGGTTCAGCGCCGTATCCGGCACCGACGGGCCCTGCATCAGCGGCGCGGGCGCGGCCGGCACTTCTTTCTTCGCCAGCTTTTCCTTCAGGTCCGCCGGCGCGCTGTCGCGCAGCAGCTGCGCCAGCTCGGCTTCCACCGTCTGGGTAATCTTGACCACTTTCTTGATCAGCTGGCCGGTGATGTCCTGGAAGTCCTGGGCCATCATGATCTCGAGCAGGCGCGCCTTCTCGGCTTCGGTGGCTTCGTTCACGGCGGTGGCGAACTGGCGCGAATCGCCGGCCAGGGCCTTGAATTCGTCCAGGCTCAGCTTGCCCGAGAACAGGTCGGCCCAGCGGGTTTCCATGTCCTTGGCCTGCTTCGACAGCAGGTCCTGCGCCGGCATGCCGTCGTCCAGGGTGTTCAGCACCTTGTTGGCGGCCTGTTCGGTCAGGGTGGCGACGTATTCCAGGCGGTCCTGGGCGTCGACGATGGCCGAGGACGCCTCAGTCAGCGCCTTGTCGTAGCCGAGCTCGCGCAGCGAATCGTGCAGCAGGCGCACGATGCCGCCGAGGCGTTCGAACATGGCGTGCTCGCCGTCGCTGGCCACGGCTGGCACGGACGCCGCAACTGGCGCAGCTGCCGCGGCCGCCACCGGAGCGGCAGCGGCGACTGCCGGCGCGCTTGCCGCCGATACCTGGTCGAACAGGGAGTCGAGGTCGTCTTCGTCTGCGACAGCTGCCGCAGCCGGGGCCGGTGCGGGCTCGGCCGCCGGCGCCGGGGTAGGAGCGTTGGCGCGCTGCGCCGCCACTTCCTCGAATAGTGCGTCGAAATCGTCAGCGGCGTCGGTCATAATCCCTGCTTCTCCATGGTGTATAAGTTCGCAATCAGCGGTATTCAGTAGTGTTTACTGCGACCATCCGGGATGGTCCAAAGTCTGCATGCGAGTGTAGCAGCGTAGTTGCCACAGGTAAATCTCGGCGACGGAGACGCAACAAAATGGACAGCGAAACTTAATTCCGCGACAATTAAATGGCACAGTTCCTGAATGTTTCCACAAGGAGGTGTTGTTTTTCGTAACTCGATGGTTCTTCTTACCACGGCCCTGCAGTTGCCGAAAAATAAGAACCGGAAGTTTGATCAAGCTCAACAGTTTGCGTTCTTGCAATCGCCGCCGCGCCCGGTACGCCCCAGAATGGCGTGGCCATTGGAGGAGTCATCATGTACCGCAAAATCCTGATCACCACCGACGGCTCGGCCGTGTCGCAGCATACGGCCTGCGCCGGCGTCAAATTTGCGCAACAGATGGGCGCCGAGGTGCTGGCCCTGTTCGTCGCGCCCGATTATCAGTATCCCGTGTACGTGGAAATCATTCCGCCCTCCTATCCGAGCGAAGAAGAATATATCGCGCAGATGCGCCGCATGGGTGAGGAGTACATGGGGAGAATCATGCGCTCCTGCGCCGGCGCCGGCCTGAAGCACAGTTGCATGACCGCGTTTTCCGACACCGCGGCCCTCAAGATCGTCGACGTCGCCGAGCAGGAAGGCTGCGACCTGATCTTCATGGGATCGCACGGCCGCAGCGGCTGGGGCCAGCTGTTGCTCGGCAGCGTCACCAACAAGGTGTTGTCGCACACGACCAAGCCGGTGCTGGTGCACCGCCTGATCAGTGAGCCCGCGCCTGCGTGACAAGAGGGCGCCTCGAGAATCTTCTCGAAGTGCCCGGAGCCGGCGTGAAGAAAGTACGACGAATGCCGGTGCCGTCCTGTGTTAGCCTGCACCGGTCATCGTTGCTTTCACCGAGAAGGATGGTTTTATGATTCGCATCGTCATTGCCGACGACCACACGATCATGCGCGAAGGACTCAAGCGCATCCTCGATGGTGCGCCGGATATCGAGATCGCCGGGGAGGCGACCAACGGCTTTGAGGTGCTGGCCCAGGTACGCCAGGGCGGCTTCGACCTGCTGCTGCTCGACCTGTCGATGCCGGGCCGCAGCGGCGTCGACCTGATCCGCCAGGTACGCAGCGAGGCGCCCAAGCTGGCGATCCTGATCCTGACCATGCACGAGGAAGAACAGTACGCGGTGCGGGCGATCCGCGCCGGCGCCCAGGGCTACCTCACCAAGGAAAGCGCGGGCACCCAGCTGGTGGGCGCGATCCGCAAGGTGGCGTCGGGACGTCCTTATATCAGTACTGAAGTGGCCGAGCAGCTGGCGCTCAATATCATGGCGCCGAACGAACAGCTGTTGCATAAACAGCTGTCGGACCGTGAATTCGAGGTGTTTTCGCTACTCGTCGGTGGCAAGTCGATCACCGAGATCGCCAACAGCCTGCACCTGTCGGTCAAGACGGTCAGTACCCACAAGACCCGGATCATGCAGAAGATGGGCATGAGCTCGCTGTCGGAAATGGTCCAGTACGCCGTGGCGCACCGGCTGTTGTCCCCGATGAAAGCCTAGGATTAAGAAGTCTTAGACACGCCACCGGCGGTTTTGTGCCGCAGGTGGCCCCCACCAGGGGGGCGCCCGCCTCCCCCTCGCACTACCCCTCCTCCTACAGCGCCTCGCTGACCTCTTCCTCTGTAGTTCAACATCAGGGGTCAGATTATTCCTACAAGCCTGTCAGCCTTCCTACCTACATATTCAGCCATCGCTGATATCCGTGCCGGACTCGTGTTGGCATACTGAATTCAGCGTTTCGACTTGCTTGCGATCCAAGTCCCAGCGTGAGCCAGATGCTCCGCCCCGTGGTCGCCGAAACCCTGAGTCTTTCACCTGGAGATGAGCATGCAGTCCCAGCCAACGTCAGAACAACGCAACGTCACCCAGCCGACCATGCACTCCCCCATGGAAGCCGGCCGCCAGCGCCAGGGCCGCCTCTGGTCCAATCTCAAGGAAGTCTGCGACCTGCTCCGCATCCCGGCCAGCGTCTCGGTGACCTCCGAAGAATTGCTGTTCCAGCATGTCCAGTTCAAGACCGGCCAACGCGTCCACACCATCGGCCAGGCCTTCGACACCCTGTACATCGTCAACTCGGGCTTCCTGAAAACCGTACTCATCGACGAGTTCGGCAACGAACAGGTGCTGAGCTTCCCGATGAAGGGCGACATGCTGGGCGTGGACGGCATCCACACCCGCCACTACGCCTCGGAAGCGGTGGCCCTGTCCGACTGCGACCTGATCCTGCTGCCGTTCAAGAAACTCACCGCCCTCGGCCGCGTCCACGCCGAGCTCGAGAACATGATGTACGGCGTCATGAGCCGCGAACTGGTGCGCGAGCAGACCATGATCGGCATGCTCGGCGCGCTCTCGGCCGAAGCGCGCGTGGCCCGTTTCCTGGTCTCGCTGGCCGACCGCTTCGCCGCGATGGGCTACTCGAGCAAGCTGTTCAACCTGCGCATGACCCGCCACGAGATCGGCAGCTACCTCGGCCTGACCCTGGAAACCGTCAGCCGCACCCTGTCGGCCTTCAACGAGATCGGCCTGATCACCGTCGACCAGCGCACCATCGGCATCAAGGACGCCGAAGCCCTCAAGACCCTGCGCCGCCTGCCGCCCTCGCGCTCGCGCACCAAGGGTGGCGCCAAGCAGAAGGCCGAGAGCGAGCAGCCGGGTGACGACCAGGTCCTCGCCACCGCCTGAACAGTTCGTAGCTAAAAAACAACAAGGCCGGTTCCCTCAGGGCACCGGCCTTCTGTTTTTTTGGTGTCGTTTTTCTGTGGATCACTGATCCCGCGACAACACCCCATTGTTCACCCGCACCCGATCCCCCTGGCGGAAGCCCGGATCGTTCTCGAACTGCAGCGTCTGGGTTGCGCCGCTGTTCGCATAGCGCACCACGACCTCGTAGCGCTGGCTGCGGTTCATATTGCGTTGGACATTGCGCCCAGCCATGCCGCCGGCCACCGCGCCGGCCACCGTGGCCGCGGTACGGCCGCTGCCGCTGCCGACCTGGCTGCCGAGCAGGCCGCCGATGACGGCGCCGCCGGCGGTACCCAGGTAGTTGCCATTACCCGACACTTCGATCACGTTCACCGCTTCCACGGTGGCGCAGTTGGTGCAGTAGCGCGCCTGGCGCGGTTCGCTGACGCGCGCACCCGCCAGCAGCGGACGGCCCAGCACCGAGGTGACGTAGCGGCCGTTGGCGCGGATGGTGGCCGTCACGCGGCTGTCCGGAGCGATACGGTCGGCGTTGCGGATCGTATACACGGCGTCGTACTCGCCCGGCCGCACTTCCGGCAGGAAGAACACGCCGCGCGCGCCGGCAATCGCCACCTCGACGCGGCCGCCCGGGGTGCCGAACACCGTGAAGCGCAGCTCGTTGCCCGGGCTGAGGTCAGGGCTGCCCTGCACGTTGAAGCGCTCGATCGCCGGCGCCGACGCCAGCTGGCCACGCCGCTCGCGCAGTGCATTCTGCTGCAGCAGCGATTCGCTCAGCAAATTGGTGGCAACCTGGTTGCCCAGGCGCAGGTTGGCGGTGACGCCGCTTTCCGGACGGATGCGGTCGTGGGTGCCGATGGTATAGGTGCCGGTGTACTGGCCAGGCTCGACTTCGGTCAGGTTCAGGTTGCGGGTGGCGCCGTCGATGCGCAGGGTCGCGATGCCGCCGGGGCTGCCGTACAGGTCGAAATGCAGCTCGACGCCCGGCGTCAGGCGGCGCACTTCTTCCACGTTGAATCCGTTGATGACCGGCCCATAGGCGCGGTTCTGAGATTGCTGGGCCTGGGCGGTAGCGCTACCCGTCAGGACCGGTCCAAGCATGATTGCCGCAGCGAACGCGGCCTGCAGCAGCTTACTGAAAACCATGGCTTCGCCCCCTTGTCGATTGGCAGTACAGGATCACTTCTTTATCTGCAGGGAATTGTCGCCCCAGCACGACAAGGGGTCGGTACGCTATCGTACGCAGTGAATGGCGTCTCCCGACGTCACGTAGATGCTGTCGCCCGGTTCCGGACGGATCGCATGGCCGCCGGTAAAGGCACCGAAGGATGGCAGGATCATGCGGTCCTGCCCGACCACGAAGCACGGCAGGCGCAGCGCATCGAAACGGGTCGCCAGTACGTAGACCGGATGGATGTGGCCGGCCAGGGCGTAGCCCGGGGTGGCGAGATGCGGGTGGTGGCAGAAGGCGAAGGGGCCGAGCGCATGCGGCTCGTCCACCAGGTCGATGCGCAGCGCCGCGGCCGGGTCGCCCGCGTGGCGGTCGTGGTTGCCGCGCACCAGCGTCAGCTGCAGCTCGCGGCGGCGTTCGCGCCAGGCCAGCATGGCTTGCTGGGTGGCGCTGGCATGGGCCGCGCGCGCATGCAGGAAGTCGCCCAGGAAAACCACGTGGCGCGCCCCGTGCGCCTCGACCAGGGCGTCCAGCCCTGCCAGGTTCTCGGTGGTGGTCCCGCGCGGCACCGGCACCCCGAGGGCGCGGAAGGCCGCCGCCTTGCCGAAGTGGATGTCGGCGATGACCAGCATCTTTTCATGCGGCCAGTACAGCGCCTTTTCCGGCAGCAGCAGGAGCGTCTCGCCGGCGACACGGACCGCGACGCTGCTCATGCCGCTGCCGCCTTTTCGAGTTCACGCACCATGCGGGCGACGCGGTCGGACAGCTTCTCGGTACTGACCTTCTCGCGGAAGCGCTCGACCATCAGCGCGAAGCCGAAGGGGGTGGCGCGCTTGACCTCGCGATAGGCGACGCGGCGGCCGTGCAGTTCGACCAGGGTCTCGCGCAGGCGCGTCAGTTCCAGCTCCTGCTCCAGCACTTCGCGCTGCGCCTGGGTGAGCAGCAGGTTGCCTGCATCGTGCTTGCGAAAGACCTCGAAGAACAGCGAGGACGAAGCCTGCAGCTGGCGGTTCGACTTCGGCTGACCGGGATAGCCCTGGAACACCAGGCCGGCGATGCGCGCCACCTCGCGGAAGCGCTGCTGCGACAGCTGGGTCGCATTCAGGCTGCCCAGCACGTCCTCCAGCAGGCAGTCGGTAGCGAACAAGTCCACGTCATGGCCCATGTCGCCTTCGAACATACGGGTCCAGTCCACCGGTTCCGGCGTGAGCAGTTCGAAGCCGTAGTCGTTGATCGCGATCGAGAAGGTCGAGGGCTGCATGCGGCCGATCCGATAGGCGAACAGCGAGGCCAGTCCCATGTGCACCGAACGTCCCGCGAAGGGATAGACGAACAGGTGCCAGCCTTCGCGGCTCTTCATGCTCTCGATGACGAGGGTTTCGCTGGTCGGCAGCGCCGACCAGCGGCACTGGATTTCGATCAGCGGCCTGATCGCCTCCATCTCCGGGCTGTCGTAGATGCCTGTTGACGCCAGGCGCAGCTCTTCCAGCGCCGCATGCGCCAGCTCGGACGACATCGGCATCTTGGCGCCCTGCCAGCGCGCGATCGCCCCGCGGTTGCTGGTCGCGCGCTTCACGAAAGCCGTCATCTCGTGCACGCGCACGAATTCCAGGATACGCCCGCCGAACAGGAAATGGTCGCCGGGCTTCAGGCGCGAGATGAAGGATTCCTCGACGCTGCCGATGCGGCCCCCGCTCATGTACTTCACCGAGATGGTGGAATCGGACACGATGGTGCCGATGCCCATGCGGTGGCGCCGTCCGATCGCCGTATCCGGCACCCGGTACACGCCCTCCTCGTCCGGCAGCACGCGCCGGTATTCAGGATAGGCGAGCAGGCTCTGGCCGCCGCGCGCGACGAAATCGAGCGCCCACTGCCATTCTTCCTCGTCCAGATTGCGGTAGGACCAGGCGCGCCTGACTTCCTGGTACAGCTCACTGGAAATGAAACCGCCGCCCAGCGCCACCGTCACCAGGTGCTGCACCAGCACGTCGAAGGGTTTGTTGGGCACGTAGCGGCCCTCGATGCGCCGCGCCGCCACCGCCTTCTTGGCGCCGGCCGCCTCCAGCAGCTCCAGGCTGTTGGTCGGCACCAGGGTCACGCGCGAGACCCGCCCCGGCGCGTGGCCGCTGCGCCCGGCCCGCTGCAGCAGACGCGCAATGCCCTTGGCGCTGCCCACCTGCAGCACGCGCTCGACCGGCAGGAAGTCCACGCCCAGGTCCAGGCTGGCGGTGCAGATCACCGCCTTCAGCTCGCCCTTCTTGAGGCCCATCTCGACCCACTCGCGCACTTCGCGGTCGAGCGAGCCGTGGTGCAGCGCGACCAGGCCGGCCCAGTCGGGGCGCTCGTCGATGATGTTCTGGTACCAGATCTCGGACTGGGCGCGGGTATTGGTGAACACCAGGGTCGCCTCGTGCTGCTCGATCTCGCGGATCACGGGACCGAGCATCTGCAGGCCCATGTGACCACCCCAGGGAAAGCGCGCCACGTTCTCGGGAATCAGGCAATCGACCTCGATTTTCTTGCGCAGGTCGCCTTCGACCAGCACGCCCTCGTCACCACCGAGCAGCACCTGGCGCGCCAGGTCCAGGTTGCCCATGGTGGCCGAAACGCCCCACACCAGCAGTTCCGGGCGCCAGTGGCGCAGGCGCGCCAGCGCCAGCTGCACCTGCACGCCGCGCTTGCTGCCCATCAGTTCATGCCATTCGTCGATGACGATCATGTCCAGGTGCTTGAACTGCTCGGCCGCTTGAGCGTGGCTGAGCATCAGCGACAGGCTCTCGGGCGTGGTCACCAGGGCGGCCGGCATCTTGCGCGTCTGGCGCGCCCGCTCGGCCGAGCCGGTATCGCCGGTGCGGGCGCCCACCTGCCATTCGGGCATGAGCTGGGCAGCGGACTCTTCCAGCGCGCGCATGGTATCGGCGGCCAGGGCGCGCATCGGGGTGATCCACAATACGCGCAGGCCGGCCGTGTGGCGGCCTGTCTTGAGGCCGGCACGCTGCAGGGCCGCGAACCAGACGGCAAAGGTCTTGCCGGCGCCGGTGTTCGCATGCAGCAGGCCGGACTGGCCCTTCAAGGCCGCTGTCCACACCTTGCGCTGGAAGGGGAACACGGTCCAGCCGCGCGCGGCGAACCAGGCGTCGATGCGTTCGGTAACAGGATTCTTGCTCATGCACCAGCCGCGGCCAGCAGGCCTTTCAGTGTGTCGAGGGTATCGGCCTCTTCCACCGGCTTGTCGAAGCGGCGCCGCAGGATGCGCGGGAAGCGCACCGCGATGCCGGCCTTGTGGCGCGTCGATAAGGCTATTCCCTCGAAGCCGATCTCGAACACCATGGTCGGCTTCACCGAGCGCACCGGCCCGAATTTCTCGATGGTGGTCTTGCGCACCGCATTGTCGACCTGCTGGATCTCGGCGTCCGTGAGCCCGGAATAGGCCTTGGCGAAGGGGACCAGCTTGCGTTCCCCGCCCTCTCCGTCCCACACCGCGAAGGTGTAGTCGGTGTAGAGCGAGGCGCGGCGGCCGCTGCCGGCCTGGGCGTAGATCAGCACCGCGTCCACCGTGTAGGGATCGATCTTCCACTTCCACCAGGTGCCGACGTCCTTGGTGCGGCCCACCCCGTACTGGGCGCTCCTCGCCTTGAGCATCATGCCTTCGACGCCGCGCTCGCGCGATTCGCTGCGCAGGCTGGCCAGCTCTTCCCAGCTGTCGGCCCGGATCACGGGCGAGAGACGCAGTTGCGGCAGGTCGATCGCCGCCACCTCGGTTTCCATCAGCGCGCGCCGCTCGTGCTGGGGCAGCGCGCGCAGGTCGACGCCGCCGAATTCGAGCAGGTCGTAGCAGCACAGCACCGCCGGCAGTTCGCTCAAGAGCTTGGCGCTTAAAGTCTTGCGGCCGATGCGCTTCTGCAGGTCGGCAAAGGGCGCGGGGGCATCGACGCCGGGCTGCCAGATCAGGACTTCGCCATCGAGCACCGTCCCTTCCGGGATGCGCACATTGGCCAGCTCGGGAAAGCGCTCGGTGATCAAGTCTTCGCCCCGCGACCACAGGAAGTTCTGGCCGCCGCGGCGCACCAGCTGGGCGCGGATGCCGTCGTACTTCCACTCCACCTGCCAGTCGTCGATTTCGCCTAAAGCGGCAGGCTCGCCCTGCAGCTGGTGCGCCAGGAAGAAGGGATAGGGCTGGCCGCCGCGCAGCTTGTGTTCCTCGTCGGACTGCTCGGCGATCAGCTGCAGGAAACTGGTGGCGGTCGGCCGCACCGAGTTGTCGGTCCAGCCCATCAGGCGCTGGGCGATCAGCTTGCTGTCCACGGCGGCAATCGCCGCCAGCGCGCGCGTGACCAAAAGGCGCGATACGCCGACGCGAAAACCTCCGCCGATCAATTTGACGAACAGGAAGCGTTCGCGCCAGTCGAGTTCATCCCAGGCCGCGTACAGCGCCTCCTTGATCGCGCCCGGGTCGGCGCCGCGCAGCGGGCCGATCCTCTGCTCCATCCACTCGGCCAGCCCGACGTTGCTGCGACGGCTTGGGGGCGGCAGGATGTGGGCGATGGTTTCGGCCATGTCGCCCACCGCATGGTAGGACTCGTCGAACAGCCACTCGTCCAGGCCGGCGTACTCGATCGCGTACTGGCGCAGCAGTTTGGTCGGCACCGCCTGCCGCGGTTTGCCGCCGGCCAGGAAGTACACGGCCCAGGCCGCGTTTTCGGGGGCGGCGTGCGAGAAATAGGACTGCAGGGCGTCGAGCTTGCGGGTGGTGGAGGTGGTTTCGTCGAGTTCGGCGTAGAGGCGGGCGAATTCACGCATCGGGCTCTCCCTGCGCCTCCTGCGGCGCCTTGTTCGCCGCCGCGCCGGCCGGCGCAGTCGCCTCGTCTTCTTCCTCGTCGCCGTATTCGGTATCGAAGCCCTTGGCATCCAGTCCGTTCTGGCACAGCCAGCGCACCATGGTCGGAATCGAGCCGTGGGTGACGATGATCTGCTGGGCTTGGGTAGCCTTGATGGCGCTCATCAGGCCGGGCCAGTCGGCATGGTCGGACAGCACGAAGCCGCGGTCGACGCCGCGCCGCCGCCGTGCGCCGCGCAGCAGCATCCAGCCGCTGGCGAAGGAATCGCTGTAGTCGCCGAAGCGTTTCATCCAGGGCGAGCCGCTGGCGGACGGCGGCGCGATCACGATCGCACGCCGCAAGGCCGCCTTCTCGATCTCGCTGACCATGACGGTTTCCGGCAGCTCGACGCCGCCGGCGCGGTAGACCCGGTTGAGCGGCTCCACCGCGCCGTGGCAGACGATCGGCCCGATCGAAGGATCCAGGCGTGACAGGATGCGCTGGGCCTTGCCGAAGGCATAGGCGAACACCACGCTGCAGCGTCCCTCCTCGGCATTGCGGCGCCACCAGGCGTTCATCTCGTCGATGACCTGCTGCTCGGGGTCCCAGCGGTAGATCGGCAGGCCGAAGGTGGATTCGGTGATGAAGGTGTCGCAGCGCACCGGCTCGAAAGGCGCGCAAGTCTTGTCCGGCTCCACCTTGTAGTCGCCGGAGGCGACCCAGACCTCGCCGCCGCACTCCATGCGGATTTGCGCCGAGCCAAGCACGTGGCCGGCCGGGTGCAGCGAGATGGTGACGCCGTTATGGGTAATCGTTTCGCCGTACTCCAGACCTTGCACGTGGATGTCGCCCAGGCGCGATGTGAGCACGCCCACGCCGGGCGCGGCTGCCAGGTAATGCCCGTGGCCGTAGCGCGCATGGTCGCCGTGGGCATGCGTGATCACGGCCCGGTCGACCGGGCGCCAGGGGTCGATGTAGAACCCTCCAGGTACGCAATACAAACCTTCCTTGCGGACGACGACCATGTCCCCCATGCGGTTCCTTCACAATAAGATGCGAGCCTCAGGCTGGCTCGAGAAACTCGGCCAGGAAGGTGCGCGGTTCTTCCTGGTCCGGGAACACCATGGTGATCTGGTCACCGGCGACCGCCACCACGCTGCCTTCCCCATACTTCGGCGCCCTGGCGCGGCAGCCGATGGCGAAATCCGGCCCGCACGGCTCGGCCGCGGGATGGCGGTCGAACTCGTCGTCGCGGATTTCGATGCCGTCGAGCGCCAATGCCGGCGGATTCAGGCAGTTGTCGCACTTGCAGCACTTCTCGAAGCCCTCGACTTCGTCGCCAAAGTAGTCCAGCAACAGCTTCCAGCGACAGAAGCCGCTTACCGCATAGCCTACCATCTGCTCGAGCGCTTCGCGGTCCCGTTCAGCCTTCTGAACATATACCTCCGCCAATTGCCCGAACACTTGCGGGTCAGGCTCCGCCTTGGTCGGCAGGTATTCGAGCTTGCGGTTCTGGCGCAGCAGCTTGCCGTCCTTCAACAGCTTGATGCACACCTTGAGCTTGGCTTCGCCTGCCTCTTCCAACGCTTCTTCCAGGCGCGCGGTGGTGACGGGAGCCTCTTGCGCCAGCTCGCGCACAACGGTATAGACCGTCTGCAGCTCGGCCGCCGCCGGATAGTGCTTGCACAGGAAGAATTGCTGGATGCGCTTGTCGTCCTGCAGGAACAACAGCGTGCAGCTGGCGTCCAGTCCGTCGCGTCCGGCGCGGCCCGATTCCTGGTAATAGGATTCGAGGTTGGCGGGAATCTGCAGGTGGATCACGAAGCGGGTATCGCTCTTGTCGATGCCCATGCCGAAGGCATTGGTGGCGACCATCACGCGCCGCTCGCCCTCCATGAACAGGTCCTGGTTCAGCTTGCGCTCGGCGCTGGACAGCTTGCCGTGGTAGATCGTGACCGATTCGCCGGCCTCTTCCAGCACCGCCAGCATCTCTTCGGCCATCTTGACGGTGGCGGCGTAGACGATGCCGGTTCCTTCCGTCTCCTGCACCAGCTTGCGTGCCTGCGTCAGCTTTTCCTGGGGATTGGTCACCTGGACCACGCTGTAATGCAGATTCGGCCGGTAGATGCCGGTGTTGATGACGTTCAGCTTGCGGCCGAGCTGCTTGCCGATGTCGGCCATGACCTCGTCGGTCGCGGTCGCCGTCAGGGCCAGCACCGGCGGCTTGCCCAGGGCGTCGAGGGCGGCCGACAGGCCGATGTAGGCCGGGCGGAAATCATGGCCCCATTGCGAGATGCAGTGGGCTTCGTCGACCACGACGATGTCGAGCGTGACCTGCTGGAGGACCGCGATGAATTCGGGCGAGACCAGGCGTTCCGGGGTGCAGAACACGATCTCGCAGGCTTCGCTGGCGATCGCTTCGATCGCGGCCTCCTCTTCCTCGGCGTTCAGGCTGCTGTTGACCTGGACCGAACGGATGCCCAGCTCTTCGAGTTTTTCGAGCTGGTCTTTCATCAGGGAAATCAGGGGCGAAACGACGATGGTGATCCCTTCGAGCATCTTGGCCGGGATCTGGTAGCACAGCGACTTGCCGCCGCCGGTGGGCATGATCGCCAGCGTGTCCTTGCCGTCGAGGACGCTGTCGATGACGCGTTGCTGGCCGTCGCGCAGCTGTTCGATTCCGAAGGTGGAACGCAGCAGGCGGCGGATGGTATTGCGGCGCACGGCGAGCAGGCCGCGGTGCAGGAGTTTGGGTTCGTGTCGGGTCATGATGGAGGCTACTCTATGCCCGCCGCATCACGGCACCTATAGGACGCAGCCTAGCTCTCCCGTAGGAGCTCAACTTATCACATAACTAAAATTCATCGTGACAATGTCACAAGGTTTACTCCTACAAACCCACGGAGGTTTTGCCGATGGTTACCGTCGAGAGGAGTGACTAAGATGACACCATCATCACTACGAATCCAACCGATCAGGGAGTCTCATCATGGCACGCCGTCACCCAATGACCTGGACCGCAGTCCACCTGGCACTGGCCAGTGCGGCCACCTGGCTGCTGCTCGAGACCGAAGCGCTGACCGGCGCCCTGCTCGTCGCTTTCCACTGAACTGCACTGTTCCAAGGCTTCAGGGGCTTTCTCGCCTCTGAAAATGCAAAGGCCCTCGGCCTCTACTTCTCCGCCAACGGTTCCCAGACATACTGGATTGCCGTCCAGCCTTCGATCGGTTTACCGTCGACCATCGGAGGATTGAAACGGCATTTGACCATTGCCAGCCGCGCCGCCTCGTCGAGTGATGGATATCCCGACGACGTGTGGACGAGCGACTGCTTGACGACACCGTCGGCGCCGAGCAGGAAACGCAAGGTCACCGTTCCTCCACGCTTGTGTTCGAGGTCCTGCTTGGGGTAGGCGGGGCGGGCGCAGGTTTCGGGCCTGAGGTTCCCTGGTGAATTGGCTGTTGCCTTGATCGGCACGATCTTGTCGCCGGCATCTGCGCTGAACGATGCCATGAAAACCAGCATGGAAACAGCTGAAACATGTCGCGGTATTTTTGGTTGCATTGCAATCTCAAATTGGAAACGCTTTACTCCCGGCGGAGCACGCCTAGCAGCCCAGTTTCTTGTAGCGCTTGCGGAGGGAAAATAGATCCTGCCGAATCGCTTCCATCATCCCGGCGCTAGCGCTCCGCTCCGCCTGTTCGGAGGTAAGGATGGCCGCTTCGAGCTGGCGGCATTCGCTCTGCGATGCAGCATCCAGGTGATGACGCCGGGTCGCCGTAGCGAATTGGGACGGACTCATGCCTGTCAGCGGTTTCACGGCCTGCGCAAATTGCTCAGAACGGATTTCGTTTGCGACGTCGCTTCCTATCCTCTTCGATCCGGAGAGGCGGTCGGCGCCGCGGGTCGGCACGACATCAAGCCGCTGCGCGCCGACGCATGGCTCGTCTGAATAACTGACTGTGCCCTTGACCTGGCATTTATAGATCGTGCGATTTGGCGCCGGAAGCTGGGATTGGGCCGCGGCATCCGGCAGGAAAATGCCGAGCAAAGCCCAGCACAAAGCGAAACGCGTCGATATCATGGTCGTGCTCGTATGGATGAGCGGCCAGCTTACAAGGATTTTTTGTACCGATTCTCCTCAATTCTCACAGGGATGAGGGTTCAAAGATGTTTGTAGAAGAAGGTCGTCGCGCAGAATGCGCCGTCGGGCATGAGCGCAAACTTCGGCACCACGCCGGCACGCTGCCATCCAGCCCGCTCGTACAGGCGCTCGGCGTCGCCGCCCGTCACCGTATCGAGCACCAGCACGGTTTTCCCCTCCTCCTTCGCCACCTCATCGAGCGCCGCCAGCAGCCGCCGCCCGACTCCGGCGCGACGCGCGCGGCGATGCACCAGCATCTTGGCAACGTCGGCGCGGTGCGGCTGGTTGTCGGGCATCGCCATCACCAGCTGCACGGTGCCGACGATCGCCCCATGCGCGTCTTCGGCCACCAGCAAGGCGCGCTCGCCGCGCGCGACGCCGTCGGCCACGCTACGCCAGAAGGCCAGTGCCTTCTCGCGCGCCAGCGGCAGCATGAAACTCACGGAAGCGCCGCCTTCGACGCAATCGACCAGCACGTCCGCCAGCCCCTCGACGGCAGCCGCGGCATCCCTAGCGCCGAGGCGCCGCACGATCAGGTGGTCGCTCATGGGTTCCTCCTGTTCGACGTGACCAGCGCCACCAGGTAGCGTGCATCCCTGCTGCCGGGGTTGTGAAAGCTGACCGGCCGGTCGACGCGCATCGCCAGGCAGTCGCCCGCTGCCAGCTGCCAGCGGACGTCGCCGACCGTGATGTCCATCTGTCCGTCGATCATCCATACCTGCTGCTGGATGTCGGCGTCGCGCACCGAGGTGTCGAAGGCCACGCGCTGGCCGGCCGGGAACACGACCTCGACCAGCTGGATCGGCGAAGGCGCCGCGGGAGACAGGTGGCGGCGCCGGTAGCCGCTGACCGGATCGGTCCACACCGGCTGCTCCGCGGCGCGGGAGACCGGCGACGGCGCGCTATCGCCGTCGCCGCCCTGCTCGAACAGCGCCGCCAGCGGAACGCCGAGGGCGGTGGCCAGCTTGTCGAGCACGGTGGCGGTGGCGCTGCTCTCGCCGCGCTCGATCAGGGAGATGGTCGAGCGGCCCACCCCGCTCAACTCGGCAAGGGTGGCCAGTGAATAGCCCCGTTCCTCGCGCAGAATCCGCACACGGCGGGAGATCAGTTCGTTGATGTCCATGAATCCATTATACTGGATTCATTCATCCAGTAAACTGGATTTCGCAGCCGTAAAAAAACGCCATCCCCATGACGGGAATGGCGTTCTGATTTGCTTAGGCTGCCTTGGCTTCCTCGGCGGTGCTTTCTTCTTCCACCGGCAGGCGCATCAGGTAGTCGAAGGCCGCCAGCGATGCCTTGGCGCCCTCGCCCACCGCGATCACGATCTGCTTGAACGGCACCGTGGTCACGTCACCGGCCGCGAACACGCCCGGGATCGAGGTCTGGCCCTTGGCATCGACTTCGATTTCGCCGTGCGCCGACAGGTCCAGCGTACCCTTCAGCCATTCGGCGTTCGGCACCAGGCCGATCTGGACGAACACGCCTTCCAGGTCGACGCGCTTCAGTTCGCCGCTATTGCGGTCCTTGTACGACAGGCCGTTGACGATCTTGCCGTCGCCGTGGATCTCGGTGGTCTGCGCCGACTTGATCACGGTGACGTTCTTCAGCGAGTAGAGCTTGCGCTGCAGGACCGCATCGGCACGCAGTTCGGCGCCGAACTCGATCAGGGTCACTTCCTTGACGATGCCCGCCAGGTCGATCGCCGCTTCCACGCCCGAGTTGCCGCCGCCGATCACGGCCACGCGCTTGCCCTTGAACAGCGGGCCGTCGC